>CENJ01110819.1_pt1 | contig 10661 bp, 14 predicted proteins | sample 356161 | NCBI WGS metagenome assembly CENJ01 (sample SAMEA2619531, study PRJEB7988) | marine metagenome | biome: marine biome (ENVO:00000447); feature: surface water layer (ENVO:00002042); material: "saline water (ENVO:00002010), including plankton (ENVO:xxxxxxxx)" | depth 5 m
CCCCTGATGCCCTGCAAGCAATACAATCTCCCTCAATACCAGAATCCGTTACTTCTTCGGAGGTGCCAGCAGGACTCGGACCTATGCGTCCCGTCGATCCTCGGACGGGCGAGTTCCTTTCTCCCGAGGTCATAGCTGCAGGTGAAGGAGCTGGACTTACATTCCCAAGCCAAGTAGCTCTACCGCAGGCACAAGCGCCTGCTAGCATTCCTCCTATGAGCGAAGCAGAAACTAGAGCAAGATTACAACAACAATTCGGCGCACCTACGTTGAGTCAAATACAAGCGCTTTCAGAAGGTCAAGGCAGGGGTATTGCGGTGGACGCGCAAGGACGCATGCAATCCACTGATAGGGGTGAATTTGATGATGAAGCGGCAGAACGCGAAGCAAGAGTGCAGGACCGAGATCGTAGACCTGGAGAGAGTCAAACCGAAAGAGATACTCGTCTTGCGGATGAAAAATTAACTAGGAGCACTGCAGCTGAGGGTAGAATGTTCACGGATTCTGAGCTTCGCCGAGCTTTCGGAGATGGTTACCAGGAGGCTAGAATAAAAGACGCAAATGGAATCAATCCATTCACGGACGTAAGTTATGAAAAAGAAAGGTTAGATCGCGAAAATCTAATAGCTGATACTGAATATAGAAAGAAGTCGGGGGTTGAAGATAGTCCTAGCAAAATTATTGAGGACGCAAGGGCGCAAGCTGAAGCAATGGCTGAAGCAAGTGGTCTAAGTCCAGATGATCCAGATTACGAAGATTTCATACTTGATAGCATGGAAACAATAACTGGTATTCCTAGATACAGAAAACCCATACCTAGACTTACTGATGCTGAGGCCAATGCACTCTATGAAAAGGGAGAGATTGATGCTGATTATGAATACATAAATGAAAAGGGCGAAAGAGTTAAGTATGTACCCGAAGAAAAGGCAGCTAAAAGTGAAAGAAGGCGCGACCGCAGATCAAGAGCTGCTGAAGCACGAAAAAACAGATAAATAAAGCATGGCAAGTAGACCATTAACCGCAGAAGAGCGCGAACGACGCGGTTTGCCAGCGCTTCAGGACGACATAACCGTAGCTGAACCAGATATTACAGGTGCACAGATCGCAGGATCCGCCGTAACTGAAATCGGCGGCAATGTTCTAGGCGAAATACTTACGCAGACCATAGGAAGAAGGATTCCTGATTCAATGAAAAGACAAGGAATACAGTTCCTTGGTAGATTCATATCTGGAGCTGCGAGCAGCGCACTGGCTCAAAAGGTAGAGGGCAAGGATACAGAAGACCTAAGCATGGGTCGCATGATTGCAGGCGGAGTAGTCAACAATATGCTCACGAAAGTAAAGGCTCCGTTGACAAGCCCAGTAGTAAGAGATGCAGCTAAATCTGCTGTTCTTGCGGGGTCGGAGAGAGTGATAGCAGATGCCATAGACGAGCAAGAGTTCAATCCCCTGGATGTAGCCATAGCCGCTGGCACTGGTGGATTGTTGGGCACTGCCGTAGGCAAGGCTCAGTACAAGTTCTCGGATGCGGATAAGGTTGCTACTTTGATTGGAAAAAACGCAAAAGAGATTGATGAAATCATAGCGAAGGGAGAGGTCGGCAAAGAGGACTTGAATGCATTGCTGCAGGATGCTGTAGGTAGACCCATAACACAAAGACAACTGGACAGAACTGCAGAGAGAATGATCAGGGAGCGCACGGCTCAGGCACTGCAAAGTAGCCAGAACCCAGTCCCTAGAATGCTGTCCGACATAAAAAGTTTTATTGCCCCCACCAAGGCTCTATCGGCGGTGCGGAACTTCCGCGAGGACTACCTAAATTTTGCGGACAAACTGCAATCAGCAGAAGCCCTGTCCACCAGGCTGCAGAACGCAATTGATAAAACTATAATGTCCAAGCCGCAACTAGCCGATGATATAAATGATTACCTGGACGGTATGCCCCTTTCGGAGGCGCTTCTGGACGAAGGTATTGCTGGAGATTTGCAATCATTCAGGGCTATAGAAACGGAGGCACTCAGTGAATTAGAATCCATCCTGAAGGATTCCGCCGAGCTTGATTTTTTGCCTGCAGGCGCAAAAGAAGCGGTGCTCAATAGACTAGCAATAGTTTCAAAGAGTCATAGGTCCTTTGATACGCAGCAGTACAAAGCCTTCACAAATAAGGAGTTCGTGCAGAATAAAGTTTCTGAAGAAGAAGTTCTAGAAGAGGTTATGGATTCTCTTATTATGCTAGGCAACGACGCAGAAAAAGCAGAGAAAGTTGCGTCGCAGCACGTAAAGCACATCAAGTCCCTGTTCGCGAAAGCGACGGACAAAGGAACTGGACGAAGCAAGCAAGCGGACCTTCTCGTTTCTTTGCCTGGTCGTTTTGAGAAGGTGATAGGTGGGCATGCTCCTGGGCCAAAAGAAAGAGCCTTCTTGGGAGAGGTAGATCAAGCATTTCTAGCTAGCGGACTTAAGGCTCGTTTCAGAATCAGAGAAAGCATAAGGCACCTGGCGAACATGGAGTCCGATGTAAAACTAAAGCAGGGACTAGAAGAAGCTGGCCTGATGAGTACAGTTAAAACTGAAGACAGCATTGAATTCAGCCCGAAGTACACGCAGGGCACTGACGCACAAGGTAGGCAGCTTTATATACCCTACGAAGCTGGAAAGGCCATACATAGATTGTACGAGACTGGTTTCAACAGGCAGGCCGCAGACGAAGCAAGCAATCTCCTCGCTCAGATCTATGGCATTGGAGTGACTGGCTCCAAAGCGGCTAAGGTTATATTTAATCCTCCCTCCTATGCGGTCAATCTCATAGGTGGTCAAGCGTCCATGTTGAGTAATGGAATCATACCGAACATAGGAAAAAATTATCGCGAAGGGGCAAGTCTAGCTTTCAGAGAGGTGCATTCGCTTTATAACTCAGGAGCAAAACTCAGCAAGGGCCAAAAGAAAATAAGCGACCCAGCCGTCCGAGAAAAAATATCCAACGATATGGCGGAGATGTACAAGTACGGAATCGGTAATGCTACTATAGCTGCCAATGAAGTAGCCGATGCAATCAACAATGGAAAGCTAGGAGACTTTGCGAGAGGTCTAACTGCAGGTGCTGGTAAACTTTATAGTATCACGGATACCGCAACTAGATTCACAATCTGGAAGCACAATCAAAAGAGACTAACTGACATATTAAATGCAGGTAATGCTACTGCCGTAAATAGAGATCAGATAAAAAGGATCGCAGCCGAAATAACCAACGACACCTACCAGAACTACGCTAGAACTTGGTCCCTGGGCAGGAAGTTATCCAGGGCTGGTATACTACCTCCGTTCGTTACCTTCACGCTGGAGCTTGCTCGTAATACAGCAAATCAAATTAGCTATGCCAGAAGGATGATAGATGGCGATGCCTTCGCCAAGAAGTTCGGGATTGAATTAAATGAAACATCCAGGAGACTATTAAAAGAAGAAGGATTCAAGCGACTAATGTATCTTTCTGGGACTATGCTTCTGGCGGGCGGTGCTGCTTCATTGGTTGGTGACGCTATTGGAAAAATGTCAGGGAACGCAGGTGACAGAGTTGATCCAGGGGACATGGAAAGTTTCAGGTTCTTTTCTCCAAGTTACATGCGCAACCAAGATATCGTTGCTACCTACAACCCAAAAACAAAAACAGGAACTTCTGCAGCAACAAGTTATTTATTTCCGCACACCATGTTCACTGGGCTATTGAAGTCCGCCGTAGCTCAAGCGCAGAACCCCTTCATCGAGGAGGACGCAGAAAAGAACGTGCAAAGCGCAGTTGGCGCAGTTGTGGATAATTTTGTGGGTGAAGGTACTTTCATTGGTCAGAACCTGTACAGAACCCTTGACAACAGGGACGTTTACGGAAAGGTCATAACTGACAAAGAGGGGGCTGCTAAGTTTGCAGCACTGCTCAAAGAGTTCGCTTTTGAAACATTCAAGCCTGGTTTTGTTAATGAAGGCTCTAGACTATTCAAGGCTTCCAGGGGACTTGGTGACTATTCCATTCAGGAGGTTCTTATGCGTCAAATGGGCGCTAGGTTAACTAAGGTTGACTTCAACCAAATGGCTAAGTTCAGGGTGCAGGAGTTCGTGCAGGGTTACTCAAACGCTAGAGGATCCTATACTACTGATGCAAAATACAAAGCGGACCAGTTAACTGAAGAGCAATTAGAACAATCCTACAGACGAGCTACAGAGCAGGCCGAGGTGTCCTTCAACAGGATCTCGGAATCATTTGAACGCCTGAAAGCATTCGGTTACACGGAGGAGGAACGCATCAATCTACTGCGTGAAGCTGGAGTGCGCAGCACGGATATTTTCCGTATTGTTCGGGGCATGGATTTTGAGCCATTCCAGCGCGGAGTGCAAAAAACTATAGGTGAGCAATACACAGAGATTGCCGAAGGCAAGAACAGAAGCGAGACTCTTGCTGAGATACGCGAATTGCGCTCAGGAGACGCTAAGAGTAGGTTCCTGGCGGAATCTCTGCAAAGAGAGCACAACCGCCGTATAAACGACGAGAAGCGCGGTAGAACGCCCCAGGACAAGCTCCTGATGAACATGAGTATACTGGAGCGCGTACGCGTCCTGAGGAGCATGGGAGCGCACAGGAATAGGGCTTTGTTCGCCGAGATGAAACGCAAAGGCGTTATCAACAAGGAAGTCGGTAGACTTCTAAGAAGCCTATAAAAAAGCCTTCACCGACAAAATAGGAAAAGTCGATGAAGGCTCCGTGAGGTTTAAACAAGGTGAATAAAACCCGTCCTTGGTTGCCCTTGGACTTACCTCACTCCCTGATAGGGTTTATTTATACTATGATAGTAACAATAAAACGAATACTAAATCTTATCGTTACAATTTTTATTTAAAATGTATTCCGCGTATCCTGTCAACCCAGAACGTTTTCTTTTTGAGTTTTTATCTACGAGGCATTTAGCGTAGTCGGTTAATTCTATCTTGTCGCAGTCCTCGTATCTGTGCGCTTTTTTGATTTCGTTCATTGTCACTTTTTCGAAGTATTTTATACAACTTCGCATTGCTTGAGCATCCATTCTAATAACTCCAATCTAAGTTCCCGTACAGTTCGTACGGTTGTTCTAACCATTCTCTGTCCCAGACTGCATTCTCAGCAACCTTCCAATTAGGTTTTTTCTTTATGGCTTCCTCGGTTGATAAGGATTCTGGAATCCACTTCAATCTATTGTTCGGATATATTGCGATCTGACCATTCTGCATGCGCACTACGTTCATCTCCTTGTGCTCGTCCAGGATGTCGGAGTCACCTACGTCCAGGCAACCTAGGGATTGCTTCTCTGGCAGACAATCTATCGTGAACCAATAGTTCCCCTGCGGCATCTCTTCACTCATGTTGACCAGCATGGGTACGTCTGCGAGTTGGGCTTTGTGAAATAATTCAATGTCATTGCTCAGGCATTCCCACATCTGAATGTCCACCAGGTCGTAGGGTTCGTGCCCCTCCTCTGGTTTCTTCCAATATAGGCAATCGGGTCGAACTTTGTCGTAGCAAGCACAGCAATCGTCCACCCACACCTGAAAGCAAAAAGGTCTACCCCTGAGGGCCCTGACCGAAACTAACCAGGCTTCCTTGAAGGCGTGCAGAGAACCTCCCCACATGTCCTCCCTGATATAGACCCTGGCTTTTGGTAGATTAATATTTCTAGGCATCGTAAAAAAAGCGAGGAGGAAACTCCTCCCCGCTTGGATTAATACTCTAGAATGGAGCGGACTCGCTCTTTGGCGAACTATCCTCTTCCTTCTTGGTGACCTTCCACTTGATGTACTTACCTGCTTTGTCACTTTCATTAAACCAACCAGACATGCGGTATTCAACGCCTTCTACGTCAATTTTGCCTGTCATATCTGGTTGTGATTCCTTCTGTTTATAGGTGTTTTTGAAGGATGCACCTGTGTTTGTGTTATCGTATTGCATATTTATATGTGTTAGAAAAGTTCTTCTACTTTCTTTTGTTCTGGTTTTTCTGGAGATTTGTTTCCATGAGTATTAGTGGCATCCGCATCTTTGGTATCGTCGATTGCGAACAATCCATTGAGGGCGTACTTACGAGCGTAAGATGATGCAGAGCCAGTGATCTGTGCCTGGTCCATACCCTTCTTGGTGTCGGCGTGCTCTGCTTCTCCCTTTGAGAGTAGAACGTCCGAACTATCATTATCGTAAAGAGTTGCTGTAGCTTCGACGAACAACTTTGAACCCTTTTCAATTATCTCGTCGGAGATAATCAGGCAACAACTCCACTCTGCAAGCAATGGTTTTAGTGCAGTTAGGATGTCTTCACAGGAGCGATACTTGTACCCTCCGAACTTATTGGTTTGCCCCTTCGGAGCGATCAAGGAACCTTGTATCCCTTGGAGTTTTTGTCTTATGTTATGACTCATATTTATTTTCGGTTATTTTTTTTCTGAAGAGCTTGGTTCTTTCCGCGCTGTTCAGATCTGTAATATCTGATTTATGCAAACCAAGGTCAAGCAAAATTTTTTCCTGTTCCTGCATTTTTTTTATTTTAAATTTTTTACTGAGTTGAGTGGCGCCGTAGGGATGCAACAAGTCCAAGTCACCCTTCTCAAGGTAGTCCGCCATGTTGCGGAGAGCTTCAGGTAACTGCACTGCGCTACTCTTCTGAACGTATCTCTTCCATGCATTCTCTATCTTCCCTAGCAATACATTGCTTTGCCTGTGCAGGACTCCTCGCACTTTTCCCGTATCATGTGAGTGATCCACTACGCAATCTTGCATGCAGGCAGAAGTAATAGGGCACTTGTTGGCGCTGTTCTGGTTTCTCCAATCCTTAAGGTCGCTTTGCTTTATGTATTGCATTATAATCCTATGTCGTTGAGAGATTCTGGTAGGTTTTCTTCATCGACCCTGTCCTTCGTTTCGTAAAGGCACATGGCATTCCAAATCACCGCAGATAAATGATCCTCGGCTTCATCCCCGTCCATGAAGTCCCACAGATGCCTGTATATACTGTCAATGTATCTAGATAGAGGGATGCCCTTCTTCCAGTTGTCGCGCCCGTACTTTTCCGCGCCGTCCTCAAATCTACGAGAAACGGCCCTCAACGCCGACATTGGCATTTGACTGGGTAGACCCTTGTGCTGCATTGCATCGCGCACGGCCCCAGTTCCGAAGCGCGACATTTCGCCAGAGCTAGGAAGAGGCACCTTGTGCATCCTCCGTAGCAATGAGTTCCTTTAGTTTGCGCTTCTCGTTGGATAGATCCTTGCGCTGTTCAAGCATGCGCTCTATTTTGTAGGTAAGAACTCGGCTCTCGGCACGGATCATATCTATCCTGGTCTGTATTCTTTCTTTATCGTTTTCTCGCATTATTCCCTCTCTTCTGCATTAGACAAGATTCTGTGCTGAAGCATGTCAATTTTTTTCTTAAGATTTTCTATATCTTTGTTCAGTACTTCGTTCTGCTTAGTAAGCGCTTCGCATGATTGAGTCATGGCTTGCAACCCCCTGGTAAGAACTTCTTCTGCGTTAACCTTGAATAAGGATTCTCTTTTATTATCTGGCATTTTATTATTTTATTTGAATCTTCCTATATGATTTTTGAATATGAATTTACCGTATTGGTCGCGTTCACCTTCGCGTTGTTTTGCTACATTGTACTTTATTGATATGTATGACCCGTGCTGTTTATCATGCGTCTTTGCGGCATTTGTGTCTTCGCCATTGGGCCATAGCAATAAAATAATATCTGCGTCATTCTCAATGTCTCCGCTATCTTTTAAATCGTGCAAGGTAAGCCCAGTCTCTCTCTTGGCACCTTCTCTATTTACTTGTGCCAGAAGAATGATTGGTAAGTCAAGCTCCATAGCCATAAGTTTTATCTGATGACTGATCTCTGCTATTGCATCATGCTTCTTCATGCGACTATCCCACGGGACCAACTGCAGGTAATCAATAACAATCCACTCTATGAAATGCTTGCGCTTGTGCATGCGAGCTTTCGACCTGAGTTCCTCGACGTTGCGCACGTAATGCTCGGTGTATATTTTTGATGCCTGCACCTTTTCCGTTGCCTCCCATACGCGCTTCTGCTTCTCGGGCGGCAGTACACCATCCCTGAAACGGTCAAGGTTCACGGCGGCACAAGTCTGTATCATCCTCTTCGCCAAGGACTTCGATTGCATCTCGAAAGAAAAGTACAACCCTGGTTTGCTTTGTGTTACCCCGTTCTGCAGAGCTATGTTCAAAGCTATGCAAGTCTTACCGCAGGATGTTGGTGCCGCGACCACCATGACCTCTCCATTTGAAATACCACCTGCACTTAACTTTTCATCTAGTTGCTGTATGTAAGTCGGCATGGAATTAGTAACGTATGTCCCGTCCTGCATCTTCTTGAAGTCTTCGACCAAGGATTGCGCGGCACTTGATATACTGCAGTCCTGATCGGCTCCATTGTGCATGAGGTCAGTCAATTGCTTCTCCATCTCTGCAATGATTTCATCAGCGTCCTGATCTTCCTCGGCGGATTCCATGCACTGCTTCGAAGCTCGTATAATCTTTCTGAGCCTGGACTTCTCGCGAACTATCTTTGCGTAGTTCTGCACCTGCAAAGGCGTATCAACTTTCTTTTGGATACGCATGATGTTTTCAATGCCCCCTGCATTCTCTGCAATGCCCTGTTGCGTCAAAAGTTCGAACAATTCTATTTCAGAAAAACCTTCGCCCTTGTTCGCCAGTTCAGCTATTGCTTCAAACATAATGGCATTACTATAGGAGTAGAAGTCCTTAGCATTTACAGTTGCACTGATGCTGTCGTAGACGGAGTTATCCATCAGGCAACAGCAGATCACGGCCTCCTCTGCATCTGTATTCTTTGGTGCTTGCATTATTCTTTTACTTCTTGTACTGAAATTATTCTACCCGATCCGCCCTTTTTAAAATTACAGAAACCATCCTTAATGGGTTTAGATTTGAGGATGTAAGAGAGAGCTTTCTTTTCATCATGCGCCCATTTGGTTACTTGCATGACTTGGTTCTCAACATCTCTCCTGCTGTAGGTGATGATGTATTCTTGCATCAGGTGAAGAGAACTTGAAATCCACGCCCAGCCATAGTACCTATGACGTTGTAGTCTATCCACTCTTCGGCCTCTTCGGAGCTCATCCCATGATCCTGCATGAACACTTCGTGCATCTTATCGTATGAATACACTAGCTCTCCATGCTGATTGGTGCCCACTATGGCATCATCAAGGTCATGAAATATTATCGCATCATCTGCGGCTTCGTTTATGTAATCAATTGCGTCCTTATTTTTTCTTATGTATATCATTTTTGTTCAGCATTCTAGTTTTCCAATAAATTTTACTGCATAGTTTTGCTACTTCTATCCCGTGCAGGATTTCTTCTGGACTCCACACCTTATGGAAGTGCTCGCAAGTATCGCTGTCAATGCATACTGAAATGCAACCTGGGATGTAGTCAAGCACGGGATTCGTTGCCTCCCTCAGCATCCATGCTTCAATGGCAAGTTGATATAGATCCTTGTCGTACACTTTCGCTTTACCTTTGCAGTTCGCCCTGCACTTGTAGTCCGCCAGGAAGACTTCGCCCCCCCTGTCCCTACCAATGAAATCTACACTACCTACAATCTTGATTCGGGGATTCCCAATCATGTATTCGGAGGCAATCGGACTCACGCCCTCTTTTTTGTACCACTGCACGAAGGGCTCGGCCCAATCGTCCCACTCATTCAACTCTGGATCTGGCCTCCTGGAAGTTAATATATCAGCTAGAACGTGATCCTCTATGCGCTTGTGCACCGCCGTGCCGAACTCGGAGGATGGTATCATCTTTGCGCTCGTGGGGTGCTGGCGCAAGCCATACGTTAGATCTTTTATGTCCCCCCAGGAAAGATTCGGATGCTCTCTTGCTAGTCTAGTGATTTCCCTGGGCTGATAAATATCATTGAGGAACGGATCCTTTATCACCGATAGGACAGTCGTTACGCTGGGCATTACCCCCCTGTGCTTTTTTGCCTGCGCGGGAGTTTTGATGTTCTCTAAAAATTTAGGGTTTCCTGCGTTGTACTTGTAGAAGTGTGACATATTTTCTTTAGTTTTTTGTGAACAATTGTGAGTAAATCTGATCTCTTTATTATTGAAATCAGGTCATCTCGGTTTCTCCTGCTGTAGCCTTTGTAGAGAGCATTACGAGGGGAGTCAACCAATTCTGCGGTATTGCATATTTTTTCTGCAAGTCGGCGTAAAGCCCCTGTTCGCACTATTATGTAGTCCTGCAACCCTTCGAATGCAACGAAGTCCTGCTCTCCATACAACCACCCAGGCGCTCCTACGTTATTCTTGAACTCCAACCATATCGTGTCCTCGTCCTTGGCTGTCCCTCTGCTCTTGGACTTCAGCGCCTTCACGTCTATGCTCCCTGCGGGACATACCCAATCAATGTGCTTGTATTGCTCCTGAAGGGTCGCTCGGCGAGCGAATGGATACTTTACCTTCAAGGCATCCCCGAAGGCATCCTCGGCCTCCTGACCGCCTTTCCATGACTCCGAGCCTATCCAGTCGTCATAAGTCTGTCCCTTTTCACCGCGCATCGATTACCCCCCTGTTCTGTTTTATATTGTGCAT
>CENJ01019186.1_pt1 | contig 10660 bp, 9 predicted proteins | sample 356161 | NCBI WGS metagenome assembly CENJ01 (sample SAMEA2619531, study PRJEB7988) | marine metagenome | biome: marine biome (ENVO:00000447); feature: surface water layer (ENVO:00002042); material: "saline water (ENVO:00002010), including plankton (ENVO:xxxxxxxx)" | depth 5 m
GGGTGGATTGAAAAAGATTTTCCAGATTTTGTCTTAGGTCTTTTAATTAATTTTTTTACTTTGATTAATCTATTAACTTTTCTCAAGCCTGTTGCAAATGGAAGTCCAGACACTTGGATAATACTGGTTGTGGTGCACAATTTATTCTCAAAATGATTGGATATGACATAAGAAAATATCCTCCAGTCAGCATCAATAATTTGATTAGAAACAGTCTTGTTAAATAATATTCTAGTTTTATTGACAAACTTCAAAAGGGTGGTTATTTCATTTCTGTTCATTTCAAAGGGTTAGAATAGTTAATAGTAATTATTCAAAATATTCAAACTGAATATATTAGACATTAAATGTCTTCCTAAAACATGAATAATTTAGGTATTAGGACATAAGGAGGATCAAATGAACAAACTAATCAAAGTATTAGCTGTTTTGATGTGCTTTTCTTTCGGTTCTGCTAAAGCAGTGGAAATCGTTTCTTTTAATGCGGCGTCTTCTGAGGCTTACGTGGGAGCGTTCGTAAAAGGAATTAAAGCAACAGCTGAGCAATATGGTTATGACATTACAGTTTTTGAAAATAACTATAACCAGGCTGAGCAAAACCAACAAGTTGAACAATATCTATCAAGTGGTGCACTTCCAGATGTATTTATTTGGTGGCCGCCTGATGCAGTTGCCGGATTAGGTTCACTTAGAAAATTAGCAAAAACTGGTGTTCCGGTTTTAAAAATTAATCAGCTACCAAACGAGCAAGATAAGGCATTTATCTTTGGATACGCTGGGCCAGACGATAGTCTTCGTGCATATAACGCAGGTGAGATGATGGTTAAAGCTATGAAGATGAAACAAGCCGCAGGTGGTGATGGCTTTAATGTTATTGCTCTATCATACCCACACTCTTATGGTGGATATGGCCTTTCAATCAATGCATTTAAGCAAGCTATTGCTGGTACTGATCTAAATTTAATTGGAGATATCGGTGAAGGTTTTGGTCAGGCAAATGGTTATAAGGGTGCTGCAAAGCTAATCGCTAAAGTTAAAGATCAAGGTATTCATTTCGTATATGGAATGGATGATGCGATCTTAACTGGTGGTATTAAAGCTCTGGAAGAAGCAGGATATAATGTTGACTGGTATGCAGGCACAGGTAAAAGCGGTAGCGTAGATAGCGATGCTGTTATTACTGTTGGTACTGTATGTAATGGTGATAAACAGATGATTACTGATGGAAAGCAATTTGGTACTACTCTACAATCACCTCTTCACGAAGGTCAGCTAGCTATTGCTCTTGTAAAAGAGTACATGGAAAATGGCGAGCTTGCTCAATACATTAACTTTACCCCAAACCCTTCAGTAACAGGTGCAACTATGGACTTTACTGCCTTAAGAGGTTTTGATGGTAAGTTATACGGTATCAACGAGCTTTGCTCAGGTGCTTGGGATTAATTCCTAAAAGCTAATAGATCTATATTTTTACACACAGGGAAATTAATCCCTGTGTGTAGTTAAATTCTCAAAAAAGGTATAAAATTAATAGGAATATGGCTTCAGATCCAATCCTTAAAATCACAAAAGTTTCCCGCACCTTTGGTGCCATTCAAGCTTTAAAAGAAGCTAATTTTGAAATCAATGAAGGCGAAATTATGGGTCTTGTCGGTGAGAATGGCGCAGGAAAATCTACTTTAGTTAAAATAATAAGTGGTTTTGATTCTGGATTTAAGGGCAGCTATCAAATTAATGGGGATGAAGTAAAATTTGAAACTCCCTCACAAGCAGAGGGGTCCGGTATTGCTATAGCCCAACAAGAATTAAGCTTGATTCCTAATATGTCAGTAGCTGAAAATATTTTTCTTACAGGTGCCAAAGTTAAAAAATTTGCCACACTAAATACATTAGCAAATATGGCTCGTCCCTATCTTGATGAAGTTGGTTTAACCGATGTTGATCCCACCACTAGAATTAATTTACTTTCTGTTGGTGAGCAGCACCTAGTGGAAGTAGCTAGATTGATTTCAAGAGAAGCAAAAATTTTGATTTTAGATGAGCCTACAGCAGCGTTAGGCGAAGCTGAGAGTAGAAGAATTTTAGAAATGGTAGAACGTTTAGCTGCAAATGGAAAATCTATCATTTATGTTAGTCACAGACTTGATGAAATTTTTAAAATTACAAAAAGAATTACTATTTTAAGAGATGGTGTCAGTCAAGGTGTTCAGCAGACTAAAGACATTGATGTAAATAAATTAGTAGAGATTATGCTCGGTAGAGAATTAGCTAATATGTTTCCTTCAAAAGCAGATCATATTAGCGATGATCCTAAAATAGAAATTAAAGATTTATGGCCTGACGGAGTTTTAGAGCCAATAAGTTTCTCAGCTTATAAGGGAGAGATACTTGGGCTATCTGGTCAGCTTGGAAGTGGAGCGGGTGAGGTTTTAGCCTCAATAGCTGGTGCTCTTAAATCACGCTCCGGTTCATTAACAATAAATAGTGAAAACTTTTTACCCAAATCCCCTAGTCAAGCTATTAAGAAAAAAATTGCATATTGCTCCTCTGATAGAAAAAAAGATGGCTTGTTTTTAGGTAGACCAATATTTGAAAATTTAACATCGCCTGCACTCTCATCTATATCTAAATATGGTTTTAATTTTGGAAGCACAGAACAAGACTACTCAAAAAGCTTAGCAAAAGAATTTTTAATTGATGTAAAGAGAATGTTTGATGAGTCTGGCCTATTAAGTGGCGGAAATCAACAAAAAGTGGCGCTTGGAAAATGGCTTTCCATTAAACCAGATGTTTTATTAGTTAATGAGCCCACTCGAGGTGTTGACGTTGGTGCAAAATCTGAAATTTACCAGAGAATGAGAGATCTTGCTGCCAGAGGAATTACGATCATTTTTGCTTCTACTGATATACAAGAAATCACTTATTTGCCAGACCGCGTAATTACCTTCTATAGAGGAATGATGATAGATGAACATCGTCTGGAAAATATTCAGACACCCACCATTTTAAAAGAAATTACTGACCCATTTAATGAGACAAACTTATGAGCACAGCGATACAAGAAAACCAGCAACCATTTTCTGCTAAATTTTTACAATTTTATAAAGATCGAACACTTTTAGCTATCTTGCTTTCTCTTTTTGCTGTCATGTTTGTTTATGGAATTTTTTTTACTGATAATTACCTAACTCTTACAAATTTTAAAGCAATAATTAGAGATGCTGCATTATACGGCATTATGGCTATTGGATTAACTTTTGTGACGCTCTCAGGAAATTTCTTTTTACTCTCGCTCAAAGAAACCGCATCAATTTGTGGTGTTACTTTTGCAATGGGTATGGCCACTGGTTTTGGATCACCAGATTTAGCTGGAAATTTTATGGTTTCACTTCTTGCTGCATTGTCTGTGGGAGTAGTGAGTGGAGTTATCCAAGGATATTTTGTTGGTATGGGAGGCAACCCCATCGTGGTAACCCTAGGTGGTGCCGGAATACTTTATGGCATTGGTGCATGGTGGAGTGATAACCTTGTTATAAATTTCACAAGACCCCATGATGCTGAATGGCTCGGAACCGGATCTTTTCTAGGTCTTCCAAGTATTACATGGTCATTTATACTCATCGCAATCGCGGGGGAAATTGTTCTCAGACACACTAACTTTGGTAGAAAAGTTTATCTTGTTGGAGCTAACAAGGCAGCAGGAAAAGCCACCGGTCATGAAAACTTCTCCATGGCAATCATCGTATTCACTATATGTTCTGTTTGTTGCGCTTTTGTAGCTGTGGCTTTTGTTGCCCAAATGGATAGTGCTCAATCAAATTATTTTTCTGCTGAATTTGGTTCCTCTGGAGATATGACGATTTTAGTTATCGCCACTGTCATGGTTGGAGGAAACTCTATAATGGGGGGGTATGGATCTACATTGAGAACAAGCTTGGGAGCTATATTTATAGCAATGGTGGATAATATGATGGTTTTACAAGGGTTTAATAGCGGACCCAGAATTGTGGGAGTAGGTTTAATGATTGTATTTAGTATTATTGTATTTGGTTTATTTGCGAAAGGAAGTAGGGCTCAAGAATAATGGATAATTTAATGAGAAGAATTACCAGAGACGTTGACTTGTCTTTTGCAATTTTACTATCTTTTTGTGTATACGTTTTCTTTGCAATGAACATTGAAGTGTTTTTCAGCCATAATATCTCATTCGCAATATTAGAGAGATTTGCCGTGTTAGGCCTTGTAGGTTTAGCTTTAACAATATGCATTATTGCTGGAGAAATTGATTTATCCATTGGATCTAATGCTGCTCTTTGTGCTGTCATTGTTGTAAAACTAACAGATCCTTTAGGAGCGCCTTTTGCAATGTTAATTGGACTATCTGTATCAACACTGATTGGTGCTACTCAGGGTTTTGTCATAGCTTTCATTAGAATTAGGGCAATTGTCATAACCGTTGGAACATTAATGCTTCTAAGAGGCGTCGCTTTACTAATAGCAGAGGAAAAAACAGTAATGCTAACTGATTTCAGAGTGCCTGACTTTATCACAACCAAAGTTTTGATGTATTTTTCCCCTGCAAGTTTAACTGTAATTTTTATTTTTATATGTGTGGGCATCTTTATGCGCTATACAAAATATGGAAGAGAAATTTATGCTATTGGAGGCGCTCGTAAAGAAGCTTTGACTGCAGGAATTCCTCTACGACGTCCGATGATTATTGCATTTGCACTATCTGGTTTCTGCGCAGGTTTTGCTGGAACTGTCATTGGTTTAAAATCTGGTACAGCCCAAGGTCTTGGCTTGCAATATTTGCTTTTAGCTGGAACAGTTGCTGCTTTTGTTGGAGGGGTAAGTATTTTAGGAGGAAAAGGAGGAGTGCTAGGAGCTGCAATAGGAGCTTTGACAGTTAATTTTTTGAATACGGGACTTGTTTTTTATGCTCTTCAGGTCCACTTTGTTCAATTATTTACATCAGTGTTATTAGTTATCGTTATCGTATTCCAAACAATGTCTCGAATATTTGACTCTAGGCAGGCCAGGAAAAGTTTACTTGAAACCATTGATGATCGAAAAAAAGCACTGCTTGAAAAGAAGAGATCCGTCTTAGGTAAATAATATTCATTTTGGATATATTCAATATCTACCTTTTTTAACTAAATTATTATAATTATTATGTATTTGGAGGATACTCATGGATAAGGAAAGACTTAAAGGTAAGAATGTATTAATTACTGGTGCCGCCCAAGGTATGGGTGCTGCAATTGCTGAACATTATTGCGCGCAAGGAGCAAAAGTTTGTATTACTGATGTTAACTTAGACGGATGTAAGGAAGTAGAGGAAAGAATTAGATCGGCTGGTGGGGAAGCAATCTCTTGTAAATTAGATGTTAGAAAAAGAGAGGATCACGTAGCTGCAGTTAACGCAACTGTGGAGGCATTTGGTAGTTTAAACGTATCTTTAAATAATGCAGGAGTTAATAAACCTTTATGGTTTATGGATGTAACTGAAGAAAACTATGACTTCATTTTCGATATCAATGTAAGAGGTGCTTGGCTGGGTATGCAAGAACAAGCACGTCAAATGATCAGTCAAGGAAAACAAAAAGAACCCTATAAAATCCTCCATGTAGCTTCTATTTTGTCTCGTGAAACTTTTGATGATGTTGTTATTTACGGTGCAAGCAAACATGCAGTTGCAGGATTAATCAAAGGCGGTGCAAAAGGTCTTGCTGAATATGGTATCAATGTTAATGGTTATGGCCCAGGCGTTGTTAGAACAGAGATGTGGGAGCAGCTAGATAAAGAATTAGTAGCAATGGGTAAGTTTGATAAACATGGTGAGTCAATGGACTCAATTGCTGAAAATATGATTTTAATGAAAAGATACTCTTATCCTGAAGATATTGTTGGAACTGCTTCTTTCTTGGCATCTGGGGAGTCTGATTATATGACAGGTCAAATTTTGATGATTGATGGAGGAATGGTAATTCAATAATGTCTGAGCCTTCCATTATAAAGCCAGAAGATATTAACCCAAACTATAATTGGCATCGCAGAGTACCCTCTCATGGTACAATGAATGTTGATTATGAGGAAAGAATAAATTTTCAAAGACTTCATAAGTATAGAATAGGGAGAGCAAAACAAGCTCTTAATAATTCTAAAGCAGGTTCCCTCCTTTGTTTTGATAACAACAATATCCGCTATCTCACAAGTACGGTCATTGGAGAGTGGTCTAGAGATAAAATCGCAAGATACTCTTTATTACCTCAAGGACATGACCCAATCTTGTGGGATTTTGGATCAGCTGCAAAACATCATCAACTTTTCTCTCCTTGGCTTCCTGAGGAGAATTGGAAAGCGGGTATGGTTGGTTTAAGGGGTACAGTGCACCCAGATGCAGGTTTAATGACCCGAGCCGCAAAAGAAATTAAATCAATGCTTGCAGAAAAGGGATTGGATAAAGAGCCTATTGGGGTTGATTTGGTGGAGCCCTCAATGATGTTTGCACTTCAGGCTGAGGGATTAAATATTATTGATGGTCAGCAAATATTATTAGAAGCCAGAGAAATAAAGTCTCAAGATGAGTTAATGCTTTTAAATCAAGCGGCCTCTATGGTTGATGCAACTTATCATCAAATTTACGAAACGATGAAACCAGGAGTTAGCGAAGCTCAAATTGTTGCTAATGCAAATAAACTTCTCTATGAGCTTGGCTCTGACGATGTTGAGGCAATTAACGCTATTTCAGGTGAAAGATGCAATCCTCATCCTCATAATTTTACTGATAGAACATTCAGGCCTGGTGATCAGGCTTTTTTTGATATTCTTCAATCATACATGGGCTATCGAACATGTTACTACCGAACATTTAATATCGGTAGGGCCTCAGATGTTCAAAATGATGCCTATAAACAATGTCGTGAATGGCTTGATAAGGCAATTGAACTGGTAAAGCCAGGAGCATCAACTGATAAAATTGCTGCCGTTTGGCCAAAAGCTGAAGAGTTTGGTTTTGCAAATGAAATGGATGCATTCGCATTGCAGTTTGGTCATGGATTGGGTTTAGCAATACATGAAAGGCCTATAATTAGTAGATTGGTCTCAATGGACTCTCCTACTGAAATTAAAGAAGGAATGGTTTTTGCTTTAGAAACTTATTGCCCAGCCAAAGATGGCTATTCTGCTGCTAGAATTGAAGAAGAGTTAATTGTTACTGACAAAGGATGTCAGGTAATATCTTTATTTCCTGCTGAAGAACTTCCAATTGCAAATAAATATTAATGGTTGATATATCCAACGATGATATAGGAGAAATTAATCGACTTAAGCTTTGGGAAATGATGCTAAAGCTTAGATTGGTTGAAAAAAAAGCATACGATTTATTTCTTCAAAATTTAATTAAAGGTACTAGTCATTTAGCTTTGGGCCAAGAGGCTATAGCTGGAGCATTTGGAGTTGCTCTCCAAGAGGGTGACTATACTTTTTGCACTTACAGGGGTCACGCCCACACTTTAGCTAGAGGATCTTCTATAGAGGGAGTTTTAGGTGAATTAATGGGACGCCAATGTGGATTGATGAAAGGCAAAGGCGGCTCAATGCATCTTACTGATGTGGATAAAGGCGTCATGGGATCGTATGCAATTATTGGAGCACATTTAACAATTGCAAATGGTACAGCTCTAGCCTCAAAGTATAATAAAACAAAAGAAGTAAGTGTTTGCTTTTTTGGTGATGGAACAACTAATATTGGCGCTTTTCATGAGGCCTTAAATATGGCTAAAATTTGGGATTTGCCGATAGTATTCGTTTGTGAAAATAATTTATATATGGAATACACAGCGATCAGCGATGTAACAGCTGTGGAACATCCAGCAGCAGATAGAGCTTCAGCTTATAGTTTAGAAAAAATTATCGTTGATGGTAATGATGCTGATGAAATGTTTCGCACAGCCCAAGCAGCAATTCAAAAAGCCAGAGAAGGCAATGGCCCTAGTTTAATTGAAGCCAAAACTTACCGCCATAGTGGGCACTCTAGAGCAGATCCAGGAAAATATCGTCCAGATGAAGAAGTTAAAGACTGGCTTGAAAACAAAGATCCCATAACAAATTATAGAAAAAGATTACTGGATTATAATATAGATGAGAAAGTCATTTCTGATATTGAAAATAAAATTAAACAGGAAGTTGAAGAGGCAACAGAAATTTCAAAATCATCTCCCATTCCAGATACTAAAGAAATATTTACAGATGTGTGGGCTGACGGAGGTTATGAATGGCACAATTAACTTATAGAGAAAGTGTGTCATTAGCGATAGCTCAGGCAATGAGAAAAGACCCAAAAGTATTTTTTATTGGTGAGGATGTTGGCGCAGCAGGGGGAGTTTTCAAAGCTACAGTAGGATTATTAGAAGAATTTGGAAAAGATAGAGTGATGGATGCTCCAATATCTGAACAAGCAATTTTGGGTGCTGCCATGGGTGCTGCAATGACAGGTTTACGACCAATAGCTGAAATTATGTTTTCTGATTTCTTGGCAGTTTGCTGGGATATTGTTGCAAATCAAATAGCTAAAACAAGGTATATGTCAGATGGGCAAATTACTATACCATTAGTAATAAGAACTGCGAATGGAGGGGGATCAAAGTTTGGAGCCCAACATTCTCAGAGTTTAGAGAATTGGTCTATGATGATTCCTGGATTAAAAGTTGTAGCTCCAAGTTCTCCTGCTGATGTTTTGGGATTAATGAACACAGCAGTTAATGATCCTGATCCTGTTATTTTCTATGAACACAAATCACTTTATGCATCGAAGCAAGAGTTAGATAATACTGATTTATCAATCCCTTTTGGACAAGCTAATATTCTTCACGAAGGAAGTGATATAACAATAATTGGTTTGGCGCTAATGGCGCAAAGGTCAAAAAAAGCAGCAGAAATTTTAAAAGAAAAGCATGATATTAATGCAAAAGTTATAGATCTAAGAACACTTGTTCCCTTAGATCTTCAAACAATAAAAAAATCAATTAATGAAACAGGGTTTGCTATGACTGTAGAAGAAAACCCAAGGCTATGTGGTTGGGGTGCAGAAATTTCATCTTTAATTACAGAACATTGTTTTTCAAACTTAAAAGGACCAGTTACAAGAATTACTACACCTCATGTCCCTCTACCAAGTGCTGATATATTAGAAGATAATACTATCCCCTCTGTAGACTTAATTGTTAACGAAGTTATTAAAAAAATAAAAGGAGAATAATTATGGAAATAATAATGCCCTCATTAGGAGAAACTGTAGATGAAGGAAAAGTTATAAAATGGCATAAAAATGTTGGAGATGAAATTAAAGAGGGAGATATTTTATGTGAAGTTGAAACTGATAAAACTGCTGCTGAAATTCCCTCTACGGTCAATGGAACTTTAACTGAAATTACCGCACCTGAGGGTGAGACCATCCCAGTAGGTGGCAAAATTGCTACTATAGAATAATTCATATTACTGCTATAAATAAAAATATGAAAATCACAGATTCAAAGTTTTATAGAGATAAGTGTTATATAAATGGTGAGTGGGTTAGTGCTGACTCTGGCGAAACTATTTCAGTAAATAATCCTGCAACCTTAGAAGAAATTGGAACAGTTCCTAAGTGTGAAACAGCTGAAACTAGAAGAGCCATTGAAGCAGCAAATACAGCATGGCCAGAATGGAAAGCAAAATCTGCAAGACAGCGATCAGATATACTACGAAAATGGTTTGATTTAATGATTGAAAACAAAGAAGAATTAGCTCAAATGATGACAGTTGAGCAAGGAAAGCCTATTAACGAGTCTCGAGGTGAGATTGGTTATGGCGCCTCTTTTGTTGAGTGGTTTTCTGAAGAAGCTAAAAGAGTTTATGGCGATACTATCCCTGACCCTATGACTGATCGAAGAATAGTTGTTTTAAAACAACCCGTCGGTGTTGTGGCTTCTATAACCCCTTGGAATTTTCCCAATGCTATGATTACTAGGAAATGCGCTCCAGCTCTAGCTGTTGGTTGTCCAGTTGTAATTAAACCTGCGAGTCAAACACCTTTTTCAGCTTTAGCACTTGCTGTTCTAGCAGAAGAGGCTGGATTTCCTAAAGGAATATTAAATGTAATCACAGGAAAAGCATCTGCTATTGGAGATGAATTAGCAACTAACCCTATAGTAAGAAAATTATCTTTCACCGGTTCAACTGAAATAGGAAAAGTATTATTAGAAAAATGTTCAGGAACTGTCAAAAAAGTTTCAATGGAATTAGGTGGGCATGCACCTTTTATTGTATTTGACGATGCAAACATTGATGATGCAGTCGCTGGTGCGATGCAAAGTAAATTCAGAAATACTGGTCAAACTTGTGTTTGTGCAAATCGTATCTATGTTCAAGAAAATGTACATGACGAGTTTTGTAAAAAATTCGTGGAAGCAGTATCTAAAATGAAAGTTGGAGATGGTCTAAATGAAGAAAACTCTTCAGGTCCAATGATTGATGAACATTCTCTAAGTAAAGTAGAAGAGCATGTTGAAGATGCTATTGCTTGTGGTGCTAAAGTTGCTATTGGTGGAGCCAAGCACTCTTTAGGATTGAATTTTTATCAACCTACTATTTTGACTGGGGTAACTCCAGAAGCAAA
>CENJ01172796.1_pt1 | contig 10660 bp, 12 predicted proteins | sample 356161 | NCBI WGS metagenome assembly CENJ01 (sample SAMEA2619531, study PRJEB7988) | marine metagenome | biome: marine biome (ENVO:00000447); feature: surface water layer (ENVO:00002042); material: "saline water (ENVO:00002010), including plankton (ENVO:xxxxxxxx)" | depth 5 m
AGAGCGAGATTCTTGTCAAAGGTGAAAATGTAATGAATGGCTATTTTAAAGACCTGGATGCAACAAAAAATGCATTTTCAGGAGAATGGTTAAAAACTGGTGATGTTGGAGTTTTTGATAAGGACGACTACTTAGTTATTACAGATCGCATGAAAGACATCATCGTTAATTCTGGTGGGGATAATATTTCTCCAACAAAAATAGAGACCATGCTGGTGATGGAGCCCGGAATTAATCAGGCAATGGTATATGGAGATGGAGAAAAATACCTAGTTGCAATTATTGTTATAGATAAAAGTTTTGTAAATGAGATGCAGCCATCAAAAAAGATTATTGATGAAGCACTAAAACGAGTTAACCATCAACTTTCAGTAATCGAAAAAGTAAAAAATTATATTATTGTTGATGAAGAATTTACAGTTGAAAATGAAATGATGACCCCATCTATGAAAATAAAAAGGTATAAGGTGCTTGAAAAATATGAGGAGGCTCTGAGAGCACTATATACAATATAAAGATTACTTATTATCCCTACATCGCTTTGAGCAATATTTAACATCACTCCAATTTAGTTTCCACTTCTTTCTCCAGCTAAAAGGTTTTTTACACCTAACACAAATTTTTTCAGGCAGATTTTTACTCATTAATTTGTTTCCGGTTTTTTAGATATAAAAAAAAAGCCAGCACTTCATATAAATACGTTGCAAGAAAATATACAACTTTATAATCAAGTAATTTTGCAAGAAACCTATAACGATTAATTTTAGACCAAATTAGCTTAAATGCATCTACGCCGATATATATCTTATCACCGTCACTTACATGAAGTTTCCTTATTAATTTGGATTTTTCTATTGAGCCAAATTTCTCTGGCAAATTTTGATGCAAGTCAAAATATTGAATCGTATCTGTATTTTGTTTTTTGTAGTGATTAATCTCGAGTCTGCAGATAGAACAAGAATTATTATAGATTACTTGGATAGTAGGTTTTTTCATAAGAAGGAAGTTTAAGGGGGTTATAAGTGTTGGTGGCTGTCTAAACAACCACCAACGTTGTTATTATTTTGCGTCAGATGTAGCAGCAACCCATATAACAACACCAAATGCGATTTTGTTAACAAAATCAGCAAGGTTGTATATGATGTTGAGTGCATCTGCACTTCCGGCACCAGCATAACCAAGTACATAGCCGAGTGGGTAAATTGCCCAACCAACTGTTACAATGATTCTCAAAGCATTAAACGCTCGTTGAGAAGCTGGGGTACCATCACTTGCACTAATTTTACTTGCTTCACCAGCAAATATTTCGTAAATGATGTAGATCCAACCTGCCATCCCAATAATGAAAGCAAGCCAGACATTCATTGCACCTACTTCACCGAGATAACCGGCAACTAGCATTACAACTGATGCGATTAGCAGACGCCAGAATAGTGACGCTGCTACCACAGCAATAGCGGCTAGTATTAAGTAGAATTCAACAATTTGAAGTGGTACGGTTAACAGCCAGTCTACATATCGGAATACGATTGGGGACTCGCCTGTGCTAACCCAAACATCACGCATATAGAAATAGTGAATAGCAGCAATACCTGTAACCATTGCGGCTACAGTTAAAGATGTTTTCCATTTACCAACTGCGCGATCTCTTTCTACCCAGAAAAAGAATGTTGCTGCAACCATAGCTGCAGATATAATCCAGAAACTTACGCCGACGTAATCAGCTGGATTGAGTGCTCCTGTTGTCATAATAGTTCTCCCTTTTAAAATTAACTATATAACCCCTTATTTCCTTACCCATAAAATATAGAAAAATACACTAAAAACAATGTTTTTTTATAAAAATGTGGTAACTTTATGTTAACTATTTTTGGTTTGTAATTACATCAACTAAGACAGCAATAATCAAATTTAGGATTGTTATTGAGCCTATCGCAACAAAACTATAAAAGTATATCCATGACCACCAGAATATTTCTTGCATTGGTAGCATCACATTTTCCCAACTTGATAATGTAAGTACTTGAACAAGGGTTATCATAGATATTCCAAGATCCCCCCATCTCTGTGGATCCGATTGACCAAATAAAATACTTCCAAATGACGCGTAAAGATAGATTATGATAAACAATAGCAAGGATACATAAAATACTCTTTTTATTGATTTTAAAAGTGCTTCAATTAGCTCCTTTAGCTCGGGTATAGCCGATATTAATCTTAAAACTCTAAATATTCTCAGTAATCTTAAAACAAGTATGGATGAGTTTGGACCAATTGGAATAATAGAAATTATTACTATCAAAGAATCAAAAACATTCCAGCCATTTTTAAAAAAATGTAATTTTTTGTCCTCAGCAAAGAATCTTATACAAATTTCTATAACAAAGAAAACAGTAATGAATGTATCTAAAAAGTAGATAAGTGCTAATGCTTCTGAAGGGATATTATAGGTAGAAACACCTACTAGAAAAGCTGATAATATTATTGCACTAATAACGAAAGCTTGAAATAACCGATTATTTTTTATCTTTTCAAATAAATCTTTGGTCATGATCTCTTACCTATTTTTTGTAGTTTTATAAATCCACTCGCCGAAATCTTTATCAATATTTTTGATAGGAATGCTTATAATACATGGCCTTTCGTATGCATGATTTTCTTTTATAACAACAGATACTGCATCATAGTTTTCTTCAACAGTCTTTAAAAAAATTATGCACTCATTTTGGGTTGAAATATTATTATCCCACTTAAACATGGATAAGGTCGTAGGTAAAATATTGCTGCAGGCAATCAAATCATGATCTAGTAAAGTTTTTGAAATTTGTTTCGCTTCATCTTCTGATGAGCATGTTGTATAAATTATAATAAAATTCATCGAACTTTTCTTTCAATAAATAATACCACAAGAGTATATAGCAATATCGAGTTCAGTATGTGCCATATCCAATGCGTGCCTAATGAAAATTGTGTACAAGCGTATAAATCTAGCTGGCGAAATCCAAGCGATATGATGAATATAATAGATGATAATAATAGCCCGTAGGAGATATCCAATTTATTTTCTCTGTATGTGATGTATGAAATAATTAACATAGAAAATAGAGCCATAAGATATGATGATATTTCTTGAATGCCAAAATAACTCAATGAATAATTTAACATTAAAAATAGAAATATTGCAAAAGCAGAGACAGCTAACGTCTGTTTAAGGTAGTAGCGTACGGCAAGATAAAGATATAGGAGAATGAAAATCATTATAGGAACTGTATCGGCAAGCAATGACCAAAGATTGCCAAATAAATGAAAGAGAAAACTACCAGTGCCTATTAAAAAAACAAGGATTATGAGAATAAATGAGTATATTCGTATACCTTCATCTTCATAATGCTTTTTATTATGTTTTTTTAATAATAAAAAGAAGGTAATCCAAAAAGCAACATTGGTGATAAAGTTTATTGGCTCCGCGAATATTTCAGGGGATATTCTCTCACAATATATATCAATACTTTGACTGAGGATCACATTAACACACTATTTTTAACTTAGGCTTACAATTTTTTCGTTCGCTTCTCTCAATTGTTTTATTACGTTCCGCATTCTTGGCATCATATTGTTTTCCCAATAACTAAGCATCTTTATATCATCTCGGCTTTTGTTATAAATTTTGGAATAATGTAAAATTAACTCATCGGATCCCACGAGAAAGATCCCCTCATCAGTTTCAACTGTTGGAAAACTTGCTTTTTGACCAGATTTATCAAGTATATACATGGTTATTTCCTCGTATGAAGTTGCATCAGCATGAGCAACACTGATTTCAAAATCATCAAGCTTATTTATCTCGTTAAGAAAAATTATGAACTTATATGAGAACGGACATCCGCCTTTGACGAATAATTTACTTTTGGCCATTTTGCCTCCTTTTGAATTTTTTATATTATTTTATAAATTTACCTGTGTTTAAATCATTCATAGCCTGCATTAGTTCGCTTCGTGAATTCATTACAATTGGACCATGCCATGCAATGGGTTCTTTAATTGGCTTTCCGGAAACAAGAAGAAACCTCACACTTAGCTCACCAGTCTGAAGCGAAACAAATTCTCCAGGGTCAAAGGATATTAAAGTTTTGTTACCTGATGTATCCCTTATATTTAATTCCCTACCCTCAAATTCTTTTTCAACTTTTATTCCAGCTGGAGCTGAAGCGTATTTAAAATCTGCCTTGCCGTCAAAAATATATGCAAAGGTCTTCTTATATGTGTCTATTTTAATTACTTTGTGAGTGAATGGCGGTATGGAGATGTCTAAAAACTCTGGATCAGCCGCAATGCCATCAACTGGCCCTATAACCCCTCTATAATTTCCAACTATTATCTTTATTTTTGATCCATCATCATCTTCAATAATTGGTATGTCAGTTAAATTAATATCTTGATACCTTGGAGTCATCATTTTTTTTTCTGAAGGAAGATTTGCCCATAGCTGAAAACCATGCATCTGGCCTCTCTGATTACCCTGAGGCATCTCTTGATGCATAATTCCAGAACCAGCTGTCATCCACTGAACGTCGCCACCCGATAACAAGCCTGTATTTCCCAAACTATCTTTATGCTCAACAGTTCCTTCTAAGACATACGTTATTGTTTCAATACCTCTGTGTGGATGCCATGGAAATCCTGCCTTATAAAACTCTGGATCATCATTTCTGAAATCATCTAAGAGTAAAAATGGATCAAATTTCTCTGGTTCCATGAAACCGAAAACTCTATCTAAGGAAACTCCAGCACCTTCAATAACGGGTATCGGTTTTGAAGTCGATTTTATTGGCCTGAGTGACATATTAATACCTTAACCTAATAATTTTACTACTGTGATCACTGCCATCGTAATTCCAAGTACAAAAGTAATAATTACTACCAACCCAAGGAAACTGGCAATCCTACTTAGAAAATGGGGTACTTCTATATTCTTAATTTCCCGGGACTTAATTTTGTGAAATATATATCCGGATAATAGAAAAATCACAAATAGTATCAGTGTGTATTTAAGTTCGTTAATCATCATTCTATATTGATATGGGCATACTAAAAGAGTTTACTAGATATAAATAAAATTATATCCTTATAATCATATACATGCAAACAGGACAAAAAAATGCCAATTGTAAAAAAATTCAAAGATGCCGAATTTATTAGGATTAATGAGGGTATTCAATGTAAAAAAATACTACAAAAAGATGATCTTGATGATAGTAGAATAACAATTGATTACTATAACGTATTTAATAAGTCCCAACTATATTATTCAAATAATGATAGTGACATTAGCTGGATACAAATATTGTCTGGGGCCATAAAGATGGCTGAAGAAAAATTAAATAAGGATCAAATTATCCTCATAAAAGGTAAGGGGAAGGTGCAATTAAATGCAACCCAAGATACCGAGCTGGTAATAACAAAAATAGATAATTACAAAATGTACGAAAATAATGCATCAGACACCTTTGATAGCCGTTTAGATGTAATTAATTGGGGAAATGAGCCAGTTTTAAAATCTGAGCATGATGATAGAAAGAGAGTGTATTTATTATCGGAGTTACTTGCCGGCACTGAAGCTGTAAAGGGTGAATTGATAGTTTATCCAAAAAATACATCATGTCCTGAGCACTATCATGTTGGGGCTGAGCACTACCAACTAATCACTAAAGGTGAAGTTATTGCAGTGCTTGATGGCAAAGAGAGGAAACTTGAAAAGTATGATGTTTTGTATAATTTTGAGAACGAGCCACACTGGTTTTTTACAAATGAAAAAAGCTGTGATTTTGTAGAATTTTTTGTCCCTGGACAAAATAAAACAATTTGGACAAAAACAACTAATGTTTGTACGTGGTCTCCAATGGGTGTGGATATAAATGGCCAGTCACCGTCTAGACACATCGAAAAACATGTGCACGGTGAAGGAAAAAATATCTAAAAAGTGATCCAAAGATAAACCCGCGCCGTTTTTTTTGTGTGGGTAGATGATAGTTAGTAAATCCAAACCTCATCTTACAAACTATATCAACATATCCCTATAAATCCCTAAAGGTTGATTTCACTTACCCACACAATAATCAACCTATTTTAGTAGCACCTGTTTCACAAGAAATTAATTGGCCGTTCTCTATGGTATACGCGGCCAATACAGCCTCTTTTGTATTATCAGGAAAAGCTATTACCATGTGTTCAACAAGAATATCATCATTTTCATAGACACATCTGTGACTTTCGACATTGAAAGCATCACTATTAAAGAACCCCTCAACCATTGCTAAAGTTTCTTCTTTGTTCATAGTAGTACCAGTTTGATGTCTAACAAATGTATAGCTTTCCGCAAGCAACTCACCAAATGCTTTATGATCTTTATTCTCTCTCGCTAATTTCATTTTTTCAAAAAAATTCATACCTTTACTCCTACAGTTTATTCATGAAATATTGAAAATTTTTCACATACATACTATTGTGAAATTTTTAGTTATAGATATAACATAACCATGAATTTAAATGAATACGAAAAAATAGATAGAGAATATCTTATTCACCCGATGACTCACCTTGCCAAATTTGAACGCGGCGAAATTGATCATAGAATAATGAAGTCTGCCAAAGGCACAGAAATAATTGACGCTAAGGGTAATTCATATACGGATGCATTTTCAGGGCTATATTGTGTAAATGTTGGCTATGGTTGTACCGAGATAATTAATGCAATAAAAAAACAAGCGGAAGAACTTGCCTATTATCATTGTTATTATGGAAATGCTACTGAGGCCTCAATTAAGTTGTCTGATATGGTGATTGAACGAGCGCCCTCTAACATGAAAAAAATATATTTTGGTTTATCTGGCTCTGACGCTAATGACACCAATATAAAATTATTATGGTATTACAACAATCTTATCGGTCAGACTAAGAAAAAGAAAATAATATCAAGGAGGGGTGGGTACCACGGAGCGGGTATTTTTACGGGTAGCCTCACAGGAATAGAAACATATCATTTCAATTATGATTTACCTATCAAGGGAATACTTCATACAGAGCCAGCATTTTATTTCCACAGAGCTGATCTTGATCAAACAGAAGATGAATATTCCCAATTTTGTGCGGACCAGCTCGAAGAGCTTATTTTAAAAGAAAATCCAGATACTGTAGCTGGGTTCATTGCTGAGCCAGTTATTGGAAATGGTGGGCTGGTACCTCCACCGCATGATTACTGGCCAAGAATTAAAAATGTCCTAGAGAAATACGATGTTGCACTTATATCAGATGAGGTTGTGACCGGCTTCGGCAGACTCGGAAAAATGTTTGGCGTTGATTATTTTGGGATCGAAGCTGATATGATTACTGTCGCCAAGGGCATCACTTCGGCATACTCTCCACTATCAGGGTCAATATTATCAGAAAAAATATCGAATGTAATAACGGATGCGACTGATAAATACGGTGTGTGGACGCATGGTTCAACCTATTCTGCCCACCCAATATCTTGCGCAGCTGGAGTCGCGAATTTAAATCATATTGATAATCATCAACTTATTAAAAAAGGTAAGGATATATCCGAATACTTTAATTTCAAACTAAAAGAGAAATTTCAAGATCACCCTCAAATAGGTGATGTAAGGGGTATTGGGTTACTATCTGCTGTTGAGCTTGTTAAAGATAAAAAAAATAGGAAATTTTTTGAAAAACAGGGGCAATTATCTCAAGAGATAGTAACGAGGATGGCAAAAAATGGTGTTTTAGCTCGAGCAATGCCATCAGGTGATACAATTGGTTTCGCACCTGCTTTCTGTATCAGTAATAATGAAATTGACACTATACTCGATGTTACCCTTCAAAGTGTAAATGAAGTAGTTAATAATTGATTTGCGCCAATGCGGAAATTATCTTTGGATCTGTCTCAATTGGACCGGAAATAGGAGGTTTTAATGACCATGGTAATCCTTCAATTGCCTCCGCAAAAGTAAAACTATCAAATATACTATGCAGCAACCAACCTTCGTCCGACATAATAAATTTTGCTTTATCTGTTATAAGAATTGAGGGGCCTTCTGCCAAATTTAGTTGGTCCCTAATTTTCTTAATATCCCTTCCAGAGCCCGGGCTCGTTGCAAAATCAACAGTGTCAACAAACCTCCTTGGATCATGAGGCATTAGAATAATTAAATTTGGTATTAAACATGCAATATCATGCGCTCCACCCGACCCGACCATCCTTATTTTTGGATTATCATAGTCTCCAATAACAGTTGAATTTAAGTTTCCAAATTTATCGATTTGTGCTGCAGATAGTAAACCAACATCTATTCTACCGGCCTGCAAATCTGAAAACACGGAGAGGCTATCTGCTATCATATCTGCACCGTGTGCGATTGATGGACTACCAGTTGAATAAGATTTAGAAAGCGGTAGAGCGCCAATTGCGCCTGACTCATAAATAAGATTGAGCTCTGGTTCGACACTGAGTTTTGCCAAGCATGCTGCGTCCGATGGGATACCAATTCCAACAAAACAGGACTTATACCCCACAAGTTCGGATGCTGCTATTATTGCAATCCTCTGATTTGGGCTATATTCCCTACAGTCAATCTTCATTTTTTACTCCACACAGACCCTCTTCAAGCTCTTTGATTTTTGTATTTCCAATTAACTTCTTATATTCTTGTATATTTCCAGCATCATGAACCCAATTTTTAAGGTAGCTAGACAGCTTATCCTCATCTCTTGATGTTGTATCATATTCGATGTAATGATCATCATCCCTTGAATAGAAGCCCGAAACATATGATGGGTATGCCCCCCATGGAAGTTCAATAATATTAGAAACTCTGTGTGATGGTATAACTGTTTTTTCTGGTGCCTCTTTTATCTTTGAATTACTAATAATTTTTTCTACACTGACAATAATCTTATCTGATGCTAGCGCCCCTTCAACAGTGTCACCATCAATACCCCACATTTGAATGTTTCCATACTTATCAGCACATTGTGCGTGTATGAGTGCAATGTCAGGCTTTAGTGCAGGAATTGCTGAAAATTTGTGATCTGTGTATGGACATGTAACTTGTTTTAGATGACCAATATTACTTGGCTTATCACCAATCTGTAGAATCTTCGATGGGATAAAGCTAACACCCATCCTTGCAGCATGTAATCTCATTATGATCGACTGGTTTGTCCACTCTTCAATTTCTATTGATTTTTTTTTGTATGCTCTACTAAATGAGTGCGACAGACCAACGGTTGGATTTCCAACATAACCAAAGATTACTTTTTTTACAATTTCAGATGCTATTAATTGGTCGAATAAAATATCGGCTCCCGATCGGCAAATGGTTAAATCTAGTATTTTTTGACGAATTAGCTCATGGGATAGATAAAATGGTATTATGTGACCAAAGCCGCCGATGAATATAGTATCTCCAGCATTTACATTATTCTTTATTGCGTCTTGTACTGTTGAAGTTTTATCAATCATAAAAATTTGATTTTTAAATAACGTTCTTTGTATGAAGTTCTTTTATATACTCTTCGTCGTATCCAAGGGAGGATAAGACATCATTATTATCTTCTCCAAGAAGTGGTGGCGCTTTATCTATCTGAGCTGGTGTGTCAGAAAATTTATATGGGACACCCAACATCTTGAGTGTTCCAGCTTCTGAATGCTCTATATTTACGACCATGTCATTGGCTATAGTCTGTTCATCTGCCAGTGCACTTTCAACAGTATTAACAGCGCTTGCAGGTATATCTGAACTCAATAGCTTCTCAAGCCATTCTGTAACTGTTTTGTTTGCAATAACATTTTGTATTTCTTGGTCGATTAATTGTCTGTTTACTACTCTGTCAGCATTTTTAGTGAACCTTGTATCTTTTGCCCACTCTTCTTTGTTCAAACATGCGGCAAATTTTGCAAACTGAGTATCATTTCCAACAGCGATAGCTATACTTCCATCTTTCGCCTCAAAAGTCCTGTAGGGTACGATATTTGGATGCCCATTTCCAAATCGTCTTGCTGGCTTACCGCTAACAAGGTGATTAGCCGCAACATTAACTAACATCGAAATACTGGTAGTGTACAAGCTGGTCTCTACTTTTTGCCCTTTACCAGTGTTGTATCTGGAATTTAATGCTCCCAAAATAGATATTGCTGCATTCATCCCTGTACATATATCGACTAATGCAACACCAACTTTCATGGGTTCCCCGTTTTCTTCACCTGTGATACTCATTAGCCCACTTTCAGCTTGCAGTAGAAAGTCATACCCAGGTCTTTTGCCTCTTGGACCTCTTCCACCATATCCTGTAATTTGGCAATGTATGAGCTGAGGCGCTTCTTTCTCTCTCCATTCGTCACTGATCCCATAGCTATCCATTGTGCCATACTTAAAATTTTCTATCAGAACGTCAGCTTCCTTGAGTAGTCGTTTAAGAATATCGATACCTTCCTCAGATTTTAAGTTTAATGTCACACTTTTTTTATTTCTGTTAATGCCGAGGAAATATGCAGCTTCACTCCCTGCAAATGGAGGGCCCCACGCTCTTGTGTCATCACCTTTTCCGGGTTGCTCAATCTTGATGATTTCTGCACCCATATCTCCAAGATTCATAGTACAAA
>CENJ01010167.1_pt1 | contig 10655 bp, 12 predicted proteins | sample 356161 | NCBI WGS metagenome assembly CENJ01 (sample SAMEA2619531, study PRJEB7988) | marine metagenome | biome: marine biome (ENVO:00000447); feature: surface water layer (ENVO:00002042); material: "saline water (ENVO:00002010), including plankton (ENVO:xxxxxxxx)" | depth 5 m
CAAAACGCGTTGTAGTGGAAGGTGACGAGCCGTTTTATGTCGTGCAGCTGGCAGCCTTCCGGAAGGCTGACACGGCCCGTGAACAGGCTGGCCTTCTTGCTGGCAAGCACAAGGGCAGGCTGGATGGTGCAGAGCTTGGCACGATGAAGACCGATACCGGTGATGACGGCATATTCTGGCGGGTCGTGACCGAGCCGATGCTGAGAGCTGATGCCGACCGGGTATGTGCATCGCTGAAACGCGCGGGGCAGGACTGTATTCTCCGGAAATATGTGGGTGATGGATGAGCATTCCGGCAGATACAGGCTTTGAAGAGGACACGCCGCGCCAGGACACGCCTGAGCAGCTGTCGCTGTTCGTCAATCTTGACGGGTTCGAGGGGCCGATCGACCTGCTGCTGACGCTGGCGCGTGAACAGAAGGTCGATCTGCTGAACATCGCCATTCTGCCGCTGGCCGAGCAATATCTTTCCTATATCGAGACGGCGCGGCGGCTCGATCTGGAAATTGCTGCCGATTATCTGGTGATTGCGGCCTGGCTGGCCTATCTGAAATCGCGGCTGTTGTTGCCGGAACCCGAGCCGGAGCAGGCTGAAGAGGTGGTCGACATGACCGACGCGCTGCGCTACCAGCTTGTCCGGCTGGAATCGATGCAGCAGGCAGCAAAACGGCTGATATCACTGCCACGGTTAGGCCAGCAGCGCTTTCCGAGAGGCGAGAACGAGCATTTCGAGAGCGTTACAGAACCGGTCTGGACAGCAAGCCTTTATGACCTCCTTGCCGCCTACGGCTCGATCCAGTCTGGTGTCGAAAACCGCACGCTGACGATTGCGGCGACACGGCTGTTTTCGGTGCAGGAAGCCGCGCAACGGTTGCGCAACCTGATCGGCAGGATGCCGGAATGGACGGTGCTGGAATCCTTCCTGCCCCCCAATCTGAAGACCGACCTGGACCGGCGTTCGGCCACGGCGTCACATTTTGTCGCGTCGCTGGAACTGGCGCGCGAAGGCATGGTACGGTTACGGCAGGACAGCCAGTTTTCGCCGCTGTTTCTCAGATCGAAGGATAGGGCATGACAACTGGCGCGCCTCTACAGCAAGACATATCTCGGACCAGGACCCGTCAGGAGTGGGCTGCAACCGTCGAGGCGATCATTTTCGCAGCGTCAAAGCCGGTGCGCCAGACCGATCTGCAGAACCAGCTTCCCGAAGGCATGGAGCTTGCAGAATTGCTGCCGATGATCGAAGCGCGCTTCGATGCAACCAGCGGTATTGAACTGTGCCGTGTCGGGGACAGCCTTGCCTTCCGCACCCGCGCTGCCATTGCCGAACGGCTGAACACCCACAAGCAGGTCGAACGCCCGCTGTCGCGCGCTGCTCTCGAAGTGCTTGCCATCATTGCCTATCACCAGCCTATTACCCGGGCAGAAATTGAGGAAATCCGCGGCATCAGCCTGTCACGCGGCACCGTTGATATTCTGCTGGAGCTTGGATGGATCAAACCGCGTGGACGCAGGCGGACGCCGGGGCGGCCGCTCACCTGGGGAACAAGTCCGGCCTTTCTCGATCAGTTCGGACTTGCCGACCTTTCCGATCTTCCGGGGCTTGATGACCTGAAATCAGCGGGACTTCTTCGCAAGGGCCAGGTGATTGGCGGCCTTGTCGATGCTGTCGATGACGAGGATCTGGATGACGAGGGCGAGGATGATTTGCCCGATCTTCTGGAAGAGGCATTTATCGAGGCCGACACCGATTTTGCCGACGATGAGGACGTCGCAGACAATGCTTGAATTCCGTCACGTTGGACATGCCTATAATGGCGCACCGTCTGTTGAAGACATCAGCTTTACCGTCAACCAAGGCGAGGTTGTAACGCTTCTTGGCCCTTCGGGATGCGGAAAGACCACCTTGCTGCGTCTCGCCGCCGGCCTTGAGCGCCCGATGGGCGGCGAGATCTGGCTTGATGACCGTCTGGTCTCGGATGCGACACAGGTGGTGGCTCCGGAAACCCGCGGTGTCGGTTTCATGTTCCAGGATTACGCCCTGTTTCCGCATCTCAGCGTGCTGGAAAATGTGCTGTTCGGACTGCGCGACAAAGGAAGTGCGGCTATGCGACGCGGCCTTGATGTCCTGGCCGAAGCAAATATCGAATCCCTTGCTGATTCATATCCTCACGAACTGTCTGGCGGACAGCAGCAGCGGGTGGCGCTTGCCCGCGCACTGGCGCCGCGCCCGTCTGTGATCTTGCTGGATGAACCCTATGCCGGTCTCGACAGCCGTCTGCGTGAACGCATCCGCGACCAGATGCTGCATGTTCTGAAAGCTGCCGGCACAGCAGCCTTGATGGTGACCCATGACGCCGAAGAAGCGATGTTCATGTCAGACAACATCATTGTCATGCGGCATGGGCAGGTGCAGCAGACAGGCCGCCCGGTCAATCTCTACTGCCAGCCGAACACGGCCTTTGTCGCTGAATTCTTTGGCGAGGTGAATCGACTTGAAGGACATGTTTCAAAAGGTTGTATTGAAACGATTCTTGGATCGTTTGACGCGCCACCCACCATGTCCGAGGGTGACGCCGCCAGCATTGTGATCCGGCATGAAGGATTGATCATCGAACCTGACGGGACAGGCGAGAACGCAAACGCGTTCGTCATGGAAGCGCGTCTTCTTGGACGTGCCTCGCTGATCCACCTGTCGGTTCCGACCGGCACGGACGAGTTGCATTTCCATGCCCGTGTACCGGGGTTGAATTCGCTGCAGACCGGTAGCCCTGTCCGGATCACTGTTGACGCCACACAGGCCTTTGTCTTTCCCGCTGGCGAATAGCCGGTTCCGTGTCTGGCGTCTTTTTGATCCTCAGTATCCAGCGGCCTTTGGCCATCGCCCAAGAGAGTTTCGCAGCCGGCGCAACGATGGCTTGTTCAACGCCAGTACCCTGTCTATATTCCGAAAGTCATTCCGCGCGGCGCCATGATTGGCAAGCCGCTTCATAACTCAGGGGAAACAATATGTTTGGCGGTACGTTCAGCATCATGCACTGGCTCGTAGTTCTGGCCGTCGTCCTTCTGCTTTTCGGTGGACGCGGCAAGGTATCCGCGATTATGGGCGACTTTGGCAAGGGATTGCGCAACTTCAAGACCGGCCTGAAAGGCGAGGAAGACGGTTCCGAGGCGGAGGCTGAGGAAGAGGCTGAGGCCATCACCGCCGCGCCAAAGAAGCCGGCGAAGAAAGCTGCTGCCAAGAAGAAGGCTGCGGCCAAGGCAAAGGCTCCGGCGAAAAAAGCTGCAACAAAGAAAAAAGCTGCAACAAAGAAAAAAGCCGCCAAGAAGAGCTAAGTAGGGCCCCGTTATGCTGGATATCGGTGGCTGGGAATTCCTTCTTGTTGCCTTCGTGCTGATCATGGTTGTCGGCCCGAAGGAACTGCCGCGTATGCTGCGAACCTTCACCGGGTTCACCAAGCAGATGCGTCGGATGGCGCGTGAATTCACTGATGGCATGAACAAGATTGCTGATGACGCCGAAGTCGCTGACCTGAAAAAGGCAATGAACAAGGCGAAAACAGGCGATCTCGATGAGCTTGCCAATGCCATTGATCCAGGTGGGGATGTCGGTGATTCGGTTCGCGAATTGAAGGACAGCCTCGACAAGGATGCGGCGAAGGACGATCTGCAGGACATTGGCAAGATGGCCGGGGAAGCCGGTCAGGATATCGCCAATGACGCGAAGTCAGAGGATGCCGAGCCCGGGTCCAAAGCCAAGAAACCCGCGGTGAAGAAGAGCTGAGTCGATCATGGCCGTAGAGCAGAATCCAGAGGATGAAGGCGCCCAGATGTCGCTGATCGGCCACCTGACCGAGCTTCGCAACAGGCTCGGCGTGGCGGTTCTGGCTTTCATCATTCTGTTCCTGATCGCTGTGGCACCCATGCCGGGTGGCGGCTTCAACAACAGCATCGCCAGCCACGTCTTTATCTTCCTGCAGGCACCTCTTGCCGAAATTCTGGAAGAGAAGGGCGGCGGGCGGATGATCTTTACCGCGCTGCACGAAGGCTTCTTCACCCAGATCAAGGTCGGGTTTTTCACCGCGCTCTGCATTTCCTTTCCGATACTCAGTATCCAGATCTGGAAATTCATCGCCCCGGCGCTCTATCGCAATGAGCGCAATGCCTTTCTGCCGTTCCTGATCGCCACGCCGGTGCTGTTCGCCCTTGGCGCAGCGATGGTCTATTACGTCGTGACACCAATGGCCTGGAATTTCTTCATCGGCTTCGAGATGGCTGGTACAGAAGGGGCACTTGCGATCGAGATCGAGCCCCGTATTTCCGAGTACCTCTCGCTGATCATGCGGCTGATCTTCGCTTTCGGCCTTGCCTTCGAGCTTCCGGTCGTGCTGCTCCTTATGGTGCGTGCCGGGCTTGTCTCACCAGAAGGGCTTGCCGAAAAACGCAAGTTCGCCATTGTCATCGCCTTTGTCGCCGCCGCGATCCTGACCCCACCGGATGTGGTGTCGCAGTTGCTTCTGGCGCTGCCCATTATCGCGCTGTATGAAGTGTCGATCATCGGCGCGCGTATTCTCGTACCGAAAGAGGCAAACGAGGCTGCCGACTGATCGTGCCGGAACCCGGGATGGCACCAACCATCAGTACCCCATTAGGATTATTGTGACAGATGCACGACATTCGTTTCATCCGTGAGAATCCCGAAGCGTTCGACGCTGCGCTGGCGCGCCGGGGTTTGCCTGCCATGTCCGGTGACATTCTGCATATGGATCAGCAGCGCCGTGCCCTTCAGGGCAAGATCCAGGACTTGCAGTCACGTCGGAACGTTGCCTCGAAAGAGATCGGCATGCGCAAGGGCAAGGGCGAAGACGCCGATGACCTGATTGCCGAGGTTGCCGACATCAAAGCCAATATGCCGACACTGGAAGACGAGGAGGGTTCGCTTGCCTCTGGTCTTGAGACGCGGCTGATGGAGCTTCCCAACATTCTTGATGCGGACGTCCCGGACGGCGCGGACGAGGATGACAATGCGCTGCTGCGAAGCTGGGGCGAAATTCCAAGTTTCGACTTCACGCCGCGCGACCATGTGGCCATTGGCGAAGCTCTTGGTCAAATGGATTTTGCCACCGCCGCAAAGCTGGCAGGCGCCCGATTTGTGGTGCTTCGCGGGCAGATGGCGCGCCTTGAGCGGGCCCTTGCCGCCTTCATGCTGGATACGCACACGGCGGAATTCGGTTATCAGGAAACGCTGCCGCCCTATCTTGTGAACAGCAAATCCATGACCGGTACAGGCCAGCTGCCAAAATTTGGCGAGGACCTGTTCCGCGCGGACGACAAATGGCTGATTCCGACGGCAGAAGTACCGCTGACCAATATCGCTGCCGACGAAATCTGGCAGGCTGACCAGCTCCCGATGCGCTTTACCGCGCATACGCCCTGTTTTCGCTCCGAAGCCGGGTCGGCTGGGCGGGATACCCGTGGCATGATCCGCCAGCACCAGTTTTCCAAAGTCGAGCTGGTCAGCATAACCCATCCCGATGAATCCGCCGCCGAACATGAACGTATGACAGGCTGTGCCGAGGCAATCCTGCAGCGCCTCGGCCTTCCTTACCGGGTGATGACGCTCTGTTCCGGTGACACCGGGTTCGGCGCGCAGAAGACGTACGATATCGAGGTCTGGCTCCCCGGTCAGGACGAGGGGCGCGGCATGTATCGCGAAATTTCCTCCTGCTCCAACTGCGGGCCGTTCCAGGCACGCCGGATGAAGGCGCGGTTCCGTGATGCCGACGGCAACACACAGCTTGTCCATACGCTGAACGGGTCCGGTCTTGCTGTCGGGCGCACGATGATTGCTGTTCTTGAAAACGGCCAGCAGGATGACGGTTCAGTCAGACTTCCTGATGTGCTGCATCCCTATATGGGAACCGACACCATCACGGCAATCTCCTGACCGCCTGCGTCGGCATCGCCGGCTCCGTTCAGGACATGGTCCTGCATTTCTGTTTTTGCGTTTCATTCCAGAGGTCTGTTTCATGTCATCTTTATCAAGCCGCCCGGTTGGACGCATCCTGATCAGCAATGATGACGGCATCGACGCCATTGGCATCGGCATTCTGGGCGAGATTGCATCACGTCTCAGCGACGACATCTGGGTCATTGCCCCGAATGGCAACCGCTCCGGCATGTCGCGTGCGATCACGCTTCATCGTGATGTCACCATTGAACCGCTCGGGAACAACAGGTTCTCATGTTCCGGTACGCCAAGTGACTGTGTGATCATGGGTATGGCGCGGGTCCTCGATCGCAAGCCTGACCTTGTGCTGTCGGGGATCAATGCCGGCATGAATGCGGCAGATGATGTGCTGTATTCCGGCACCATTGCAGCGGCTATGGAAGCCTCGCTGATGGGGGTTCCGTCCATTGCCCTGTCACAACGCAACGGCAGGCTGGATCCCGATGATTTTGCTGCCGCCGCAGCGCATGGCGAGGCCGTGATCCGGCACATCCTGAAGACCGGCATTCCTCCACGTACAGTGATGAATGTGAATTTTCCTCCGGTTGCGCCGGATGCGGTGCGCGGCATCATGCCGGCCTCACTCGACAATCATAAATTTGGCGATCAGGTGATTGATGGGGACGGGCCGAACAGCTATCGCCTTGGCCCGATGATGGCGCGCCAGGAGACCATTGCGGGAAGTGATCGCGCGGTCATGGATGAAGGCTGGATATCGCTGACAGCTTTGGGTATGGATATCACCGCCAGTACGGCTCAGTCCGCTCTGGTACAGCTCGATTTCTAACGCGCCTCTGCCTCTCAGCCTGATGTCTGGCCGGCGACAGAGACGGGACCGGACAGGGTGATGCAGGACTTCCAGTTTGAAAAGGCACGGCTGACCATGACCCTCCGTGGCATGGGCATCGTCGAGTCGGATGTGCTGTCAGCCATCGAGCAGGTCCCCCGCGAGATCTTCGTGCCGTCCGCTCTGCGCGACCATGCTTACGAAAACGCCTCGCTTCCGATCGCCATGGAGCAGACCATCAGCCAGCCCTATGTTGTGGCGCGCATGACAGCAGCACTGCAACTGACCGGGCGCGAGCGGGTTCTGGAAATCGGCACAGGAAGCGGATATCAGGCGGCGATCCTGTCATTCCTTTGCCGTCGGGTCTATTCGATTGAACGGCTGCGGCCGCTGTTGGTGGAAGCTGACAATATTTTTCGCAAACTGCGAATCACCAATGTCACGACAAAACTTGGTGATGGTGCCCGCGGCTGGCCGGAAGGGGCGCCCTTCGACAGGATCATCCTCACCTGCGCTCCGCCTGAAATTCCCTCTACACTGTTGAATCAGATAAAGACTGGCGGCATCATGGTGGCACCAGTTGGCCGCGGCCGCGACCAGTCGCTTGTGGTGGTCCGCAGAACAGAAGACGGGTTCGAGCAGGAAGATATCCTGCCGGTGAAATTCGTGCCGCTCATAGAGGGATAACGCATGCCATCACCACGCATCATCGGCTTTGCCCCCGGACTGGTCTCCGGGCTGGTCCCCGGACTGATTCGCGGGCTCGCAATGGTGATGATGGCGGCAGTGCCGCTGGCGGGATGTGGCGTCAGTGATCTGTCTCTGAGCAGGTCCACACCGGCCCCCCTTCTTGTCGCGCCGCTGCGCCAGCCGTTCGAGGCAATCCCGCCGGACGGCAGGGTCACGGTCCGGGACGGTGACAGCCTCTATGACATCGCGGCGCGCTACCGTGTGCCACCAACCTCCATCATCAGCGACAACCAGATCGGCCCTCCCTATGTCGTCAGCGCCGGTCAGGTGCTTCGCATCACCCCGCAGCGGTTCCATGTTGTTGGACCTGAAGATTCGGTGCATGCGATTTCGCAACGTTACGCTGTCAGCCAGTACCAGCTTGCCGCGGCAAACGGCCTTGAGGCGCCGTTCGAGCTCACTGTTGGGCAGAGGCTGATTCTGCCGGCAACGCAGGATTTCTCGATTCTGGATGCGGCACCTGATGCCAGTTCCAGCCAGGTGGCCGCGCTGACCGTTCCGCAAGCTGAACCGCAGGCTGCCACAACGGCCCCCCGCAAGAGCTTTGTCGCGCCATCAGGGACGGGAATATTCCGCTGGCCGGTGGAAGGCGAGATCATCACCGAATTCGGGCCTGCCGCACGCGGCGTTCACAATGATGGTGTGAACATCGCTGCTGCAGAAGGGGCGGTCGTTACTGCCGCAGCGCGGGGCACGGTGGCCTTTATCGGGCGTGAGATCAAATCCTTCGGCACATTGGTGCTCATCAAGCATGATGGCGGCATCATCACCGCCTACGCGCATCTTGGCGAGGTACTGGTGAAAGAAGGGGATGTGATCAATGCCGGTCAGCAGATCGCAACTGTCGGGGTGACAGGCAAGGTGGAAACGCCGCAGCTTCACTTCGAGATCCGTCAGGCCCGCAAGCCGATTGATCCGAGAACCGTGATCACCTGATCCGGACGCGTGCTATTTCGACTTGTAGATATCGGTTTCTGTGCGCGCCGCCAGATCAACGATGAACTGCCAGGCCACGCGTCCTGACCGTGCACCACGTTCCATCGACCAGGCCAGAGCTTCCCGGCGGACATCAACCTTGCTTGTGTTGATTTTGAAGTGCGCCACATAACCATCTATAATATCGAAGAAAGTTTCCTGATCTATGGAATGGAACCCGACCCAGAGTCCAAATCTGTCGGACAGGGAAACGCTTTCCTCGACGCCTTCGGACGGGTTGATGGCTGTTGACCGCTCATTCTCGATCATCTGTCGGGGCATCAGGTGGCGGCGGTTCGATGTGGCATAAAAAATGACATTCTCCGGGCGCCCCTCGACACCGCCATCAAGCGCTGCCTTCAGCGATTTGTAGCTGCTGTCCCCATGGTCAAAGGTCAGATCATCGGTGAACACGATGAACTGGCGATCCACCGCGGCGAGAAAGCTCATTAGGAATGGCAGATCGTCGATATCCTCGCGATGGATCTCGACAAGCGCACAGTCCATGCCGCGTTCGGTGACTGTGCCATGCACGGCCTTCACCAGCGAGGACTTGCCAGTGCCGCGCGCGCCCCAGAGCAGGGCATTGTTGGCCGGGAGCCCGCGGACAAAGGCGATGGTATTCGACAGCAGCGTGTCACGCTGGTGGTCGATGCCGCACAGCAGAGGAAGATCGACCCGATTGACCTTCTTGACCGGCGTCAGGCGTCGCTTGGCCCGGTTCCATACATAGGCTGCGGCCGGTTCGATATCCTCAGGCGACGGGTCTGTCGGGCTGTGCTTTTCAAGCGCATCCGCGATACGCGCCAGATGCTGCAGGAAGGTTGTGTCTGTATCGGTATCGGTCATGCCGGAAATCTAGCAAGGGCCGGCAAACCAGACAACCGAAGAAGCCATGGGGGCTCTCGGGAAACTGGGTTTTTGCGTGGGATGATCATTGCCCATCGGGGCCGGTGTGTTTATGGTGCAGGCCAGACACAAAGAGCCACGTCCGGAGTAAAGACGACATGTTGATCACACCTGCTTTTGCGCAATCTGGAGGCCTTGCCGAGGGCGGCCTTGGATTGATGCCGATCATCCTCGTGATGATCATTTTCTACTTCCTTCTGATCCGTCCGCAACAGAAGCGCGCCAAGCAGCATCGTCAGATGCTGAGTGCCCTGCGCCGTGGCGACAAGGTGGTCACGAATGGCGGCATCACCGGCACCATCGTGAAGGTCGTCGACGATCTCGACACGGTCGAGGTGGAGATTGCCAAGGATGTGAAGGTCAATGTTGTCCGCGCGATGATTGCCGAAGTCAGCAGCAAGACCGAAGCCAAATCCTGATTTCGGGAACCGGCCTGCGCCACTCTGGCGGATCATCTTCGTGAAGGAAACCATCCAGCCATGCTACAGTTCGAAGCCTGGAAAAAGACCCTTGTCATAATCGTGGCGGCTCTCGGCATGATCTATGCCGCGCCAAATCTGTTGCCTGGCGATCGTGAGGGGGGCGGTATTCTGCCAGGGCAGAAGATCAATCTCGGGCTTGACCTTCAGGGCGGATCGCATCTTCTGCTTCGGGTCGATATGGCGGTGGTGATCGAAGAGCGTCTCGAAGGCATTGCCGAGACCATTCGTCAGGAATTCCGCACCAACAAGATCAGGTTCAGTGGTCTCGACGTTCGCAACAGCGAGGTGCGCGTCCGCCTTCGCAACGCAGATGATGCCGCCGCAGCCCAGAATGTTTTTCGTGATTTTGGCAGTGATTTCAATATCGCGGCAGATGGACCAGCCTACAGGATCACCTTCACCGAGGCCGGTCAGGCAGCGGTGCAGACGTCCACACTGGAACAATCCATGGAAATCATCCGGCGGCGGATCGATCCTGATGGCACCAAGGAACCGGTGATCCAGCAGCAGGGCGCCGAGCGGATCCTTGTACAACTCCCCGGGGTTGATGATCCGGAAGAGGTCAAACGCCTTCTCGGACGCACAGCCAAGCTGACCTTCCAGCTGGTCGACACTTCGATCACGCCGACAGAGGCGCGTGACCGGGGGCGGGTGCCGCCGGGAACCGTGCTCTTGCCAAGTGATCAGGATGACGGGCAGTTCTTTGTGGTCGAGAAGCGGGTCATGGTCAGCGGTGAACTGC
>CENJ01172889.1_pt1 | contig 10653 bp, 10 predicted proteins | sample 356161 | NCBI WGS metagenome assembly CENJ01 (sample SAMEA2619531, study PRJEB7988) | marine metagenome | biome: marine biome (ENVO:00000447); feature: surface water layer (ENVO:00002042); material: "saline water (ENVO:00002010), including plankton (ENVO:xxxxxxxx)" | depth 5 m
ATATAAGAATTAATTTATTAAGGAAGTCTTAAACTTTTCAAAAAAAACTGATAGGTTATTATCTTATTATGATAATTCTTGATGAAATCACTCCCTTTGCAAAGGGAGGCAACCGTATTTGTTTTGTTCATCCTAATAATCCTGGTAGATGTTTAAAAGTGGTTCATCCAGGATTGCTGAATGAAATTAAAAAAAATAAATCTTGGTATAAAAGATTTAGATCGATTAAGAGTTTTGATGATAATTTAAGAGAGCAACAGGCATATAATCAAAGAGCACTCAGAAAAGGTGATCCTGCTATCTGGTCACATCTCGCAAAATGGTATGGAATGACCGAAACAAATATTGGCATGGCTTCTGAAACTGAATTAATAACAAATGGTGATGAAATTGCTGAAACGCTTGAAACATATCTTTTTAGAGAAGGTATTACAGAAGAGATAAAATTATCTATCGAGAAGTTTCAAACATGGCTAAGAGAACATTTAATCCTAACCAAAAATCTTATACCTCATAACCTAGTTTTAGGATATGAAAATGACAAAATTGTTATAAAAATTATCGACGGATTAGGATCACTAGCATTCATCCCGTTACCGAACTATTCAGATTTTTTTGCTAAAAGATATGTTGAAAGAAGAATAGAGCTTATGTGGAGTAGAATAAATTGGGATCTCTCTGGGCGTAATGGAAACTGGAAGTAAATTACTCGTCTAGGAAATTCTTAAGATGGCTGGATCTGCTTGGATGCCTTAATTTCCTTAAGGCTTTTGCCTCTATTTGTCTGATTCTTTCTCTTGTAACATCGAATTGTTTACCTACCTCCTCAAGAGTATGATCAGTATTCATGCCAATACCAAATCTCATTCTCAAAACTTTTGCTTCTCTTGCTGTAAGTGATGCAAGTACATCATCAGTTGCAAAGTGCAAACTTTCTTCTGTTGCATTTTCAAGCGGAGATTCTATTACAGTATCCTCGATAAAATCACCTAGGCTTGAATCTTCATCATCTCCGATAGGTGTTTCTGTAGAAATTGGTTCTTTTGCAATCTTGAGAACTTTCCGTACCTTATCTTCAGGCATATCAAGCTCTTTACTCAATTCTTCTGGAGTAGGCTCTCTACCCATATCCTGCATCATTTGGCGTGAAACTCTATTAAGTTTGTTAATTGTTTCAATCATATGAACCGGGATTCTTATCGTTCTTGCTTGGTCTGCGATTGATCTTGTTATAGCTTGTCTAATCCACCATGTGGCATAGGTTGAAAATTTATATCCCCTTCTATATTCGAATTTATCTACAGCTTTCATTAAACCAATATTTCCTTCTTGAATAAGATCCAAGAATTGAAGTCCTCTGTTGGTATATTTTTTTGCAATTGAGATCACAAGTCTCAAATTAGCCTCAACCATGTCTTTTTTAGCTCTTCTCATCTTAGTTTCGCCCATAGACATATTTCTATTTATTTCTTTAATTTCTTTTAGACTTAGGCCAACCTTACTCTCAATTTCAATTAAATCTTTTTGAGCAATCACCACATCTTGTTTGACATTTTCAAGAAGGTTCTTTTTATATTTTTTTTCTTTCATTAGATTGTCTACCCACCTAACTTTAGTAACATTATCAGGATAAAGGGCTAGAAAATCTTTTCTTGGGATACGAGCATTCTTGACTAATTGAGTTTGAATAAATTTTTCTTTTTCTCTTATGCTATTTAAACCGTCTCTTGCAATGGCAGCAATATCTTCAAACATTCTTGGACTAAATTTAAGGAATTGGAATATCTCTCCTAACTTCTTAAACTCTTTATTTGCTTCTTTTGAATGCCTACCTTTTTTCTCAATTACTTTTGTAGTTTTATTAAACTGTCGTTTTAAACTGGTCATTCTACTTTGAACCTCTTTCATGTCAGGACCAGATGATCCCTCATCGTCAGATGATTCCTGTGCTTCAGCTTCTTCTTTTGCTCTTTGACTTCCAGGACCAGCCGATGGGACTTCTTCCATCTCCTCTAAAAAACCCGTTACAAAATCATTTATCTTTTTTTCTTCATCTTTTACTAATTGGAAGAAATGTATTACATACTCTACAGTTTTAGGATATGCAACACTTGCATTTAAAAGATCTCGCATGCCCTCTTCTATTCTTTTTGCTATTTCAATTTCACCTTCTCTTGTCAGCAAATCAACAGTACCCATTTCTCTCATGTACATCCGAACAGGATCGGTAGTTCTGCCTGTCTCATTTTCTACCGCTGCTAATGCTTCCGCTGCTTGTTCTAAAGCAATATCATCAGAATCCTCGGATTCAGCTAACATTAAAGTGTCAGCATCGGGTGCTGTTTCATGCACTTGAAGACCCAAATCATTAATCATGCCAATGATTTCGTCTACTTGATCAGGATCAGATATATCATCGGGTAAATGGTCATTAACATCGGAATAGGTTAAGTAACCTTGCTCCCTACCTTTTTCTATCAGTTCAGCTATCTTTGAACCTTTTTGATTAAGTTTATCCACGGACTAAACGCACCTCTAATATATCAACTATATGTATGGATTGATTGCTAAAAATCAATCTATCCAGAGCTTAAACTTTTAATTAAAGCCTTCTCTTCGGACGACATTTTATCCTTTTTTAAGATAATTTGTTGTAATTCTCTCTTTTCTGAAGAATTTAATTCATTCATTTTATATTTTTCAATTAATAGATTTTCTCTTTCTGAGTAAGTCTGTGATATTAGTTCGATACAATCCTTTATCATAGATGCTGCGTCTTCCTCTGAAATTTTTATCTCAGATACTAATGCCTCTCCAAAAACATTTTTTATTTTTTCTTGCTCAATCTTCTCAAGTATCATTGAAGCAGTTGAATTTGGATGTTTTAAAAATATATCTCTTACATCTAACAAAAAAGAAAACTTAGAATTATAGGCTATCAAATTAAACTGCTTACTATCGGCTAACTTAGGATGTTGAATTAAGGCACTAAATATTCCAAGTACAGATTTCTTCATTATAGATCTCGTATCAACTTCAGTTTTTTCTTTTTTGGGAACATTAACATTTTTGTGTGTTTCATTTCCTTGGATAAGCTTTGAAAAATCAAGACCGCATACACTTGTAGCCTCATTTATGTATGCCTGCTTTATTGTTTCACTAGAGATAGATTTAATTAAAGGTAATGCAAACTTTGCAGCAATTGTTCTTCCTTCAATAGAAGATAAATCATCTTGTTTTTTTAATGTTTCAAAAAAGTATTTGGAAAGTGATTTTGAGTCCTTAGCAAGATTATAAAAAGCTTCTTTTCCATGTTCTCTTACAAAACTATCTGGATCATCTCCCTCGTTGAGAAAAATAAAATTTATTCTAGTATCTTCCCTGAGTAATGGCATTGAATTTTCTACAGTTCTCCAAGATGCTTTAAGGCCAGCTTCATCACCATCAAAAACTATATAGATTGTATTTGTATAGTTAAGTAATTTTCTTAGTTGCTCCTTTGTAAAAGCAGTACCTGACGATGCAACTGCATTTTTAATACCATGCTGAAAAAGTCCAATGACATCCATATAGCCTTCAACAACAAATATTGAATCAGGCCTCTTATCAATTTGCCTAACCTCAAATAAACCATATAGCTCATATTTTTTTTTGTATGTTTTTGTTTCAGGAGAGTTTAAATATTTTGCCTGATTTTCTTTATCTTTGAGCAACCTTCCTCCAAAAGCTATACAGTCACCTTTAATATTTCTTATTGGGAACATTAATCTATCTCGGAATCTATCATAAAACTCATCATTATCATTTTGACCAAATAGACCAGATTCGTTTAATTCTTCTTTATTAAATTCTTTTGATAGTTTCTCGTATAAGCTCGGAGCCTTAGCATTTGCGTATCCTAAGTTAAAGAATTTAGCTGTTTCTCCAGAAATCCCCCTATCTTTTAGGTAACTAATGGTATTTCTTCCATTTTCTTCTTTAAGTTGGGAATAAAAGATATCTCCAGCCCTATTATTAATATTTGTTGATTTGATTACTACAGGACTTCTTTCTTGTTTTGGAATCTCCATTCCAACATATGAAGCTAGTTGCTCTACTGCTTCAATAAAATCTAAGTTATCGTGTTTCTTTAGAAAAGAAATTGCATTTCCGGTCTCTTTACAGGTAAAACAGTGGTAGGTCCCAGTTTCTTCATAGATTTTCATTGACGCATTATTTTCTTCTCCACCCTTATGAAAAGGACATTTAGCCATATAAGCACCGCCTCTTCTATCAACTTGTCTTCGTTTTTGGATAACTTCAACAATATTTACAGAGTTAAGTAATCGTTCTATGAAATCCTCGGGTATATACATAATTATTCTTTATTTAGCTCAAACCAATTATCAATTAGGATTTTTGCTGCATTTGCATCAACTTCAACTTTTTTTTCATCAAAAATTTGTCTGGCCTCAAAGGTAGTAAGCCTCTCATCAACGTATTCGAATTTTGCGTCATAAATATTTTTTAGTTTTTGATAAAACCTTTCAACCTCTTTCATAATTTCACTATCTGTTCCATCCATATTTAGTGGCTTACCAATAATAACAATATCTGGTTTCCACTCTTTTAAAAGAATATTTATTTCATCAAAATTTATCCTATTATTTTTATTAAATATTACCTGTAAGGGTGAGGACGAATTTGTTTCAGTTTGGCCGACCGCAACACCAATTTTTTTTGTACCAAAATCAAAAGCAACTATTTGCATTTAATTTGAAGAAAAATTCCAGTCTCTTATTATTTCAAGAATACTATATTCACTAGACATAGTTTGATTGAAGGGAGCAAATGGTGCTGATTCATTTAAAATATTCAATGCCATCTCATCAATAAATTTATCTCCTGAGGAGATCAAAATCTTTGAACTTATTAAATTTCCATAAATATCTATTGTTGCCATAATCTGCACCTTTCCATCAAATAAATTTTTACTCTTTGAGATTATATCGTCTCCAGTTGTCTCAATTTGCCTTTGCCATAAATTTAAATAAATGGCTTCATCAGAGTTAACAACAGAGTTTGCTTGTAGTTTTTTTATTCTAAATGATTGTGATGCACCTTTTGAAACTATCATGTTTCCATCAAAAGAAGTTTGTAAATTTTTTTTTAAAGCCTCGTTGCCACCTATATTAATTTTTGAATAAAGATCCTGATTAGAATTTGCGAATTTAACATTTATAATTGGTGATTCCTTAAAAATTGGTAGCTTGTAATAAGTCGTTATTGAAATACCAAAAATTAAAAGCAAATGTATTATTAAAGATATAAAAAAGGATTTATTAAAAGTTAATGAGCGTCTACTAACAATTTTTGATGAAGAAAATATACTCATAACCCCTCAAAGTACTCAGATATAGGATTAATTTTTGTTTGTTCAAATATTTCTCTTGCGCATGTTGGGCTTGTTATATTAATTTCAGTTAAATATTTGCCAATAACATCAATGCCAGCAAGGCTAATTCCATTTTTTACTAAGACTGGAGCGATCTTTTCGGCAATTTTTTGCTGAACTGATGTTATATCTTTTGCAATACCTTTTCCACCTGCAGCAAGATTTCCCTTGAAACTTCCAGATTGTGGCACTCTCGCCAAAGTCTTTTGAAATGGCTTTCCATTAATTATAAGTATTCTAAAATCACCCTCATAAATGTCCTCAATAAATTCCTGACAAATAATTTGAGTTTCTTCTGAGTTTGTTAAGTCTTTAATAATATTTAAGCTTTCAGTATTTAAATCATTAATTTTAAATATTGAAGTTCCTCCCATGCCATCAAGAGGTTTAATAATTATCTCTTTATGAGAAGAATAAAACTTTTTTATTTCTGATATTTTTGATGACACGAGTGTATCAGGAATAAATTCTGGAAAATGAACTGCAAAGATTTTTTCATTAAACTCTTTAATAGCTCCAGGTCTGTTATGAATGACAGCACCTTTATTTTCTGCCAATCCTAATAAGTGCAATGCATTTATATAATTCTCATCAACAGGAGGATCTTTTCTCATAAAACAATATTTGAAATCAACAAGATTTAAGTCATCTTCATAAATTTCATTTGTATGATTTGCTTCAATTGAAACTATATTTCTACAGCTAGCATAAATATCATCACTTTTTATAGACAAATCATTAATTTCGCATTGAAAAACACTAAGCTTTTTTTTAATTGCCTCTTCAATCATTAGTATTGAAGTATCTTTTTTTAAATTTAGCTTTTCATATTTGTCAGTTATGAATAATACTTTATTGCTCATCTTTAAATTCTACCAAATTGATTTCTAATTATTGAGGAAACAAATATAGGTGCTGTTTCTGCTCTAAGAATATTTTGTCCAAGATATCTTATTTTAATTTTATTGTTATTAATTAATTTCAATTCTTCATCTGAAAAGCCTGATTCTGGTCCAGTAATGATTGTTGTAGAGGACTTATTATCAAGTTCATCATAACCAAAATATTTTTCTGCATCAGTATCAAAAGCAAATTGTTCTTCGTCATCATTCAATAAACTTAACGCATTTTTCATATTTTTAGTTTGAAAAATTAGGGGTAAGAAATTATTTCCACACTGTTTGCAAACACTGATAACAATTTCTGTAGATTTCTTAACAATTTTGCTAAGATCTTTTTTTAATAAACTCTGGTCACATAAATCTGGCTTATAAATAATAAATTTATTTACTCCTATTTCAGAGAGTTTTTGAATCATGTAATTAAAATTGTTTACCTTTATGAATGGCACAACTACCGAAAGAGTTCTTTCTGGTTTCTTATCTTTTTTGATTTTGGAAATTCTTTTAAGATCACATTTTTTATTATTTAAAAAAGTAATCTCGCATATTGCGGAATATCCGTCTCCATCAAATACCTCAATGCTACTTTTTTGCTTTAATCGAAGTGCTTTTATTAAATGATGAGATTGTTTACTATCTAAACTAAACTGATTTTCAGTTTTTGATACAGATTTACAATATACTCTATGCATTCTCACAATATCATTATATAGCGACTGAAATTAAATAAATGTCACAGACTGAAATTATATTTATAAGGCATGCTGAAGCTGCAAGCTCTTGGGAAAATCATTCAGATCCAGTTTTAAGTGATCTCGGCATAACTCAATCTAAAAATCTTATCCATCACAATGAACTACAAAAACTGAACAATTATAATTTTGTTTCAAGTCCTAAGCTTCGTGCCATCCAAACTTCAGAATATCTGACCAAAAAATTTAATAAAGAGCTTGTAATTGATAATACTTTTATTGAAATCCCATCAGATAATATTCATTTGTCTAAAAAAAGAGCGTGGTTTAAAGAATTAATAAAAACTAAAAAAGACGACCTTCCGGATAATATAAAAAAATGGAAAGATGATATACTAATTAAGACAAAATCATTTAGTCAAAATACAATTATTTTTACTCATTTTATGGTTCTGAATTTATTGGTAAGTGAGTTTAAGTCAAAAGATACACTGTTGTGTTTCTATCCTGATAATACTTCTATTTTAAAGATAGAAATCAAGAATAAAGAATTTAAAAATTTTTCAACTAAAGAAGGAAAAAAAACATTTATAAATCTTTAAAAAGCTATTGAGCAATTTTTAAACAACTGTAAACTAAATCTTCTTTACATTATTTATTTATTTTGAGAAACAAAAAAAATTCTTTTGATAGCTATTCTAAAAAACCTCTCAAAGATGAGGTTCGAAAAGCTATGAAAAGATACTTTAACCAGCTTGATCAAAATAATGTTCCAATAGATGTGTATCAACTAGTACTAAACGAGGTTGAACCTCCTCTTTTAAACTCTGTAATGAGATTTTCTAATAATAATCAATCAAAGGCAGCAAAAATTTTAGGAATCAATAGAACAACTTTAAGAACCAAACTTAAAAAATATAATATTGATCAATGAATATTGTTAATCCACAGACCGCCCTAGTCAGTCTTTCAGATAAGAGCAACCTAAATCATATTATTGATTTCTTAGTAAAGAAAAAAATTAAAATACTCTCTACTGGCGGAACTTATAATGCAATTAAAGAGATTACTGATAATGTTTTAGAGGTATCTGAATTTACAGGGTTTGACGAAATGATGGATGGGAGAGTGAAAACTCTTCATCCTAAAATTCATGCAGGTATTCTTGCAAGGCGTGACTCAGATTTAGAATTACTTGAAGAAAAAGGTTACGAAACAATTGACCTTGTTATAGTAAATTTATATCCCTTTGAAGAAACTATAAAAAAAGATTGTTCTTTTAAAGATGCAATAGAAAATATTGATATTGGCGGTCCAACAATGATCAGAGCAGCAGCAAAAAATTTTCAAGATGTTGTAGTGTTATCAGATCCTAATGACTATGAAAAAATTACTAGAGAATGGGATTTAAATGATGGCATTTCATATGAAACAAGAAAAAATTTATCACAAAAAGTTTTTAAGCTTATGGCTGATTACAACAAAACTATTTCTAATTATTTAGAAGGAAGTACTGAAAAAATTAATGATTATAATTTTTCAAAAAGTACCGTCTTGAGATATGGAGAAAATCCTCATCAATCAGCATCCCTTCTTACATTTGAGAATCTACAAAATAAAAATATTGCAAATGCAGATATTCTGCAAGGTAAAGAGTTGTCCTATAACAACATAGTCGATGCAGATGCTGCATGGGAATGTGTTAGGGAATTAAGTAATTCGGGTTGTGTGATTGTAAAACATGCAAATCCTTGCGGTGTTGCAGAAGCAAATTCTATTAGTAAAGCCTATGACTTGGCTTTCAAGACTGACCCAACTTCTGCCTTTGGTGGAATTATTGCATTCAATCAAACTGTTGACTCTGATACAGCTAAGGTTATAAATGAAAGACAGTTTGTAGAGGTTATTATTGCTCCCGATTATGAAAAAGAGGCAACTGAAGAATTTTCTAAAAAAAAGAATATTAGAGTTTTAAAGGTTGATCTTAAACAAGACAATCCTTACCCAGGAACAATAAAAAAAGTATCGGGTGGAATTTTAATTCAAGATGACGATTTAAAAAAAATAAATTCTGAACAACTTAAATGTGTATCAAAAAGAAATCCAACAGATCATGAAATAGAAGACCTTATTTTTGCTTGGAAAGTTGCTAAGTTTGTGAAAAGTAATGCAATTGTATATGTAAAAGACAAACAAACTATCGGGATAGGTGCTGGTCAAATGAGTAGAGTTATAAGTGCTGAAATAGCAAATCTAAAAGCTCATGAAGAAGGCCTAGAAGTCAAAAATGCTGTAATGGCATCTGATGCTTTCTTTCCGTTTAGAGACGGTATAGATAAGGCTGCATCAAGTGGAATTGCTGCAATAATTCAGCCAGGTGGTTCGATAAGAGATGATGAGGTTATAGCTGCAGCTGATGAGCATGATATTGCTATGTTATTTACTGGAGTGAGGCATTTCAGACACTAATGAATATTCTTATTATTGGTTCTGGTGGAAGAGAACACGCAATAGCCTGGAAATGTGCACAAGATGATTTTGTGAAACATATTTATGTTTGTCCTGGAAATGCCGGAACATATCTTGAAGACAAAGTAAGCAACATTGATATTGATACAAAAAAATTTAATCTTATTGAAGAGTTCTGTGTAAAAGAACAAATTGATCTTGTAATCATTGGGCCAGAACAACCTCTTGTAGATGGGTTGACTGATTATTTACAAAATAAAGGTATTAAGACCTTTGGTCCATCGAAAAGTGCAGCACAGCTTGAAGGCTCAAAGACATTTTCAAAAGATTTTTTTGTTAAATACGATATTCCAACAGCTGAATATAAATCTTTTGAGGATTTTGATAGTTCAGTGAATTATCTGGATGAGATAGGTTATCCAACTGTTGTGAAAGCAGATGGCTTAGCTGCAGGTAAAGGTGTGATAATTTGTGAAAATAAAGAAAGTGCTATTGAGGCTCTAAATAGCATTTTTAAGGATAAAGCATTTGGCAAAGCTGGTAACAGAGTGGTTATTGAAGAATTCTTAGAGGGTGAAGAAGCATCTTTTATTGCAGTTGTTAGTAAAGATAAAATTATTCCGCTGGTAACAAGTCAGGATCATAAAGCAGTTGGAGATGGAGATTTTGGCCTAAATACAGGTGGAATGGGTGCTTATTCACCAGCACCAATTGTTACTGAGGAGATGCAAAAAAAAATCCTTGAAAAAGTGATGTATCCAACTATGAAAGGATTGATCAATGAAGGATTTCCTTATTTGGGTTTTTTATATGCTGGATTGATGATAAAAGATGGTGATTTAAAAGTACTTGAATTTAATTGTCGATTTGGAGACCCTGAGACTCAACCAATTTTAATTAGATTAAAATCAAGCCTTGTTGAGCTTTGTCTGGCAGCAATTGATGACAAATTAAATTCGTATTCCATAAATTGGAGTAAAAAACATTCTTGTGGAGTTGTAATCGCCTCTAAGGGTTATCCGGAGAGCTATGACATTAATAAAGAAGTAAGGATTAAGTTAAACGAAGGGAATGACTTGAAATTATTCCATGCAGGTACTAAATATGTAGATGATAAAATTATTACAAGTGGTGGAAGAGTATTTTGTGCTACAGC
>CENJ01044100.1_pt1 | contig 10649 bp, 10 predicted proteins | sample 356161 | NCBI WGS metagenome assembly CENJ01 (sample SAMEA2619531, study PRJEB7988) | marine metagenome | biome: marine biome (ENVO:00000447); feature: surface water layer (ENVO:00002042); material: "saline water (ENVO:00002010), including plankton (ENVO:xxxxxxxx)" | depth 5 m
TCTATAGATTTCAAATAGAGAAGTAATTCTTTTGCATTACATCCGTAAGTTCCTAAATGAACATCTGAAACGACTACAACCTCGACTTGTCTCAAATTTATAATTATAACCATCAATTAATTAAATAATGATCTAAAATAGATTTACCATAAGTTAAAATTGGATTAAGTTTATGTAAAGTGACTAAAATTAATAATAGATATCAAAGATTGACAACTGACCAGAAGTTGAAATTTCTACAATTATCAATACATCATATTATACCAAATTAGTAAGTAGCATTTTAATAACCAAAAAAACAGTATATGCTATTGTATGTGAAAAATGAATAGATTAAGTTGTCAGCAGAGATAAGGAAACTGATGATTGGGAAAGTGAAATTGTACGAATCCTAAAAAGGGATTATAGTTAAAGTATCCAAAATGGATATTTGACAACATTAAAAAACCAATTCTAAAAAACAGCCAAGCTTGACTTGAATTAGGCTTCATAACAACAAGTGTTTCAGCGTCAGTAGAAAGTGCATATTTTAATTTATATTTTAACAATGAGTCTGATCTTGTTACAACTAAAAAACCATTTTCAACGGAAAAATTTCCTTCGGAACTATTTCATTATGAAAAGACCTCCTAAAACATGCCTCATTAGTGTTGTTGTTATTTTCCACAGTGAGTATTTCATCTTCTTCTAAGTTATAAATACTTTCAAAAGATTTCCATTTGCCGATAAATGGAGATACAGCTGAAGTGTCTTTATCTGAAGTACTACTAATCGTCAAAAAATATGTTAGTAATAAAATTATTTTATTCATTTATTTAATTATTAGATTGGTCAAATTTACATTCCCTTTTTTACTTTAATGTGAATTTCTTGTTATCGTATTTTTATATTTTGACACTAAAAAGCAGAATATTTGACCACCAAAAAAAGGCATTAGAATAGATCAAAAAGGTCGTATATAGTTCGCGCAAAACAGAAAAAAAAGTCGAAAACTCTTAGAAGTATTGTGGGTCATACTGGATTCGAACCAGTGACTTCTACCCTGTCAAGGTAACACTCTGAACCAACTGAGTTAATGACCCAAATAAGATTTGAATATACAAATCTTTAATCTAATGATTCAATAAAAATTAAATTTGACAATTAGATAGAATTAATTTTTACAAATTATAATGTTTATTTAATTAGATTTGTCAAAAAAGTTATCATGATTATAGGTACTCCTAAAGAAATTAAAAACCATGAATCACGAGTTGGTTTAAATACCGCAAGTGTTGGGTCTTTAGTTGATAGCGGCCATAAAGTTTATATTGAAAAAAATGCTGGTATTAAGAGTGGTTTTTCCGACGACGATTATAAAAAAGCGGGAGCAGAAATTTTATCTACAGCAAAAGAAATTTATTCTAAATCCGAACTCATAGTAAAAGTTAAGGAGCCCCAAAAAGAAGAATTTATTTTAATCCAAAAGAATCAAACTTTATTTACATACTTTCATTTTTCTTCCTCAAAAAGTCTAACTGAAGCAATGATGAAGTCTAAGGCAACTTGCATTGCATATGAAACAGTTGAAACAGGTGATAAGAAGTTACCTCTTTTAACACCAATGTCTGAAGTGGCGGGTAGAATGGCTGTTCAACAGGGTGCAAAATACTTAGAGAAACCTCAGTTGGGAAAAGGAAAATTGATTGGTGGGGTTCCAGGTGTAGCTCCAGCCAAGGTAATAATTATTGGAGCTGGAATTGTTGGAACCGAGGCAGCAAAAATGGCTGCAGGCCTGGGAGCACAAGTGATTTTATTTGACATAAACTTAGATAGACTAAGATATTTAAGTGAGGTACTTCCCAAAAACGTTATCCCTTTATATTCTTCAAGAGAAGCAATCATAAATCACTTATCAACTTGTGACGTAATTATTGGTTCAGTTCTAGTACCTGGTGCGAAAGCCCCAAAAATTATCACTAAAAATATGCTTGATAAAATGGAATCAGGTACTGTGCTTGTAGATGTAGCAGTTGACCAGGGTGGATGTTTTGAAACTTGCAGAGAAACAACACATCAAGAACCCGTTTATTTAATCGACGGTAAAGTTCATTATTGTGTAACTAATATTCCAGGTGCGGTCCCTAAGACCTCAACAAATGCTTTAAATAATGCTACTTTAAGCTACATACAATTAATAGCTAATCTCGGATGGGAAAAGGCCTGCAAAAAAAATCAAGCATTAAACAAAGGACTTAACATGCATGATGGAAAAATTGTATACAAAGCTGTAGCTGACACTTTTGGTTACGAATACTTTGAAAATAATTTTTAAACAACACTTGTGGTTGATAAACTAAAAAAAATAGTAGGAGAAGATTCTGTTTTATCTGATGGTAAAGAAAAATCTAGATTTGATCATATATGGAAAACAGACGTCCCTACAAATGCTATAGCAGTAGTATTTCCAAAAGACACTGATGAACTTTCCTCTATTATGAAGGTATGTTTTGAAAATAATCAAAAGGTTTTAGTACAAGGAGGATTAACAAATCTAGTAGGATCAACCAAGACCTTTAAAGATGAAATAATCATATCCTTAGACCGAATGAATAAAATTGAAGAAATAGATGAAAAAAGTAGAACAATAACGCTTCAGTCGGGAGTTATAGTTGAGGATGCAATTAATGCTGCTGATGAGAAAGATCTTCTTTTACCCCTAAACTTTGGCGCAAAAGGGTCTGCTCAAATCGGAGGAGTTGTATCAACTAACGCTGGAGGACTAAGAGTATTAAAATACGGAATGACAAGAGGATTGGTTTTAGGTTTGGAAGCTGTTTTATCTAATGGTGAGGTAATTTCATCAATGAAAAAAGTAATTAAAGATAATTCTGGATATGACGTAAAGCAACTTTTCATAGGTTCTGAAGGCACTCTTGGTATTGTTACCAAGGTGATTTTTAAATTAGAAGAAAAACCTGAATCAAGATGTTCTGCACTTGTAGCACTAAATAATTATGAAAATGTCGTAAATCTTTTAAAATTTATCGAGAAAGGTTTGTCTGGAACACTAACAGGCTTTGAATTGATGTGGAATGAGACATATAAAACGATGCTAGATTCCTCTGAAAACTATTCACCTCTTTTACCGAGCACATACCCATTTTATGTATTTATTGAATCTTTAGGTTCAGACTTAAGTAATGATTTTGATAAATTATCTGAACTTATTTCTGGAGCCGCTGAACAAAACTTGATTGAAGATGCATTACTTGCACAAAATGAAAGGGAACAAAAAATTATTTGGGATATGCGCGAAGACGTTTCTGTATTAGCAAAAAAATCTAGATTTGACCAACATTTTGACATTAGCTTACCAATCCCAGTAATTGAAAGGGAAGTTCAAATCGCTACAAAAAAACTTAAAAAATTATCATTTATTGAGCATGTGTTTACATTTGGTCATGTTGCGGACGGAAATATCCATTTCATTATTGGAAAAAATGATAACTCAAAAGAAAATACAGAAAGGATTAATCAGATAATATATTCCAATCTAAAAGAGAATGGAGGTTCTGTTTCTGCAGAACACGGAATTGGACTCGATAAAAAAAAGTATCTGCATACATCAAGGTCATCAGAAGAAATCAACTTAATGAAGACTCTAAAAAAGATATTAGATCCAAAAAAAATTCTAAACTCTGGAAGAGTGGTTCCAGATTAATTTTTAGGGTTTAATTTTATAGTCATATTCCTTATTTCCAATTTAAAGGGATATCTTAAGTGTCTTACATAGTAATTTGGAATACTTAACTTATCCAGAGGATCCGAACCTGCGGTAGTTTCTGTAAGGTCTAAGTATTTGTCACCATCGTCATCATTATCGGCATTATTTCCTATACCATCACCGTCGGTATCAATTTGCTCAGCTGGATCTAGTGGGAATGCATCTATGAGATTAGCAACCCCATCACCGTCTGTGTCCTCAGTAGGCGACGAAGTCATAGTTGATATAGGCATTTGCGTATTTAAAGCTGAAGGATCTGTTGGATATGGAATTTCTTTAATTTCTTTCTCAAATTCTTTTCTTTCAATATTTAAATTAAATGTAGACAATGAAGGCAACTCAATCTTGGCTCTTTTAAATACGTTGTCTGTCATACTAGAAGCAACCCACATTGTGATGCCATTATATCTTACCATAAATCTTCTAGTACCAGGATAAATACTTGAAATATTAATTTTTGTATCCGAAGAGGTCGCTGATTGAGGATCGATATAAACAGCATCTGAGGGTGAACTAATGGATGTCCCTGTAATTGAAGACGCAGATATATAAACAACAGGTACTTTTTCAATTTTGTATTCAAACTCCAGGGTTAAACTATTTGATGGAAAGTTTTCAAAATTTTTGTCCGCAGAAACCATATGCTCTGAAGTATAAGGAATAGTAACCCAAGATTCATATGTGTTTCCAGCCGAATCTAGAGGATACTGGAAATCTGAAGTAACAGCATTTGTCCCAGTAACAGTCCAACTTGTGGTTTCTATGCCTCTAAAGTCAAGGTCATCTTTGTAAAAAATATCTATGAAGTCTTTGAAGTATCTTTTATCTGTGTCATCAGCATTAAAAACTTCGAGTCCTACATCAAATTTTCCAAATTTTTCATAGACTACTGTTTCCGCAATTTCACTTATAGAATCATTAGTTTTTCCTCCTGGAAAACTCCATGACAAACTATCAATATTACTTGCAGATGCAATAAATGAAACATTAAATGAAGGGGAGCCCGTATTTGTATTTACACCCAAAGTTCTGGATGATGAAATAAACGAAGCACTTATTTTTCCAGTGTTCTCCCAATGATCATTTATTGAAATTTCATTCTGATCAGGCTCATATGGAGGTGGTACACAGCCACAAAAGAGAAAAATAAGTTTCAAAGTAAATAATTTGAATTTTGTGTCCACCATCTTAGCTCTAAAATTTATTTAGCTATATTAATAAATATGTAAATGAATTTTATTTACATGAAGAATTAATATCATAAATATTAAACTTTATAAAAATACAAAATTTAAAATGTTATGCTTGAAATTTAATATTTGAGAAATTATTGTATAAAATCATATATTTAAATAAATTTCAAACTTATAATTTAACTCAATAATTGAAAGCACTTATCAAAAAATACAGAGGTATAATTCTTTTAGTTTTCTTAGGATTATTAATAAGTCTTATAGATAATATAGTTCTAAAAGGGTTTTTTAAAGGAGAAGATTTGTTAAAACACCTTGTTTATATATGTGTTCTTTTAGGTGGTCTATTTTTTGTGATTTATATCCTAGTCAAAGATTAAAATTTGTTGATTTAAATTAAAACCTTCATTCATGAACTTTATTAGTGAAAAATTACTTAATTATTGTATATCCCACAGCAGTAAAGAATCAGAAATACTAAAAGAACTAAATAGACAAACTCACATTAGAACATTAAACCCACGTATGATTTGTGGAACCCACCAGGGTAGATTTCTAAGTGTAATCTCCAAAATAATTAGACCCGAAAGAATTTTAGAAATTGGAACTTTTACTGGTTATTCAACTCTTTGTTTAGCAGAGGGATTAGAAAAAAATGGAAAAATTGATACAATTGATAATAATTTTGAATTGAAAAAAATTCAAAGTTACTTTTTTAATCTTTCCAAACTACAAAACCAAATTAATCAATTCACCTGCGACGCAATCGAAATTCTTCCCAAGTTGAAAGATAAGTATGACCTTATTTTTTTGGATGCTGATAAAAAAAATTACTTGAATTATTTAAATCTAATTATACCTCTTCTAAAAAAAAAGGGGGTACTTGTTTCAGATAATGTTTTGTGGAGCGGAAAGGTTCTTAATAAGAAGAAAAATAAGGATATAGAAACTGAAGTTTTAAAAAAATTTAATCAACAATTATCTAATCATAAAAATTTGCAGACAGTTATATTACCAATTAGAGACGGGATAAGTTTAAGTATCAAATTTTAATTTTTCCTTTTTACTGAACCAGTTAAATCGTCAAAATCATTCTTTGCCTCATCTATTTCAGATTTAATATGCTCTTTGATCTCACTAACTGGATTGTCTTTAGTTGTTTTCTGTATTTCAGTTTTAATTTCATTTGTTGCTTGTTTTACCTGAACTATTCCTTTGGCAAGTGTTCGAGCAAAAGAAGGAATTTTATCTGCTCCAAAAACAAGTAGTATCACAAAAAATATAAAAAATATTTCGGCTCCGCTTATAAATAGTAACATTGGTAAAAATTAGTTTAAAAATTAACCTTTTATTTTTTCTTTAAATTTATCAAAATCTGAAATGTTTTTTTTCACTGGCCAAGAGTTGTTATTCAAATTAATATCTGCAGTTTCAGCATCTGGGTCTAATTCAACACCTATCAATTTTTTATCGCTAGTAATTACTCTTTTAACTATTGAATCATTTTTTCTCCATATCTGTACAGGATACTCAATTCTTTCTTTAGTCCCATCTTCATAAATGTAATCAACAATAATCGGCATAACAAGGCCTCCAGGTTTTTCAAATTGAATTTCATAGAAGTGCTTAGGTAATTTCTTATCATCTCCCAAAGAAGTCTCCAGAGCTTCAAAACCAGATATTGAATCTGATTCCATTTCAGAACTTTCTTTAGGTTCTTTTGTGTTTTTTTGCATAAAAACAGTTGGGTTTAAATCATTGGCTGTCATGCCATACTTAGCTAAAATACTATCGATTTCTTTTGAAGGTTTATCAGAAATAACATATTTATCTACTGATTTAACACCAATATCGACTACATCTGTGGAATAAAACCAACCTCTCCAGAACCAATCCAGATCTACAGCAGACGCATCCTCCATAGTTCTAAAAAAATCTTCTGGTGTAGGATGTTTAAATTTCCACCTTTTGGCGTAGGTCTTAAATGAGAAATCAAATAATTCTGGACCCATGATTGTTTCTCTTAAAATATTTAATGCCGTTGCTGGCTTTGAATATGCGTTAGGCCCTAACTGAAATACATTCTCTGGATTTGACATAATTGGAGAAATGAAGTCTTGATCACCAGACATATATCTAACAATCTTTGAGGGATCTCCCCTTCTAGAAGGATAATCTTCCTCAAATTCTTGCTCAGTTAAATACTGAACAAATGAATCTAATCCCTCATCCATCCATCCCCACTGTCTTTCATCTGAATTCACAATCATAGGAAAAAAATTATGTCCAACCTCGTGAATAATCACACTAATCATTGCATATTTAGTTCTATCTGAATAAGATCCGTCTTCATTTGGTCTGCCATAATTCCAACAGATCATAGGATATTCCATCCCCTGATTTTTTGAATGAACAGAAACAGCTTTCGGATAGGGATAATCAAAAGTATATTTTGAATAAACTTTTAGGGTGTGAGCTACAACTCTAGTAGAATATTTCTCCCATAAAGGATTGCCTTCTTTTGGATACAAAGAAGAAGCAATTATATTTTTACCTCCAATTTTAACAGCCATCATATCCCAAATAAATTTTCTTGAAGATGCGAAAGCAAAATCCCTAACATTTTTTGCAACGAAATGCCACGTGCTTTTTCCATTAGACTTTCTCTTCTCTTTCTCTCTAACCTCTTCTTCTGAAACAATTATGACTGGTTTGTCGAATGAATTGGCAGCCTTTTTGTATCTCTGTAACTCAGACTTTAACAAGACCTCTTTAGGATTTTGCAGCTCACCTGTTGCTTCCATTATATGATCATCTGGAACTGTAATTTTTACATCATAATCCCCAAAGTTTAAAGCAAACTCTCCATTACCCCAAAACTGATAATTTTGCCAACCTTCAATATCGTTATATACAGCTAATCTTGGAAAAAATTGTGCTATGACATAGGCTCTGTTGTCATCCTCACTAAAATACTCATAACCAGATCTATCTCTTGAAGGGACATGGTTATTAATTTTATACCACCATTTAATTGAGAAATTAAATTCTTGACCACTCTTTATTGGATTTGGTAAATCAACTCTCATCATTGTTTTGTTAATAGTAAATCTTAGAGGCCTTCCATTCTCATCTAATACCTTTTCAATATTAAAACCTCCAACAAATTTTTCTGATGTGAATTCTTCTACAAAAGAATCAATTGAGGACATTTCTGGGATTCCGGAAGAAGTTTTCATGTCTTCCATATTATAGTCCCCTCTTATATTTTGGTCTAATTGGATCCACAAATAGGACAATTCGTCAGGTGAATTATTTTTATAATTAATATTTTCATCTCCATAAATTTTTGAGTTTTCATCATCTAAAATAATATTCATTGTATAATCAACTTTCTGTTGATAATAATCTTTTCCTGGAGAACCTGAGGCTGTTCTATATCTGTTAGGTGTGGAAAATTCTTCGTAAAGTTGCTTAAACTTATTATCGTTTTTATGGCCGATCGGCACCTTTACTTCTTGGGATGCGATAAAAGATGTAGTAAAAATTAAAAAAAAACCTAATGTTCTAATTTTTCTTATCATGAGACTTAATTTCTGTGTAAATATATCAATTTCATTTTTCAAATGAATATTGAAAATTTTTATTTAAGGAAGTTAATAGGAAACTTTTCTTTAGGTTTTTAAATTTAACGTGAACTATGTTTTTTTGGCTTTCAATAAAATTAATTAAAAAACTATTGTACACTTCAATATTAAATACCTCAGAATTCGAAAATTCTGTCTGGTAATAAACAACCAACAATTCATCTTTCAATTCATATCCCAAATATTTTACTTCCTGTGATTTTTTGTTAATTGATATTTTGAAATTTTTTTGAATAAAATCTCTCACAATTAAATTATTATCTTCATTTGATGTTTTTTCAAAAATTAAAGTGGTATTTGGTTTCTGAAATTTTATTAGATTTTCTACATCATCCAGAAAAAACTGTGATGTAATTTGAATTTCGTTTTTATCCAAAACAAAATCAACACTTGTTGTACTTACGTAAAACTCATGGTTTTCGTAACCATGTATTCCTAGTTGAATAATAAATAAAAAAATAAAATTAGTCAGACTCATTATTATAAATTTTGATGTAAGTATCTAGTTCTTGAATCACTTTTTGATGCAAATCTTGATTAAAATAATGGATAATTTCAGAATTTTCAGAACATCCTAAAACAAAATCATATACCTTATTATCATCGATATTGTAATTCTCAATGAAAAAAAATAATCCATAAAATTTAATAATGGAAAAGATTGAAACAAATTTAAACTCTAAAGATCTTCTTTTTTTCAATTTTTTGTAATAACCAGAAATGTGTTTATATACTGCCTCCACATCAATTTGCATGGAAGTGCCTAACCCCAAAAGTAATTGTGTAGCTTTTTGTATTTTGTCCTGCCTTTCACCTTTAAATCCAGGAATGCCAAAATCATCAAAGTTTTGCTTTTCTTCTAATCCTGATTCCAATAAATCATATTTTAAGTTGCCTGTAAGAGAATTATTTGTAACGATAACTTCATCCAACTCATTTACAAAACCCTTTAGATAAATGGTTATTTCTTTTGAAGAAAAAATATTTTCTGTAATAATCAATTCATATTTTTCATATTGAATAGAACTAAAAACTAATTTCTCCCCAATTGAAACTGATATTTCAAATAATCCGTTTATATCAGTAACCTCAGCATTTCCTCTCGATGTGTTAATTACATGAATATTACTTTTTGGTATTTCAGAATCAAAGACATATCCAGTTAATAATTTATATTTCTGAGCTTTAATAACTAGTGTTGACAAAAAAAAATATAACTAATTGATGTTTTTTCAACGTGAGGAATTTTTAAATTTCTTAGATTCATTAAACAAATACTCAATCAATTCAAACTCTTTGTTTTTTTTGAGCAAATTTTTAATCTCTTGTTTTTTATCCATTAATTCAAGAAAAGTAATTATTTCAAAATTTTTTAAACCTAGGTCACGAATAAAAAAATTTTTATCGAAAACAAGAGGTAAAGCTTTTGATGGAGTAAGTTTTATTTCCTCCTCTATTTTACTCTCTCTTAGTACTTTTGCAAGAAGCTTTGCAACATTTACGATATTTATACCTCTGTAGAGCTGGTTTTGGCGAATAATTTCATTTTCAACTGCAGTTGACTTGTCATTTATGTAGTCAACTTTTTTGAATTCCTCCTCTTTAAGATCAAGAAACTTTTTTGTATTCTCGGGACTAATAACAATTTCGTCTAGAAAATTAACCCTCTCATTAACCTCGACAACCAATCTATTTTTTTTCATTATCTCCTCTGTTATTTTTACGGTTCTTATTTTAAACTGAACTGATGAAAAAATAATTTCATCTCCAACTCCAGCTAAAATTTCAAACTCACCATTGGTATCGGTTATCGTATTGTTTTGATTAGAGTTATTAATAACATTAGCAGCAATTACATTACTATTTCTATACATTAACTTTCCTCTTAATATGGCCCTTTTTTCTTGAGAAAAAGCTACAAATGAAAAACTTAAAAGGATGAAGATTACAATTTTTTTCATTTTTTAAGGCGATTTTTCAATTAATTTAAAATGTAGAGCGGAAGACCGGGTTCGAACCGGCGACAATCAGCTTGGAAGGCTG
>CENJ01134178.1_pt1 | contig 10649 bp, 10 predicted proteins | sample 356161 | NCBI WGS metagenome assembly CENJ01 (sample SAMEA2619531, study PRJEB7988) | marine metagenome | biome: marine biome (ENVO:00000447); feature: surface water layer (ENVO:00002042); material: "saline water (ENVO:00002010), including plankton (ENVO:xxxxxxxx)" | depth 5 m
GCCATCGGGATCCGAGCCGGTGGCTGTCAACTCAAAGGGGGTTGAAATCGGAATGGTCAAACCGTCCACCCCGACGTTCACGGCGGGAATGCCATTGCCCGTGGCGGTTTTCACAGCGCACGTGTTGCCGTTTCCATTCACCGTGAACGCCACCATTTCATTGATGCTGTGGTTGTGGAAATGGTCGTCAGAATTGCTTTGCAGGTTGGGCGCACAAATCCCCGCATACCCCATGATGGTTGAGGCCGAACCAGGCTCGTAGGCGGCCGAAGACGCGCGGTTGCAGCTGTTGTTTTGGGTGTGGTTCCCACCGTATTGGTGGCCCATCTCGTGCGCCACGTAATCCACGTCAAACGGATCACCTACGGGAGCCCCTTGGCCCGTCACCCCACCTGCCTTGCTTCCTCCGCAAGGAGACTGCAGGTAAGCCACGCCGCCACCGCCCGTGGAGAACACGTGTCCGATGTCGTAGTTGGCAGAACCGATGACGCTGTTGCAGGTGTTGATGTTTTGGGACAGCATGCTGCCACCGTTGCTGTTGGTGTAGGGATCGCTGCCTGAGTTTAAAAACACAAGTTGGTCGTTGTTGGGAACCAATTCCATGGTCAAACACACGTCGCGTTCAAAAATGCCGTTGACCCTTGCCATGGAGGTGTTCATTGCCGCCAAGACACTTGACACCGTTCCTCCGTGAAATTGAGCGTATTCTCCCGTGCACGCCAAGGCCAGTCGGTAGGTTCTCAGCTGCGAGCCGTTGTCTGCACGGCTTGTGGCAATCGTGGGACTTCCCATGACCTTGACTTCCTTTCCAGAGCCAGGCGTGGGCCCCATTTGGGGCGATATGGCCTGAGGCACCTCCAGCGCCATGCAGCCTTTGGCCTGTTTGGAGGTCGTGCGGTAAAACGCCGAGCGGGTGTAGACAATGACTTCGTCGCGAACGCCCGGGTGATAGGGGTCGATGTAGACGGTCTCCCCTTCCTTCAAAATCATGGCGTGGAATCCTTGGGGCGTGACGTCAAAGCGCACGGTGGCTTCTGGGGAATCCACCCCTTGACCCGCGAACACCTGAATCTCAGGATAACGCGCAGCCAATGCAGGTGCCATCAAAGGACTGTTGATCACGCTGAAGCGCTCCATCTCCCCGTCGGGCATGGGCAATTCCAAAATCCAGGACGAGCGCGTCGCCTCGAAGGCCTTTCCCGTGGGGACCTCGCTCAACCAAGATCCCAAAGACGCCACGTCAACCTGAAACGCGCGAAACGCTGCCACCTCTGTGGTGGGCGCCTCGGCCCGAGTACTCCGGGGCGTCGACCAAAAGGAAGCTTGTGCGAGAGAGAGGCCAGATGTGGCCAACAAACATGCAGTGGTCGCGAGACGCGACAGAAGGCGTTCACAATGTTTCACTCGGGTGTGGTTTTGGGTTGAAGAAGGGTCACTGACGCTTGGGTGCAGCAAACACTTCTGTGTATTCTTTCAAGAGGGACAACTGCTCTTTGGCCGGTTCAGGAAGCTGATTGGCCCAGCGCTGGAATTCGGCACCAAACGCCCGCCTGAACTCCGGAGGCTCCTTCACAACGTGGTTGTTGAGCCGTTGCAGGTTCTTACGGACGTCGCGCAACAAACGCTCATGAACGAGCAGCAGGCGCTGTCGGGCAGTCCAATTGCCAAACCTCCAAGCCACCGAATGTTGCGTGGCCGCCGTCATCAATTCCTCTTGCAGTCGCTTCAGAAACGCGGCGTATTTTTTGTTGCTGTCCTCCATGGTCCTCTCTTATTTGACGTGACGTTTTCATCCGCGTTGCCTCCTTGACAGAACCAAAGCACTCAAACACATGTTCTTGATTGAAATCATTGTTCTTCTTTCCTTGCAACAACGCGATGACAGAAAATACGACCAAATCGCCCAATTTCCATGCATCCCGCCTCTTTGGGGGGCTGCTTGTCGGCATGGGCATCGTTGTCTTCGAAGGGTGCACCTACGAAGTGGCCCCTCCACCGCTTCCCTGTGAGGCCATCTCAGGCGTGTCCTTCGCAGGAGACGTATTGCCCTTGCTCGACGTGCATTGCAATGGGTGCCACAGCGGCGGGAGTCCCAGTGCGGGTTTGAACCTGGAAAACCATGCTTCTGTGGAGCAAAGCGTGCTCTTTGGCAGCCTTCTTGAGCGTCTCACCTTGCCCCAAACCAACTTCCTGATGATGCCCCAGAATGGGAATCCACTGCCAGAATGTGACATCGCCCTGTTCGAGGTTTGGGCTTCGGAAGGTGCCCCCAACAATTGACCCCATGAATCCCATGAATCCCATGAATCCCATGACCGAGAAGCTTTTTGGCTCCTTGCTCGCCCTGCTTTTTGTGGGATTCACCCCCGATGCAGGTGCGCAACAATTCATGACGCGCGAGGGGAATGTGCACTTTTTCTCCTCGACCCCCATCGAGGACATTGAAGCCGACAACCGCCAGATGAGCGGGTTGCTTAACGCGTCCGCGGGCGACTTTGCCTTTCAAGTCCAAATGCGTGCCTTTCACTTTGAAAAGGCCCTGATGGAAGAGCATTTCAACGAGAGCTACGTGGAGTCAGAAACCTACCCCAAGGCGACCTTTCAGGGAAGCATCGCGTCTTGGGAGAACATTCCAAACGACGGCCAGCGGCATGACGTGGTGGCCGAAGGGGAGTTCGACATTCACGGGGTGACCCAACCCCAGCGCATCGAAGGCACGGTCCAGTGGGTGGACGGCGGCTGGAAGCTCCAGGCCACCTTCGAAGTGACCCTGGCCGACCACAAGATCGTCATTCCCACAGTGGTCAAGGACAACATTTCCCCCGTCATCGCCATCGATGTCGAGGCCCAACTGTTGCCGCGATGAAGCGCCTGACATGGTGGCTCGCCGGCTTGGTCTGGATCGGCTCCAGCGCACTGCATGCACAGGGCCTGCTCGACGAACTGAATGCCGCGATCGAGGAGCCCACCCTTCCCGTTCGCGCCACCTTCAAGGACACCCGCATCGTCAACGTACAGAGCAACGAGACCCCTGCCGAGGGCGTCTTGCACTTTGTGATTGCGCACCGCTTTGGCACCCTGAGCTCCGGCGCTTACGATTTGTGGGGTCTGGACAACGCCCAGATGCGCATGGCCTTTGACTACGGCATCACGGACGGCCTGGCGGTCGGAGTGGCACGCAACACCTACCAAAAAACTTACGAAGCCAATGTGAAAGCGCGGCTTCTGCGGCAGAAAACTGGCCCCAAGGCGTTTCCCTTGAGCGTGACATGGTACAGCGTCGCGATGGCCAACGGCACCCGGTTGACCTCCGAGGAAACACCCTCCCCTTTCACCCACAGACTGAGCTACGTCCATCAGGCAGTTGTGGCGCGCAAAATGAGTGAGCGATGGAGTTTGGCCCTCGTCCCCTCCTTTGTGCACCGAAACTTTGTGCAAGAAAGCGGCGAGGCCCACGACTTGGTGCTGCTCGGCGTGGGCGGGCGGTGCAAACTCGCGCCTCGTTTTAGCGTCAATGGCGAATACCACCACTTTCTAACGCAGTCCTTCGGCGATGCCTTTTCTCCCAGCCTTTCCCTTGGTGTGGACATTGAGACGGGAGGGCACGTGTTTCAACTGCACATCACCAACGCCCGTGGCATGTTCGAGCGCTCTTTCCTCGCGGAACCCGCTGGAAGCTGGGCCAATGGCGACCTGTATTTTGGCTTCAACCTGAGCCGCGTCTTTACGGTCAAATCGTGAATTCGTACCTTTGTATCACGTGGCCAAAATGCCGCGTGCGTGTTTCACCGAGATCGGCACGCCCCCTTTGAAGTTTGCACGAGGCAGAACGAAGGCTTGACAGATCCGGTGCGTAAGCCACAACGTGTTTGATTCGTGGCGAACCCATTTTCAATGAAATTTTCTGACATGGGCCTGCACCCTCGGGTGCTCGAAGCCCTCATTCCGCTCGGTTACGAGCAACCCACCCCCATTCAAGAACAAGCGATTCCCCACGTCCTCGACGGCCGAGATGTCATGGGCATCGCCCAGACAGGTACGGGCAAAACCGCCGCGTTCTCGCTGCCCTTGGTGCACCACCTCGCCCACAACATGATGCACGGCCGCGCTGTGCCTCGGGTCTTGGTCCTCACCCCCACCCGTGAGCTCGCCGCCCAAATCGACGACAACGTCAAGGCCTACGCCAAGAACGTCAAGGTGCGGACGGCGTTGATTTTTGGTGGGGTCAGCCAGCACAAGCAAGTGGCCCAACTCCGCAAAGGCGCCGACGTCCTCGTAGCCACACCCGGCCGTCTGCTCGACCTGTGCAACCAAGGCTTGTTGTCGCTGGAGTGGATTGAGTTTTTGGTCTTGGATGAGGCGGACACCATGCTCGACATGGGGTTCATCCACGACATCCGTCGCGTGATGGCCATGCTTCCCGAGAAGCGACAAAGCCTGTTTTTCAGCGCCACCATGCCTGAAAGCATTGTCAAACTGTCGAAGACCATCCTGACCGACCCCATCCGCGTGGAAGTGGCCCGCGTCAGCAGTGCTGCAGAAACGGTGGAACAACGCATGATGTTTGTCAGCCAAGGCGCCAAGCGCGACCTGCTCGTCCAATTGTTGAATCAACAGGAAGTGGAGACCGCCCTGGTCTTCACCCGCACCAAATACGGCGCGGACAAGGTGGTGCGCTACCTAAAAAAGAACAACATCCGAGGCGAAGCCATTCACGGCAACAAGAGCCAACCCCAGCGTGAAAAGGCGATGAACGCCTTCCGCAAAGGCAAGATTCGCGTGCTTGTGGCCACGGACATTGCGGCCCGTGGCATCGATGTCGAAGGCGTCAGTCACGTCATCAACTTCGAGATCCCCAACATCAGCGAAACGTACGTGCATCGCATTGGCCGCACCGGACGTGCTGGACGCGAGGGCGTGGCCATTTCCATGGTCAACGAAGGCGATGAGCGCAACCACATGCGCGACATTGTTCGGCTCATCAAACGCGACATCCCCTTGAAGAAGGACCACCAATGGCACTTGGATTTGCCTGAGATCAAGGCCGACTCCAAAACCCACAAGGTGCCCAAAGAGGGCGACGCCCAAGGCGGCAAACAACCCTCACAAAAAGCCCGAGGAGGTCAGCGAAAGCGCGGCGGGCAGGGACAACCCTCCAACCGGCGCTCCGGGCAGAAGAACGAATCACGCCGAGAAGGCCGCCGTGAGGCACGCCCCAACCAAGACGGACAACCCAAGCGAGAAGGCCGTCCCAACCGCGAGGGCCAACCCCAAGGAGAAGGATCGCAACAAGGACGTCCAAGCGGCAGCCGCCGGTGGAAGAAGAAGCCCAAATTCCGAGGCCCCAAGACGCAGGGGTCCTGATTTCAAGTTCGGTTTCATGACAGGAACGCGTCGCGGCATGACACGGCACCCACGCGACCTTTCAATGCACCGTTCCTCCCTCTGGTTGGGCGGAAAAGTGAATCAAGTCGTGCACCCATTCGGAGTGACGCGTGGTTTCCTCGGCAAAGGCCTTGGCCTCAGTGGCAGGCAATCCTGTGGGAAGCTTGGCTTCAGGCAAGCTCATTCGTAGCGTGGCTGATTCCAGATTTTGAGGGCATCCCTCAGTTCAACTCCTTCCAACACCTCGGTGACCAATCCGTCGCTCAACCCCACTTTCAGATCGCGCCGTTCGTAGATGTTCTCCCCCACCAACACATCCACAAACGGTTGATCCCCGTCGTATTGAATGAGGCGCTCACTTACCGCCAGCACTTGCTTGCGCTCGTCCAACACCACATCGGCCGTGGCGGAATAACCAGCACGCAGAAACTGTCCCTGTTCGAGAATCACGGCGGCTTTGATTTCAAATTGGATGGCACCCCCCTCCGCCACACCCTTGGGCGCAATGTGCTCGAGGGTGGCGGGGATTTGACTTCCCTCAATGGCGCCAATGGTCAATCGAATGGGCATGCCCTCGTGAAGCTTCTCCACCTCGCTCTCGTCGATTTTGCCCACGAATTGCAAATCCGCCATGTCCGCCACCGAAGCGATGGTGGTTCCTTCGTTGAAGTTGTTGGCCTCAATGACGCTGTTTCCCTTCTTGATGGGAACCTCAAGTACCATCCCGGACACTGTGGCTTTCACGAGGGTGTTGGATGCATTGCCTCCACCGCGAGCCGTGACACCTTCCTGCACAATGCGGAGGTTGTCCTCGGCCGCGTAGAGCTCCTCGCGGGCTTGTTTCAAGGCAAGCTCTGTGCGTTGCGCCTCTGCCGGAGCGAGCACGCCGCGGGCCAACAGGTCGGCATTTCGATCGTGGTTCAGCTGCGCATCATCCAGCGTGATCTGCGCCCGTGCCAAACGCGACTCCGCGTTGCTCAACGCCGCCACATCCGGAACAATCATAACTTCAGCAAGCACGTCGCCAGCTTCCACAGCATCTCCTGCTTCCACAAGCACCCGACGCACAATGCCTGACACTTGTGGCTTGATGAGGATCTCTTGACGTGGCTGGACACTGCCAGAGGCAATCGTCTTCAGGACGATGTCCGCCACCCGCGGCGTTTCCGTGCCATACGTCGCCTCCGCCTGCTGTTCCTGGTCGCGCAGATGCTTGATCGTGTATACCGTGCCCGCCAACACGAACAAAACGCCAATCAGGAGGGCAACAAGTTTTCCGTTTTTCATGACTTGAGATTCTGAGGTCAAATTAGGTTCGAAGGGCTTCCACAGGTTGTATACGTAGCGCGCGAAGCGCCGGCAACACGCCTGCAAAGGCACCTAAGATGGTCATCGTCGTCAATGCAGTCAACAGCACGTCAAGCGTGACGTGGGGGTGACGGAAGATGCCGTTGTCTTCAGCACTGACGAGATAGGTGTCCAAGGCTTCGAGTGCAAACACGCCCAGGATGCCACCAATCAATCCGGCGAGCACGGTCAGCGTCAAGGTTTCTACCATGATTTGCACGACGATGTTCGCAGGTGTGGCGCCCAATGCGCGACGCACCCCCAACTCGCGGGTGCGCTCCTTGATGGTGATGAGCATGATGTTCATGATGCCGATGACGCCCGCGAAGAGCGCAAGCCCGCCGAAAACAAACGACACCCAGCGAAAGGCCGCAAATACGGTCGACATTTCTTCGTGCATCTCGGCCATGCTCCAGTGGCCAAACCCGCGCGGATCGTCGGGATGGATGCTTTTTTGGGCTTTCAGAAGGCGGAGCACCTCAGCCACCGCAGTGTCACCGGGCACATCCTCTTTGATGAGCAGGCTCAACCATCCCACCTTGTCTCCCATGTGGAACGCGTGGTTGAAGGTGGTGTAGGGCGTGAAAATGCTGTTCTCCGCCTCCTCCGCATCCTCGCCCGTCTGCTGGCTTTTGTACACCCCCACCACGGTGAATGTCACACCCTGAATTTGGATGTGGCTGCCGAGGACTTGTTCCTCCCGGTCAAAAAGCAGCTGCCTCACCCGCTTCCCTATGACCGCCACTTTGCGTCGGTCGTCGAGGTCGTGTTGGTTGATGTACCGACCCTCGGTGATGAGGATGGGGTCGATGTCCTTGTAGACGGGCATGTCGCCGTAAACGCCACATGCCGCCGTTTTCAACCCGTGCGTCACGTTGTTCCCTCCGCGCCAGCCGCCGAGCTGGTTTCGAGGCGCCACGACTTCAAGCGTGGTCGCATTCTTCACCAGGTATTCCACGTCGGGGCTTGTGAGTTCAATCCATCGGCCCCGGGGGTACCCTTTGTAGGGCAGGCTGGTCGACTCACCCCACAAAAAGGCACTGTTTTTCACGCGGTTGCCCATGTCGGACTTCACCCCTTCTTCCAGCCCGTTGGACGCGCCCACCGTGATCAAAATCATGAACAATCCCCATCCCACGCCGAGCGAACTCAGGAATGTGCGAAAGGGATTGCGCAAGAGCACCTGCGCAAGTTCAATCCACGGATCTCGTTCCCACCACCTCATTCGTCGCGCAATGCTTCTACAGGTCGGATGGCCACTGCCCGCAATGCAGGCCCAAGTCCACTGGCGAGTCCCGTGAGCACCAGCACGCCCAGCGCAAAGAGGGCAATGCGGTAATCCACCTGAGGGTTTTGGAAATATTCATGGTTCGCCATGGGGGCCACAACGGACAACAGACCGACCGCCAACATCAATCCCATACTGCCACTGACAAGCATCAGCACGGTAGATTCCATGACCACAAGGCTGACAATGCTGCCGTTGGTCGCCCCCAAGGCCTTCCGTACGCCAATCTCTTTGGTGCGCTCTTTGACGCCAATGGCGAGGATGTTTGCCACCCCCACAGCGCCTGCAAGAAGCGTCATCAGGCCAATGCCCCAAATGAACAGGCGGATGCCTCCAAAAATGGAATCATACATGGCGTAGTCTTCGTTGTTGTTGTCGACCCGGACCCCACGACTGTCGTCAGGATGAACTGCTTTGACGTCCTTCAACCAAGAAAGCATGCGGCCACTTTGGGCCACGGTTGCTTCCGTTTCCATGTCTCCCGTGCTGTAGAGGATTTGGTCCACCCAGCCTTCTGTGCGGTACAGCTGTTGTGCCGTAGAAAACGGGATGTAGGCCACCCTGTTTTCCCAGCGTGAGCCCGGATCCTCAAACGTACCCACCACTTGAAACAACACAGCATTGATGCGGATGAACCTCCCGACGGGATCGGTCTTTCCAAAAAGGTCTTGCACGATGTTGGGTCCGACGACGGCCACTTTCCGCGAGTCGCCTACGTCCCGCTCATTGATATAGCGCCCCGAGAGCAGGACCGAACGCTCGAGCTCGATGTGGGCTGGGTCCACACCTCGGACCCCATAGCCGCCCCCTTTGTTCTCCCCCTCCGGGTTCTCCCATACGATTTCTGCGCCCCACAATCGAATGCGTCGGGAAAAGTCAGGGATTGTGTCGGCTTGGCTTGCGATGCCAGGCAAGTCCGCATTGGTCAGACGAACGGGGCGGTTGCTTTGGTTGCCGCGGTAGGCGATTTGGGTTCGACCTCCTTCCACCCAAATGCTGTTGACGGCATCGTCGGCAAACTGGCCTTCCACGCCGTGTTGCAACCCGTACCCAAGGCCTTGCATGACCACGAGGATGAAGATGCCAAGGGCAACGCTGACGCCCGTAAGGGTTGTGCGCAAGGGGTGGGACAGCACATTGTGGGCCACTTCCAGCCACGCGTCGCGATCAAACATGGCCCTGGGATTCAACCAAGCCATCTCGAAGGCGAATGGTGCGTCTGCATGCTGCAGCAATCTCCGCCTCATGCGTCACCACCACCATCGTCATTCCTTCACCATTGAGCTCCTTCAACAAGGCCATGACACCCTCAGACGTCGCGCTGTCCAACGCACCGGTCGGCTCATCCGCCAGGATGACCCGCGGTGACGCGGCCAAAGCGCGTGCGATGGCGACCCGTTGTTGTTGGCCTCCACTCATCTGGGAGGGCAAGTGATCGGCCCATTCAAGAAGTCCCACCCGTTCCAACAAGGCATGCGATCGACGCCCGCGCTCTTTTCTCGGAACCTTTTGGTAGTACAAGGGCAGCGCCACATTCTCAGCCGCCGATTTGAAGGGAATCAAATTGAAACTTTGAAAGACGAATCCCAGCATCTCTCGACGCAATTCGGCGGCACGACGCTCCGAAAGTCCGGCCATGTCTTTCCCATCCAAACGATAATGCCCCCCGTCGTACGCATCGAGCAAGCCGAGGATGTTGAGAAGGGTAGATTTGCCGGAACCAGACGATCCCATGATGGCCACAAGCTCTCCGGCCGAAACCTGCATGTCCACCCCCTTCAACACCTGCAGCGATTGGCTGCCTGTGGTGTAGGATTTGGTGATGCTCTGAAGCTCAATCATGCGCGCGAAGATACAGGTGGACATATCCTTAACCTCCGACCTCTTCGACTTGTTGCCCGGGGCAACACCTGTTTTTGGCACGCCCCATGGATTTGTGGCGTGCAAGTAAGAGACCTCGAGGAACGTAAAATGCGCTACATCATCGAATCTCCCCGTGAATTCTTGGTGCTCGCCGATTGACGCGCCCTTCGAACCATCTGCGCTGCATGACATCTTCAAGCTCATGCGGCGCTGTATGTTTGCGACATGCCCGCTTTGCCCCCTGTCTCCGACGCCCTGAAACGGGCGTTTGACCCCGCCCAATTTGCCGAAGCCGCTGCAGAAGCTTCAGAAGCTCTGGCCGGCCACTTGGAACGCGCGCAGCAACGGCACGCGCCTTCCTCCTATCCCGCTCCTTCGCCGGAACAGGAGCGTGCGCATTGGCAAAACGAGGCTTCTTGGACAACCGGGCGCAAAGGGATGCACGACCAAGTCATCGCGCGCTCCAACCACCTGCACGATCCCCGTTACATGGGACACCAAGTGGCAGCCGTCCTTCCAGAAGCGGCCACCACCGGCATGGTGACGGACATGCTGAACAACGGACAGGCGATTTACGAGATGGGCCCCAGCAACGCCACCCAAGAAGACCTCCTGATGTCCGAAATTGGTGAGCAACTTGGCCTTCCTTCAGGATGCGGTGGCGTGTTGTGCCATGGGGGAACTTTGGGCAACTTGGTGGCACTGATGGCAGCGCAACGCAAAGTGGCCCGAGGCATGGGTTTGGACTCTTGGCAGGGCGGCGTTC
>CENJ01169104.1_pt1 | contig 10649 bp, 6 predicted proteins | sample 356161 | NCBI WGS metagenome assembly CENJ01 (sample SAMEA2619531, study PRJEB7988) | marine metagenome | biome: marine biome (ENVO:00000447); feature: surface water layer (ENVO:00002042); material: "saline water (ENVO:00002010), including plankton (ENVO:xxxxxxxx)" | depth 5 m
AAAAAAAGGATAGATCCTGTCTATTATTTATCTTCTTTTAATCCAGACTTCAGCATCTTTGCTAGTTCTGCAGTGGACCCAACAAATAGGGCATTATTAACTGTTGATGGTCCTTTTTCCTTTTCCTCTGCATTGACATCCTTCAACTTCTTTTGAAGATCCATCAATTTGTCTGTTGCATCAGAAACACTCTTGATAAGTTGACCTGCGACTTCGTATGCTCTTGGTTGATCACTCTCTTGAGCTAATTCAAGTATCCCATTTATTGCCTCTTGACCCTTTTCTATGATGGAATAAAGATTGCCTCTTGTATATTCATAATCTTTTGTTACATCATCTTTATTTCTCTCAGGGACTGCCTCTGGCTTCATTATTTCAACTTTTTCTTCATTTTTTGCAATTCCTAAAGAGTCTTCTATTTCATCAAAATTTTTAGTCATAATCAAGGTTCAATATCTGATCCTGATGTTGGATTATATACTTTTTCATCGGAGAACATTTCTATAGATCCACTGAATCCAAAATCATCTTCAGGTTCTATTAAATTATCGTCATGAGAATCTACAAGGAATATTGCAGTGGAAGCAATATGACCAACTTTAGTGGTATTTTCATATCCTCTAGTTACTGTTAGATTATTTCCATTAATAGAATTAATATAAATCAATTCATCATTAATAGTTATTCTAGATTGGCTTGTAAGTTCAGACGCATCAGCAACACTGATTAGCGTCGTATCAGATTCTATACTTTCACTTAATGTAGTTATTTGCGTGCCGATATAATTTTTTGTAGACGTTGGTGTTCCAATATATCTCACACTTCTTGGGGTCTTCTTTGCGGTATCTGTATGATAATCAACTTGAACTTTTTTGATGACTCCTGGAGTAGATCCAGATGGAATTGGGCCATATAAATATGTCTTCACATTAAATTGCAAAGTATACAAAAGAACTCTTCTTTTATTAAAATCTCCATCATAGTCATCTCTCATACGAATACTCTCTAGCACGACAGGAATATCTTTAATTTCATTGATTTCGTCAATTAATTTGACGCTAACATTATATGCCGGTTGAAAGTATGGTAATATTTGCTCAATAATTTGAAGAGCATCTTCATTTAATTTGGTCATAATATTCAACTCAAATCCCATATTATATGGAACTGGCATGAATACCTTTTTAACTTCTTTTTTATTTGATTTGTTATATGCTTTAAATTGTTTTGTTGCCGTTCCTTTTCTTGATGGATCATATGTTAAAGAAGTCATCTCAAAAGACATTCTAGGAAGAGTTATTCCTTTTTTGCTTTCAATGTCTGCCTGTTGCTCTATTCTTGCTAGAAACTTTTGTATTGGAGCATATGATAAAGGAACTTTTATAATACTAGTTACATTTCCTGAAGAATCTTGATGTCTAATGTCTAGATTATTAAATATTGTTCCAAATGCAACAACAGTTTTTCTAAAGATTTCGTTATAATAATATGTTCCTAACATGACTTACACTCCACCAAAAGGATTTGTTTCTGTAAAATCTAAAATAGAATCAGCCTCAGTTTGTATGTCGAGACTACTAGAGTATGGTTCTATATCTATATAGTCGGTTGACAATAGATTTAAATAACTTCCACCCACACCAACTATATTCTCTCCAACTAAGAATGTTCCAGTTATATTTGAAACTGATAGTAAAAAATTATTTGCATCATAACTTCTAACTCTCGCAGTGGCAGAACTTTCTGACCCAACAACAACTTCATTCAGAGAATATGTAACTTCATCAGATAAAATTCCATAGGACTGAGGAACACTTACCACTATTGATGGGGGTACTGTATATCCTGCCCCAGCATTTATAATTTGAATAGAGGAAATTAGACCATTTGATAGAATAGCTCTTCCCGCAGCAGTTATTCCTACACCCACGGGAGCACTGAATGTCACTATTGGTTCATTTGCATAACCACGTCCAAAATCAGTTACTGTAACAACCCCAATAGTTCCGTTTGCTATTACAGATTGTGCAGAAGCAATTCTTGTATGCTCATTACTCCCCCCATTGAAGTAAATTTCTGGGGGAGTTGAATATCCAGATCCTGGATTAGTTATCTCTACCCTATCTACATAGAAATGACCATCACCAATAGCAGAGGTTATTGCGACAGCAGAAGCAGTTGTTCCACTTGGTGGAGGTGAAATTTGTACGAGAGGAGCAGCATCATACTCAAATCCTTTATCGATCATAATTATTTCTTGGACTCCCTTATTTTGTTGAGCCACTCCAGTAATAGCAGTTGCAGAACTACCTGCTCCTGTTAATTTAAATGTTGATTCGTATCCAAGATCGATTATCTCGTCATCAATTTCGTCAATTCCAGTTTCAATAATTTCATCTTCAAATCTGAAGAGTTCGCACGTCAATTCATAAACATAATTTTTTTGCAATTGATAAAATGGTTTATCTCTTTTTACGTTCTTAATTTCAAATAAAACGTCCCCAAGTGGAAAATAAATGAGATCTCCTTCTTTGGGTCTACTTGTCAATTTCACATTAGGCAATCTTTGTATTAGAGGTTGAATATAAAGTTCATATCTTTCTTGCGACACTACTAAAACTACTTCATCCTTTGATTCTATACCAAATTTTGACAATTCTACTGATTGGCCTTCCCAACCATCATAATTTTGTAGATACATTTCAATTGGCAGTGCGCTTCTGAACGCTGAAACTATATTCTCTTTTATTACGGTATTTTCTCCCAAATATAATCTAGGCATATAGTGTACTTCTACACCATACATTTTGATGGACTCATTTATTAGGTCCTGCATTAGACTTTGTTCGCCCTTGGAACCTTGTAGAAAAAAAGGATTTAGTGCCATTATCCAATCATATCAAAAGGTGGAAGTTCATAAGTATTTGACATCTGCTCTCTGATTATTTCCAATTCTTTCTCAGCATCATCGTACATTTGACGGCCATTCAGTTCAACTCCACCCGGAAGTTTCATTCCTTGGAATTTGATCATATTCTGACCCCACTGCTTTTTAATTAAGGAAGTTAAATACTTTTTAAGGAAGGAATCATTCCATACTCTAGTATGTGTATCTGGATTCATACCTCTATAACAATCTATAATCAAATATTTATTTGCATTAACAGATGACCAGTCAATATCAAGATATAGACGATTCATCCTCTGATTAAATCTTATCTGCTTTTGAGTTGACAATAAAAAGTCAATATCTTCCAAATAAGTTTTAGTCATCGAATATGTTAAAAGTTCTGTTGATCCCCAAAAATAAATATCATTCAAGAATAATTGATATTTAAGACCAAACATTCCAGAACTAACCGAATTAGACCCCTCAAATTGAAAAACTTTAGTTATTCCAATAATATCGTCAGGAACTTTCAAATAATTACTATTTTCTTCATAATCAAATTGAACGGAAGAACCGCTTATTAATTCTGTAGTTGATGTACTGGCAACACCGACAGAGTTGGAAGCCTTTCCCCGATCAATATCTTCTTGAGTGAACTTATACTTTAAAAGTGTTGGAAATACCCCATCAAAATGCCTTTCTTGAAAATATTGGATAGCATCGTCAACTAAATCGTCAATCTGCTCATCAGCAACATTTACTTCAAGAACCGGATATCCCAATTGTCTCTTACAGTAATCAATTAATGTTTGTCTAGAAGATGGTTGTGCCATGTATATAAATGGACCTATTGTTAGTATTTATCATCATTCGTATATTCCAGTATTATAGGACTTTATATATTTACTCATCTCATATCTAGAATCTTCCTGATGATATGTTGACCAACACCAGGAAAGAGCCATTTTTTTCAATTCTTCTATATCATCACAGTTTTCAATATATGGCACGAGACTTTTAAATTGTGGATGTCGTGGTGGATTTTCTAGGCACTTTTCTTTTAATTGATTAAAATTTACCATATTTCCAGTTAGGATTAGTTCATCATAGTTCACAAATTTCCGTTAATTAATTGCTTAATTAAAGATTTTATTTCGCCGATTTCATTTTTCATACAATCTAAATCTTTTTTAAAAGAATCTAATTCTTCTTTTTCCTCTAACTTTTGTTTTTTAAGTTTAATATATGCATTATATGCTTGCCTATCAGTATTTATAATGGCGTGAGAATTTTCATCTCTAAATAGGTTTTTTTTGTCCTTTACTTGTTTCATAGTTATGCTAATGCTATGGCTCGGAGATCTCTTATTTTCGGAACAATTGCCTGATTTGTTGAAGTGAATATAATTTTAATTTGATATGCACTATACTCTGGTAAATTGTCCATTGTAAATTCATAATCTGAATATTCATTATCATTTCCATTTATTGGGACAAAAGTATCGGGTAATCCATTATTATTTCTTGGGTCCAATATTTCAGAATTGTTTCCAAGATTGTTATATCCAGGAAATAACTCAAATGCTGGATTGCTTGGACCATCATCTCTAAAGATTTTATATAAAGCTCTAATATCAGTTCCAGATGGTCTATTCCCAAGTAACATTAATTTGATAGAAGTTGCTGGTTGTTCTAACCTAATTGGTCTTGTTAGATATACTGCAGAGTGTGGTTCAGTAAAAGAATTCATAATATCCCCATTACTTGCAAAATCTTTGACTGGATTATTGATCCTGTTTGTAGATAAGATTGCATTAACTCTAGTAATATCTACAACTGGAGATAAATCTTTGTGTTTTGTGCTTAAATTTAACTCTAAGGTTAAGGATCTTGATCCAGGAAGATCTGCTAAGAATTGCTCTTCATTTACTCTGGAAGCCACCATTCTTGGGGAATCAAAATAATTATTCTCATTAAGAACAACAGGTTCAAATCCCATATCTTCAAAAGATGGTTGTGATACTTCATTTTCATAAGCACCAATGCTGGTTGCAGAAATAGTCCTTACATTTGCATCAATTGTTGTTTCTCCTGGAGTAAAGGTCTGAACATTTGGGTGAAGTATTTCGAACTGCATGTTCTTACTTGACTTGACATTAACCCCACCCAATCTCTTTGTTTCGGAGAAAAATAGTTTTGGAAGACTTCCAGAACCACTTCTATCAGCTAAAATAGTGGTAGAACCATCCAATATTCCGGAAGTATCAATTTTGACAAAATAATCATCCAATGTTCTTGAAGTCCCAATCGATACGCTAACATTTGCGAAATTGTGTTGAGTATTAAGTCTAGCTAAACATATGCCATTAAATTCGTATTTTTCTACATAATTATTAGCAGTATGTGAACTTGGAATAGTATTAAATACTCCTCTAGTAATTCCAGAAAGGCCAGTCATATTAGAATTTATTGATGTATATCTGATAATTTCATTATTGATTTTTACATAACCTGGGTTAGTATCAGAAACTTCTAAATTTTCAAAGAACATATATGAATCGACATCAGAAGTATTTCCTGTTTCGGCAATTATGATGTCATCAGTAGAGGTTTTTGTCATAGAATCTAATAAAATTAACTCTTTGACATCGGTCCTTATATTAGACAATCTTACAAGATTGTTTGAGGAATGCATTCCATGACTATGGAATAAAACATTCATATGAAGACCATCTCTAGTATTGTCTGGGAATACGCTTGCGATATTGGGCATTTGAGTAACTAAAGTAACTCCTATTCCAGTTGAATCTATGTATTGTATTTCATTATTTGGATTATAATTTCCCTGCACGTTATCTACAAATAATGTATTTGTGGTAGATAAATTGACGACTGATAATTTTGGAGTTTCTCCCCCAATTTTGGAAAAATTAGTTTGATCTATAGACAATCTTTGGCCAACTTGGTATCCAGTTCCTCCATCAAAAACGGTAACGATACCAACAACTCCATTTTCAACGACAATACTACATGTTGCACCAGATCCTGTTGCGGAGGTGAGTGAAATATTTTCATAAGTCGCCCTACCATTCCCGGCTAATGGAATAATTCCCACTCCAGGATCATCAATATTCACACTCAAACTAGTTTTATATGATGGAACATCTAAACCACTTCCAGTGACATCTACGGACATAGATCCACCCAGACCAACAATTCTTCCCTCAAAGTTGGGATTTCCTCCTTGTGTTATTGCCACACCAGGAGAAATGCTAGAGAGATGATCTTCTGCAATTGATGATGTTATTCCAATCTTAATTTGGCGAGAACCGGTGATAATAGGATTATCTCTCAATCTTCTAATGTGATTATTATCCTCAGAAAGAATGGGACTATAGAATCTTACAGTTCCATTAGTTTCTTTGAATTTAGCTTTATTGATTTTATAGGCCAGATCTTCAAATTGATTTGGCGACCAAGTAGATCCATTCTGCGATTTAAATAGAACACCTGCAGAAGGTTGCTGCGAGACGATATTTTGAGTGGAACTATCGTCATCAGTACTTGAAAATATATCAATTTCTCCCATTCTAGCGATATAAACAGTATAATCATCTGAGTTAGATAATAAAGTTATTCCGTATTCTCTATTAGCTTGTAAATATACCAAAGATGGAAATGTGAATCTAGTGGAAACTATTGTTCCATCTCCGGTCGCATCAAATACATTTACATTTTCTGGTTCTAGTGTAACTTCTCCAAATGCAGGTATTGTTTGAGTTGGAATACCATTTCTTAAAGATCTTATTTGTAAAGTAATCGGAATTGCCTCCGATTTTGTTCTAAAATAAATGTCAATGCTACTAATGAATACTCCATCTCCGTCACCAGTAATGAATGACTGGCAAAGTGGATCAATCCACCTTGTGTCTTCTACAACTTCTTCTTCAGCAATATTGGTTGTTGTTTCCGTTCTAGTCTGAATATCAATTCGTTGTTGAGGCTCTACATTCCTCGTCTCTACCGTAGCATTTCTAATATGAATTTCATCTTGCTGAAGATTTTCCAGTTCTCCCTGAGCAAAGAAATTTCTTTCTGCAGATGTATTTACAAACCCTCCGGTCGAAGAATTGGTAGGACTATCTGTTAATCTAAAAGTTTTTGTTCCCGTTTCAAATTTTGGATTTTTTACTACCGAAGAATCTGGAATAAATAAACAACCACGAACAGAACCATTTTCGTCAGTTACTAAACGAAGACCTGATATTGTTGCCTGAGCTCCACTAGTTAGACCAGTTAACTTCATACCTATCCCAACCCATCCAAGACCATTATCGTCAATACTAGATAATCCAAAAGTGTCTACATTGAGAATGCTGGAAGATTCTGAATAGTCAGATTCCATAGTAGAATCTGGATCATATGGAATATTCGTATATGTTGCTGTTGGTTTATTATATGGACCATACTTATGATTTGCCTTTGCCAATCTAAATCTTATTCTGGGATTTGTTCCATCACCAACAATATCTGGATTATCTTCGGGCATCAATCCTTGAACAGTCTCTCCAACTTCAAATTCTCCAGATACATTGGTAACTTCAAGTAGTTTTGGAATTATAAATGAATTAAAGTTAACACCATCAAAGAATGGATATACTCTTGTAAGTGGTTTTAGTCTTTTAGAAATAAATTCAATATTCCTAATTCTCATGAAAGGAATAATATCCCTACTTACAACTTTATTTCCAAGTTTCTGTATATCTATAGATTCTGTAACCTGATATTGCACTCCTGTTCTATTGAATTCCTGTCTAGTTGTAATTGTAGTATCTTGTTCTGTAAATACCGTGTCAGTTCTTCTTCTAGCAATTTCTACGTTGCCAATTCCACTATCAGCTGTTCCAAATCTGGCACCGCCACCTCTTTCAAACTTCACCTGTTGAAGTTCTAAAGCTTCCTGAGTTCCTGGTCGAATGCCTTGCCTCTGTAAATTTCTAAGAAATCCTTGTCCTAGAGCATTTCCTGCCCCGCCTTCTACAAATTGATATCGTGTTTCCTCGCCCGCATTTCTAGCAATAAGTATTCCAGAGGCATCTGGAGAACCAAAACGCCGGATAAGTCTTTGGCCAGCAGGACTATCAGCATCTATTCTAAACGTTCTAATACCATTCGAATCCACTGTAGATGGTGCAATAGCCTCTGACAAAGAGTCGATCAAAGCATTTGCAAGTTCATTATCGCCAGAGTTCATCACCCTACCAGCACCATTCGACATTATGTGGACTCTACTCCAATCTTCCACGCCGGTTTTTTCCCAGTTACTTTCTCCCTGAATTCTACTAGTTTCTCTCACTGGTCCAATAGAAGATTCCTCAGTTCTTCCTGCAATATTTTCTTCCCAAGCATTCCATTGAATAGCAGACCACCCATCAGCTTCGGGTGGATATGACTTCATAAATGCTTCATAGGATCCTTCAACTTTGATAGCATTTACTTCTAATTGATTTGTTGCGACCCAAACATCAGACTCTGGTTCCAATTCAATCGATCCGGACCAATTTGAAATATTAAATGGGTTTACATTTTCAGTTCTTGTTGCAGATATTTGAGACTGATACTCTTCTTCATCGTAATCCAAAGTAATAAGATCCCCAGTCTTCTTTACATTTGGATTTCCTAAATCTGTTACAAATGCCAAATCAGCATTAGGTGTCGTTACACTGGTAACACCAGGAATTGCACTAGAACCTAATTGAAGATCTATTGCTGGTGTATTATGGGAAGGTCTGCATAGATTATTTTTAGTGTCGATAGAACATCCCCAACTAGGATCCTTTGTATTAGCGAGCTGTAATGTGCCGAAATTATCAACATAGAATCCCGACTTAAATCTGTCTAATCCAGTTGTTGGATCTTTTATAGTTAATGAATTTGTATCAGTTTCTAATAATGAAAGTGAAGTATAGAATTCGACATTAGAAAGTCTACTTTCAAGTTTAGCAATATCCTTCATGGTATATCGCTTGTGATCAGATTTTATAAACTTTACCTGTTTAGCATCAAATACATATGGGGGTAAATATGCAGTTCCTAATAAGAGAGAAGAATCTTCATTTGATGGTTCTCTTGGAGTTCTGGAAGCAACCCCCTTTTGTACTGTAAATTTACCATTTCTTGTTAAATAAATTTTATCAATTCTTCCAACATAATGATTAAATGCAATTTCTAAATTAGTTTTAGGAGTTACTGTAAATTGAGTGTGGTCTGATGAATTAGAAAAATCTTTCCCATCAAATTCAAAAGGAGATCTTGTGTTTGTTGCTAAATCATAGTCTTTTACTTTTGGTCTAAAATCTATAAGATCACTATTTCGTATTAGATTACCTTTAGATGATGTAAACGATATTGATTGATATATATCGGAAGGATAACTATTAGCACTATAAAAATCTCCTCGGTCTGTAGATTCGGTCGAAAATTTCTGATAAATTACTCTTATTTTTCTCTTGGGTTCAAAATTTGAAGATCTAATTATTTTTGAATAATCATAATATTCTGACCTAATTCCACTATCAAAATAATAATCGCCAAAAATATCATTATCACCAATAGTTGTTGTTAAAATTTTTGCAGTAATTGATGAAGTTAATGAAAAAATGCTTTCTTCCGGTAAAAACTTCTCATCATTCATATACTGAATTTCTAACCTGTTATTAGCAACATCTTTACTTACAACCAAGGCCTTGGCAACACCAAAAAGCGATTGTATGGTTTCGCCAATAACAAAAGCACCCACATTTGGGAGAGAACCAGTTACATCAGTTAAAACTAATGATGGTAACTTTGGATCGCTGGTATCTTTAGATTCATATATCCCATAAACTCTATAAACATCTGGACAGTTGAGTGAAATTAACTGATCTTCCACCCTGGTTCCATATACTGAAGAATAAACTAATCCATTATTTAGAGTTGTAGTTCCAATTCCTGCCGATGTATATTTTGATCTAGATATTGTAAGATCGCCGATAGTATTGAATTTTTTTTGCTTAGATCTTACAGATTTTTTATTTAATGTTGCAATAAATGTTGAATTTACAGATCCTTGAATACCAGGAATTATATCGTTTATTCCAGATATGGTTATAACTTTACTTCCGGTTACAACTGTATTATTTCTAAATATTGGAATTATTTGGCCGCTTTCGTTTACTAATTCATAGTTTCCGTCAATATCTTTCCAAGATATATTTTCTTCATCTTGAAATTCTGCTATAGAATTTAAATCTATAGTAAAACTACCGGAAGAAGAGTCTACTGCAAATTGATATGTTAAATTAATATCTCCTTGTGTAAGATCTATAGAAGACACATTTTCATACTTTAACCGAGTGAAAAATTCACCATTTCTTGAGTTAAATGTTGGCCTTAAGATTCCAACAGAGGTAGTCTGTGTTCCTCCTCGAATTAAAGAACCTCTATTTACACCAGTTACTGTTGAGACTCCAACAATAGTTAAATTTTTTCCATTCGAATCTACTTCTTCAACTTTATTGTATGTCAGTTGCGGATCACTTATTTCATCTACGCCATTTACTATGCGTGGATTTGGATTTGAGTATATAACAATATCATTTGGTCTGACAATATTTGATAATAAAGTATTAGTGCAGGTTAAAATTCCAACACTCGCATTCATGTTTCCAGATATCTGGAATTCTGATCCAACTTTTGAGAGAGAAATTACTTTATCTAGA
>CENJ01022080.1_pt1 | contig 10647 bp, 8 predicted proteins | sample 356161 | NCBI WGS metagenome assembly CENJ01 (sample SAMEA2619531, study PRJEB7988) | marine metagenome | biome: marine biome (ENVO:00000447); feature: surface water layer (ENVO:00002042); material: "saline water (ENVO:00002010), including plankton (ENVO:xxxxxxxx)" | depth 5 m
CTTGGTTAATATTTCTTTTATTTTGAAAACTCTATTTTTTATTAATGAGTATTCAGGGCTTAAAGGTGCATTTGTTATGAAAATAAGAATATTATTAATATTATACAGATAGTTGCTCATAAAGTTGTTTCTTTTGGCTTAAATACTGTTGCGAGGACTGCAAATTCCTCTAGAGAAGATAAAGAATTCAAATTTAGATGTAACTTTTTGTAAGAATGCCATCTTTAAAGACATCTTTTAAATGTTAGTTTTCTTTTCAATTTATAAAATACAACTTCTATAACTTCAATTACCCAATGAGTGCCGCCAACCTAACAGGGGTCGCCTATGACGATGTCATCAATGCGATCCAGCAAAACCTTCCATGCCTTCCGCAAATTCTTGAGGAGTTAATCAAGAGACTATCGGATATCGAATCGAGCATTGAGAGTATTGAGGAGTTGATCAGGATAGACCAAGCCATATCCACAAGAATACTTAAGGTGTCCAACAAGGTCGAGTTTGTCGAACCCGATGAACCGCGCATCACTTCGATCCATGACGCCTTGCACAAAATCGGTTTGGAAAACGCCAAACGCATTTCCTTGAATGTTTCCGTACTTAACCTGATGGAAAATGTTGATTTCCCTCGCTGCTTCAAGTTCGTATCTTTGTGGCAGCACAGCTTGGGTGTGGCCGTGGCATCGTCCGTTCTAAGTGATGTCACTGGGTATGAAAATCCGGATCAGGCGTACACTTGTGGTCTTGTACATGACATCGGAAAACTGATCAAGATCCAATACGATGGGGAGGGGTTTTGTGAGGAAATCAAATCCGCCAATGAAGGAAATTTGAACCTGAACGACAATGAGGATTTGCATCGCTTTTTGAACCACGCCACCTTGGGTTCATTTATGATGGCCGCATGGGAAATGCCCTACGAACTGGCAACCGTCATACGATGGCATCACATCGAGGACCGCTCGAAAAGGGAACAGGTTGAATCGAAAGACATGCATCATTTGATCGATATTGTATGCCTGGCCAACCTTTTGGCGAATAAGCTCGAGATTGGGCACAGCGGGCATAACGCCGTAAAAACCCCTTGCCCCGAACTTCTTGAACGATTCGGCATTGATGAAGATAAGCTTTTGGAGATCGAAAAGAAAATTCTTGAGAGTTACGAAGAGAATTCCGGTTTCCTCTCCACTTTGTAAAACATTTCTCTAAGCAAGTCCTTTTGGACTTGTGTTGCATGACGAGTGGTTTTCTATGGACGCAGTCCAAACATGAACCCTCATTTCATCTCCATTTACCTTTGCTGGTTGGTCCTGTTTTTTTCAGCCCTTCAAGCGAAGCCAAATGTGCTATTTATTGCGATTGATGATTTGAGACCTGAGCTTGGTTGCTATGGTTCGCCCATCGCCCAGTCTCCACATTTGGATGAACTGGCGAAGGAGGGCATGCGTTTTGATCGGGCCTATTGCCAGCAAGCCATCTGCAGTCCGTCGAGGGCTAGCCTAATGACGGGTGCACGCCCTGATCAAATTGGGGTGATTGAAAACACCGCTTATTTTCGGGAACTTAACCCGGAAGTCGTGACTTTGCCCCAGCACTTCATTTCACAGGGATACGAGGCGGTTTACTGCGGCAAAATTTATCACGGGAGAATGACGGATGAACGGCATTCGTGGAGTCGTAAAGCTGCGTATGACCAATGCAGCGTGGAAAGAACTCATCTCCCCGGTGGATATGCTTTGGTGGAAAATCAAAAGCTGTGGGCGAGCAACAAAGAGAAGATGCTTGCCCGGTATGGCCAACAAGGTTCGGGCGGACTTATTCATGGGCCGGCCTATGAATCCGCAGATGTGCACGACCATGCCTATTCAGACGGATTCAGCACCCAACTGGCCATTGCCACCCTCAGGGATCATCTCGAGAAGAAACCCAAGCAACCCCTTTTCCTTGCACTTGGTTTCAAAAAGCCACATCTCAATTTCGTTGCTCCCAAAAAATATTGGGATCTTTATGATCGTGAGAAAATCAAATTATCGCAGCAGTCGGGCGCTCCCATTGCTGGAGCAGCTACTGGATTGCATGCCTCCTTCGAGTTGCGCACCAGGCACGGTATACCCAAAAAAGGTCCGATTGGGCCGGAATTGGCCCAAACATTACTCCACGGCTACTATGCCTGCGTAAGTTACGTCGATGCACAGATAGGATTGATGCTCGAAGCTTTGGAGGAAGCGGGTGTTCGCGATGACACGGTGATTGTGGTCTGGGGTGATCACGGTTGGCATTTGGGAGATATGGGCATTTGGGGAAAGGCGACCAATTACGAGATAGCCACCCGCGTGCCATTGATTGTTTGGACCCCAAACATGCAAGCTAGGGGGCAGCACTCCAAGGCCTTGGTGGAACTCGTGGACATCTATCCCACTTTATGCGAACTTACGAATCTGCCTGTTCCGGAACACCTCGCGGGCGAGAGCTTTGCATCTCTTCTGGATGATCCTAAGGAAGAAGGGAAAGAGTATGCAGTCAGTCAGTTTCCCAACCCGGCTCTCAGGGAATGGGCGGCTAACCCTCTTTCACCGGGAATGAGACAAACTTTCTTTGGACCCTTGATTGAAGCAGTGGAAGAAAGAATTAAGGGACAACAGGGAAAGCTTTGGGATAGGGAATTGTTTGAAAACCATTTGATGGGTTATTCCCTGAGAACGAACAGACACCGTTTGGTAGCTTGGCTGGATTATCGGAATGTCCATGCGGAACCTTTGTTTTTGGAGTTGTACGACCATGCTAAGGATCCCAAAGAGAGCCAAAACATCGCCAAGAAATTCCCAGACAAAACTCAGGCCTTATTGACCCGATTGCGGAAAACTGGAATCGGAAAAAGGAAGACACCGTAAAGTGAAGCCATTCCTTTTATATCTGGGCTTGCTTGCTTCACTCTTGATGCTCTCGTCTGGTGCTGCGAAGCGTCCGAACTTGATATTAATTCTTGCGGACGATATGGGGTATTCCGATCTCGGATGTTATGGAGGTGAGATCAAGACGCCCAACTTGGATCGCTTGGCCAAGAACGGCATCCGCTATACCCAAGCGTACAACACCTCGAAGTGTTGGACCACCCGGATCAGTCTGCTCACTGGGCTTTATCACCATCGAAGCGATCGGGATTTCAGTAACACTTCCATAATTGGGGAAATCCTTAAGCCTGCTGGCTACCGAACTTGGTGGGCTGGCAAACACCATGCAAACTTCAACCCCCACGATCGGGGGTTCGATCATTTTTCAGGATTTCTGGGTGGAGCGATCAATTTTTGGAATCCGAGTGACCAGGCACGACCGGGGGAAGATTCTCCCGCTTGGGGAGCAGTCTACACTTGGGCTTTTGATGAAAAGCTGGTCAAACCATACCTACCGCCCAAGAAATTTTTTGCAACGGATGCATTTACGGATTGGAGCCTGAATTGGTTGGAACAAAAGCAAAGGTCTTCAGATCCCTTTTTTCTCTTCTTGTCCTATAATGCTCCGCATTGGCCGTTGCATGCTCATCCAGAGGACATAGCGAAGTATGAGGGAGTTTATGACGCTGGGTACGAGACCATCCGTAAGGCCAGATATCAAAGGCAATTGGAAATGGGATTATTTGATCCGAAGACTGTTTCCTTGAGTGATCCGGAACACGAATTATGGAGCTCTTTGTCAAAGCGGGCAAAAGCAGAGGAAGCCTTGCGGATGCAGATTCATGCAGCGATGGTGGACCGCATGGATCAGAATATCGGTCGCTTGGTTCAAAGATTGGAGGAACTTGGAAAATTGGACGAAACACTGATTCTCTTTTTAGTCGATAACGGAGCCAGTCACGAGAGACCGAAAAGAGGAACAAAGAATCCCGATGCGGAGTGGGGCAGCGTTGGCTCGTTCGAAGCGATTGGCCAATCTTGGGCTAATGCCACCAACAGTCCCCTTCGAAAATGGAAGGTGCAAGGACTGGAGGGGGGCATTTGTACCCCCATGATCGCCCATTGGCCGGAGGGTATCAAGTTGCCTAAGGGTTCGATTTCCCGCGAACCGTGTCACCTAATCGACTTCGTCCCCACCTTTATGGAACTTGCCGGTCAGGAGGCCACCTATCCGCAGAATCTTTCACCCTTGGACGGAATTAGCCTGACCCCTACCTTTGTTGGACAAAAACTTCTGCGGCAAAAACCTCTCTTCTTCCAATACGGGGGCTGGCAGGCCATCCGAAAAGATTCATGGAAACTTGTCCGGCAAAAGACCGGCCCATGGCAACTCTATGACTTGAGTAAGGACCGTACGGAAACCCAAAACCTCGCCTCGTTATTTCCCGAGCGAATCCAGAAGATGCAAGAACAATGGGAGACTTGGGCGACGGCGATGGAGATTCCATTTACGGACTTCAAGACAATAAGGAAAAAGACGCGGGAGTAATGATTTTTCTTGAAAGGGAAACCCTTTGCCACTTTGTCACATGAATGGAATGAGAAAACCAACAAAGAGTTATGCCTAGACCGAAAATAGCCTTTCTCCCGTTTATCTACCTGCTTGTTTTCGGTGCAATCAGTGTCTTTGGTCAGGCAGTCAAACCCACCCTCGCGGATCTTCGCTACAGTGATGAATACGAACGCAGTGTTCTGGACTTGTGGTTGGCGGATTCGAACAAACCAACGCCCCTGGTGATTTATTTTCATGGAGGGGGCTTTAAGACAGGGGACAAGAAGTTTTTCCAGCGTTCACCGATGTTACGGAAGTATTTTCGGCAAGGGGTGTCCTTTGCCAGCGTGAACTATCCTTTCCTCAAACAGGTCGGAGGGAAACACTTGAAAATCTTGGATCATTGCCCCGTAGCGATCCGTTTTCTTAAGCAAAATTCCCAAAAGCATAACCTCGATACGGAAAAGATCTCTGTGATGGGAAATTCCGCCGGTGCCTTGATCACCTGCCATGTGGGCCATGCATTCGATCTGGGTGTTCAGTCGATCTTTCCTATTCAACAGCCAATGGGTACGCCCTTGGTTACGATTCCCCGGTTGCGAAAGGGTGGGCCGCCCATTTTTGTGTATAACCGATCCGGGCCAAAGGACCGCGTCCACCATCCGGATAACGCGATTTTCGTTAAGAGGAAATGTGATTCTTTGGGAGTCGAGTGCATCGCCTATGGAGTGAAGGACTCGGGTTTGCCCGTTTTGCCCGAGGGGAATGATGTCAATGACCTAGCGATGAAATTCTTTCAGAAGTCATGGGGGGAAATAAAAGAAAAATAATGATTGATCGACGTTCCTTTATCAACCAAGGGGCAACCTGTGCGACTGCTTTGACTGCGGTTACTGCTTCGAACGCTAAGCAGAGCCTTGCCCCCGGATCCTCTGCGGGTGCTCACAACCACCTTGTTCCTAAGTTCAAAAAGGGATCACGCTTTCTCTTCCAGGGGGACTCTATCACGGATATGAAGTGGGGAAGGAACCAAGCAGATCGTAATCACTACTTGGGGCATAGTTATGTATTCTTGATTGCCGCTCGTCTGGGCGTGGACATACCTGAATCGAAAATTGAGTTTTTTAACCGGGGTGTAAGCGGGAATAAAGTGAGTGACTTGAGAAAACGCTGGCAAAAGGATGCAGTTGAAATGAGACCAGACTGGTTGAGTATTTTAGTCGGTGTCAACGATATCAGTCGAGGGGAACGCAGCTCCTTAAACTTCGATAAATGGGAAGAGGACTATCGCTTTATTCTCGATCGTAGTTGTGAGGCAAATCCGAAGTTACGAATTGTGTTAATGGATCCATTCATTTTGCGAATGACTAGATTATCGCCAGAGGATGTTTGGAAACGTTGGCGTGGGGAAATTGATAAGCTTGGAGAAATTGTCAGGCGTTTGGCCGATGAATTTAAAGCCATTCATGTAGAGACTCAAAAGATATTTGATCAAGCAGCCGAGGAAGTTTCTCCTGATCATTGGATTTGGGACGGCGTGCACCCTTTACCACAAGGGCATGAATTGATCGCAAGGAATTGGTTGCAAGCCCTGAGCCAAGCAACCAATAAATAAGTATGAACCAAACCATTACCATTCAACCAGTCGGCTCACGCGTTTCCAATTGGGGGGAGGGCCCGATTTTCTTTGAAGATCATTTGCTTTATGTAGATATTGAAGGCCATACCTTGATTCGGCTTAATCCTGAAACGGGAAGCGAAGAGACTTGGGAGATGGGGGAGCGCATTGGGACAGTTGTTCCCATTAAAACCGGAGGGTTTCTTTGTGCCGGAGATTCCGGGATTTATACATTTGATCCAAATACGGGAGAAAGGAAAAAGCTTGCCGACCCGGAAGCGGAAAAACGGCCTGAAAATCGATTCAATGATGGTAAATGCGATCCCAGTGGACGCTTTTGGGGTGGCACCATTAGCACTGTGAAAAAGACTGGAGATGCCAACCTTTACATGCTCGACGGTCAAGGCAAGCTATCGCTCAAAGTTTCTAATGTCACTAATTCCAATGGGATTTGTTGGAATGGAGATGCGAAGGTGATGTATTACATCGATACGCCCACCAAGAAGATCATGGCGTATCCCTTTGATAATGAAACAGGGGAAATCGGAGAGCCTTCTTTGGTCATGGACACCGAAGATGCTGGTATCGCCGGATCGCCGGACGGTATGACCATCGATGCCGAAGATAAGCTTTGGGTGGCAATGTGCCATGGAGGATTGGTTGTATGCGTCGATCCGGTTGCTGGGCAGGTGTATCGAAAGGTTGAATTTCCATGTGTGGAAACGACCGCTTGTGCGTTTGGAGGCCAAAACCACGACCGTTTGTTTGTAACCACCGGTTTGCACAAGACTTTAAGGGAACCCGATGCCGGAAAGGTTTTCGTGGTTGACGGCTTACAGGCGGCCGGTGCCCCATCCTTTTCTTACGGAAACTAACTAGATTTTCTTACCGACTAAAAACCAACTACCATGACCACTAAACTCTCTTTCCTTTTTTTCTGGCTCGTGCCTGTCTTTCTTGTTCAGGCGGTGCAGTTCTCAAGCAACTTTACCAACACCCATGATCGCGTTTGGTTAGGTGAGGATTATTGGGCCAACCCCATGGAAGATTGGGCGGTGCGCGATGGTAAAATGGTTTGTCTTCGAAACGGAGCGAACCGAAATGTTCATTTGCTTACCGTTGGCTTGGCGGTGGACGACCTGAAGGCCTCTTTTCAATCCTCTGCCATCGTAGGCATTGAAGAGAAGTCGAAGCGGGGATCGGCCGGTTTTTTGCTCGGAGTACTTGATGCCGAGACCGCCGATCCTCAGGCGAGCCTGATTATGGGAAAGGGATTAGCGGCAGGTATCAAGATTAACGGAAAATTGTTCATTGGAAATGTGGACTCCGATGAATCGATTGCTTTTTCAGGTGTGGTCACGCTCCGTGTAGAAGCCAAGCCCTCAACTAAAAAAGGATTTCATAGGCTCTCTTTATCGGCCTTGAACGGTTCGGAAGGAACAGAGATTTTGGGCACCATTAGCCAAGAGGTGAGAAGTGAATCTCTCCAGGGAAACCTTGCCATTGGATGCAACATGGACGGTCAATCTAAGGAGCAGGGAAGCAAGCTTGCCCGTTTTTGGTTTTCAAACTGGAAAGCCCAGGGCAGCATGATTCAATCGCGTCCTGATTTGGCCTTTGGCCCAATCCTCTATGCGATGCACACCCTGAGTAGAGGAGTTCTCAACTTGACCGCTCAGATGCCCCCACTCGGAGAAAAGGAAGCCCAGGCAGTTCGTTTGGACGCCAAGAATGTGTCCGGCAAATGGATGCAAAGAGGGATTGCCCGGATTGATCCTTTGTCAAGGACAGCAACTTTCCGGATCAAGGGTTGGGAGGATTCTCGTGATGTTGCCTATCGGGTCGCATTTGAGGATAGGAAAAAGGATGGCTCAACCAGTGAAAGCTACTTTGAGGGGGTGATTCGCAAGGATCCGATCGATAAAAAAGAGGTCGTAGTGGCTGGTTTCACCGGGAATCAGGATACCGCCTTTCCCAACACCAGGCTGGTTGAGAATGTCGGAATCATGAATCCGGATTTACTTTTCTTTTCCGGAGATCAGATCTACGAGAGCGTAGGAGGATATGGCATTCATCGGACTCCCGTTGAATTGGCTACGCTTAATTATTTACGAAAGATCTATCTTTGGGGTTGGGCCTTCAGGGATCTGATGCGTGATCTTCCGACCATTGCCTTGCCAGACGATCATGATGTCTACCAAGGGAATATTTGGGGGGAGTCCGGACGTGACTGCGGAGGAATTAAAGGTCATTCTCAGGGAGGTTTTGCGATGCACGAGGATTTCGTCAATGCGGTCCAGCGTACCCAAACTTCTCATCACCCCGAGCCTTTCGATCCAACTCCAGTAGAGCGGGGGATTGGGGTTTATTATGGGGATATGATTTATGGCCGAATCGGCTTTGCGATCCTGGAGGACAGGAAATTCAAATCCGGACCTGAGGGGAAGGTGAATGATTGGCCGGGTCGCCCTGATCATGTCAAGGGTCCTGACTTTGATCCGGTATCGGTGGATAAGGAGGGTTTGGTGCTCTTGGGCGAAAGACAATTGAAGTTCTTACGTCATTTTGCCGGGGACTGGAAGGGGACCGACTTGAAAGTGGCTTTATCTCAGACGATTTTTTGTAACCTGGCCAATTATCATGGAGGTAACCAACAATATTTGGTGGCGGATTTGGACAGCAACGGATGGCCTCAGGCTGGAAGAAACCGGGCCTTGGCTGAGTTGAGGCGGGGATTCGTCTTTCATTATGCCGGTGACCAGCATTTGTCCTCCATCGTCCATCACGGAATTGATGAATGGGGGGATGCGGGTTATTCGTTTTGCGTGCCTAGCATAGCGGCTGGATACCCGAGATCCTGGTTGCCGGATAGAGAGGGGCTTCCGGTGAGGAATAGACCTGAGCCCGGATTAGCCAATACAGGTGATTACACCGATGGCCTGGCCAATAAACTTTCGGTCTTTGCGATCGGGAATCCTGCCAAGAAAAACCGCAAGGGAAGATTGAATACTCTGCATGATAAGGCTTCGGGTTTTGGAATTGCTCGGTTTAATACAAAGACGGGAGCAATCACTATGGAATGTTGGCGCTTGCTCTTCGATGCGGCCAACCCCAAGGCTGAGGATCAGTTCCCCGGTTGGCCCAAGACGATTCTTCATAGTGATAATTATGGACGCAAGCCCGAGGCTTATTTGCCCGAGATCAAGGTCAAGGGGATGCGAGATCCCGTATTTGAACTCAGGGAAAGCTCAACCGGCGAATTGGTTTATGCCCTTCGGATCAGAGGGAAATCCTTTCGCCCTCCGGTCTTCGATGCTAAGGGGACCTATCGACTACGTGTGGGCGATCCAGATTCGGATGAATGGAAAACACTTAAGGATCAAAAGCCCGAATCGGACGGCAGGTCATCGAAGTTGGACCTGACCTTTTGAATGCAGGCACCATTTTACCGCATTCTTAAGAAGCTGATTGAAAGCCGGTTTTTTAAAATCCTCAAGGTGTCCGAGGGAAGTATAAAACACCTTCCCTCCCCAGGAATTGATATGAGTCCAAGCAACCGGTTCGTGTTGAAACCCTTTTACGCGCCCCTCTAAAAGGGGGTTGGATGCAGCGGGTAGGGAGGAGTTTCGATAAAGGGTGGCGGGCGTTTTGAAGGGAAGAGTGACCTTTTCAAGAATGGGATGAGACGAAGCTTCTGGCAGGTTCTTAATTACACAGATCAAGCCTTTGCCGAGATGCCCATTGTAGTTCCCCCCGATGACCTCAGCGTCCCATTTGGTCCATTCCGCATGCCCCTTGGGGACTTCCTCCTTGCGGAGTTCGAATGGATGGGAGGCGGTGCGAATCCCCACGACGGGTTTACCTGATTCGATGTGAGCCCGAATCATGTTCATTGTTTTTTCCGGAAAGGCTCTTCTGCGAACGCTGATGATGAGCAAGTCGGCCGTCGGGATGAACGATGTGTTGGATAAGAAGTGGCGAGACGGACCTTCCTCGGGAGCACTGCAAAAGGCAGAATCAAACTCTTTGCTTAAGTGATCCTGCGCAAATTTTGGCAAAGAGGATTCAGTCCGGTATTCTCGCTCGGCAATAAGAAAAACGATTTTGGGCTTCACTCCTGAAAAGGCCTGGAGAAAGCAGGAGCAGAAGATGATTGAAAAAATAAAGGTCGAGAGCATGCCTTATCAAAGGACGCGAATCGTTTAAAGGTCGAGATGTAAAATCGTCTAAGTTAGTATTTCTTGTTTGCATAGAGGGATGCGAAATATCATATATCAAATGCATTCTAAATATAAAACTAGTTGCCTTTCGCCCACCTTTGTCAAATAAGTCCGAGATCACAAACATAGATATAATATGAGTTTTTCTTTAAAGGGAAAAGTAGCTTTAGTGACGGGTAGCAGCCGAGGATTGGGGCGAGGAATCGCCAGGACTTTGGGCTTGGCGGGGGCGAAGATCGCCTTGAATTACCTGAACGACAAACAGAAGGCCGAGGAAACCTTGGAGGAACTCAAGGAGAATCGGGTTCATGCGACATTAATACGAGCCGATGCCTCGGACCCTGATCAGGTTTCGGCGATGGTTGA
>CENJ01003603.1_pt1 | contig 10646 bp, 7 predicted proteins | sample 356161 | NCBI WGS metagenome assembly CENJ01 (sample SAMEA2619531, study PRJEB7988) | marine metagenome | biome: marine biome (ENVO:00000447); feature: surface water layer (ENVO:00002042); material: "saline water (ENVO:00002010), including plankton (ENVO:xxxxxxxx)" | depth 5 m
GTAGCGAGGGACTTAGCATCCGTCGTGAGTATCGCATCGCATCGACTGGCTCCGAGGATGAGCCTTACACGATCGAGCACAGCACCGTCTTCAAGAACAAATCGACCTCCTCAATGGCCCTTGCAAGCATCTATTTCAATCTGGGCACGGCGCGTCCAATCACCGAGGAAATGATCGGCGTTAACTTTCTTAATGTCGGCTACTTCGACGGCGAAGATGCCGAGTTCATTCCGATCAAGAAATTAACTGGGGGCAAAGGCTTCCTCGGAATCGGCGCGAGCGATCCCAAGGACGTGATTGCAGAGGCGGCTCGCATTGAGTGGTCGTCGGTTAAAAATCAGTTTTTTGCAAGTGTGCTTTCCTCGAATACGATCGCTAGAGATCTTTTTGTCTACCCAGTCGATGCCCCCTCTGATGTCTATAATCAGCCTGGCCGTCTCGGTATCTCAGGTAGCGTAGGCTACGAGATTGGCACTCTCGCTGCGGGCGAGTCGGAGTCCTTAGACTTTCAATATTTTGTAGGGCCCAAGGAGTTTAAGCGTCTCCAAGCGATCGGGAACGAGCAAGACCTCGTCATGCAGTTCGGTTTTCTCGGCTTCTTTAGTAAATTACTGCTCGCATTCATGTATTTGATCCACTCCGTCGTCCCAAGCTGGGGCTGGTCCATCGTGATCATGACGATCTGCATCAAGCTTCTATTCTGGCCACTCACGGCGAAGGCAAGCCGCTCACAAAAGCGTATGGCCTCCATCCAAGGGCCTATGGCGGAGCTCAAGGAAAAGCACAAAGACAACCCGCAGAAGATGCAGCAGGAGACGCTCAAGCTATTTAAAGAGCATCAAGTCAATCCTGTGGCTGGGTGCCTCCCCATGCTGATCCAGATGCCAATTTTCCTTGGCCTCTTTTACATGCTACGCACCGCTTCCGAGCTTCGCTTCGAGTCATTTCTTTGGGTTTCTGACTTATCGCTACCCGATACTCAGTTCGTGGTCGGTGGTTTCCCGATCAACATTCTTCCTATGATCATGGGTGTAACCATGTTCTTGCAGATGAGTATGATGCCCGTTTCGCCGACGGCAGACCCCATGCAGCAGAAGATCTTTAAGTTCCTTCCCTTCATCTTCTTGATTTTCCTCTATAATTTCTCCTCCGGCCTCGTACTCTACTGGACAGTACAAAACATTCTTACCATAATCCAGCAGAAGATCATTAACAGCCGTCCCGATGAGCCACTTAAGCCAGTCGCAGCCGCGCTTGAAACAAAGTCAAAAGGCAAGGGCGGTGCACCTCGCACTAAGCCGAAGCGCAAATAATTGTAAGCAGGCAATTAACCTATTCAAATTCTCAGCATTTCACACTTATGTCAGGACATAGTAAATGGGCCACAATCAAACGCGCTAAGGGTGCAGCCGATGCCAAGCGCGGTAAAATCTTCAGTGTGATCAGTAAGGATATCACCCTTGCCGCGCGCGATGGGGGCGGTGATCCCGCAATGAACCCGCGCTTGCGGACAGTCATCGCTAAGGCCAAGGCGGCCAATATGCCCTCCGACAATGTCGACCGTGCGATTAAAAAGGGTACGGGTGAGTTGCCTGGCGTGGTCTACGAAGAACTCGTCTACGAAGGCTACGGGGCAGGGGGTGTCGGTATAATTGTGGAGATCACAACCGATAATAAAAACCGCTCTGCATCGGAAGTTCGCAGTACCATGACTAAAAATGGGGGCAATCTCGCAGGTGTCGGATCTGTCGCCTTCCAGTTTGATCGCAAGGGTCAAGTGATTATCGATTCTGTAAAAATTGGTGAAGAAGCCCTTATGGATCTCGCACTCGAAGCAGGCGCGGAAGATATCAAGAACGAGGGAGATCACTTTGAGGTCATCTGTCCGATGACTGAGTATGATACGCTATCTCAGGCACTCGAAGAAAAAGAGATTGAGACTGAATCCTCCGATCTCGCCTACCTTCCTAATATTATGGTGCCAGTTGGGGATATTGAGACCGCCCGCAAAGTGCTTCACCTAATTGAGAAACTCGACGATCTGGAAGATGTAAAGGCTGTGCACTCAAATATGGACATCGCTGAAGATCTGCTTGCCGGCACGAATGAATAAATTAGACTTTTCTAGAGTCCTAAAAACCACTTGCTAAGTGAGCCAACTCCATTCACAGTGTAGTAAATTCAACTCTAACCCTACGAATAAAAATGCGCACCAAGATCATCGCCCTTCTTTCTATTTCAATTTCCGCACTCATTTTCACTGGCTGCCAGCCTGTTGGCACTAGCCAAATGGGATCCAAAGATGCGAATCTACTTGGAATAGTTAAGATTAATAAAGCGCATTACCAGCCATCAGGCTCTGCGACTTTTTCTATAAGCACTGATGAGATTTACACACGTAATGATTTTGGCGGTGACCAAGTATCCCTTCTCTGGGGCTTAATCACCCTTAAAGATTATTAAGTCAATAGGTCAGTAGGGCATCAGGGCAAACGCCTCAATTTCATGAATTTTTAAAACCACCTCAGCAATTTGGTGGTTTTTTAATTTATGCCCGTCATCTTCGAATTTTAGAGTGGTCGATACCAGATTAGAGGCTTAAATCTGAATGATGCCCGAATCGAATCAGGAAATTTTACGAACTGGACGCGAAGCGATGCGTGCGGAAGCTACGGCCATCGAAATGGCTGCCGCTCGGCTAGACAGTGCATTCACTGCTGCCGTCGACATTATTTTAGCTGCCCCGAGCAAGCTTGTTGTTTGCGGTATTGGAAAGTCCGGCCGCATCGGCGCAAAGCTTGCCGCTACCTTTTCCAGTAGTGGCACACCCTCTGTCTTCCTTCATGCGGCGGAGGCCATTCATGGCGATCTTGGCGTTTACCAGCCGGGAGATCCTACCATCGTTCTCTCCAAAAGCGGTAGCACCATTGAAGTAATCCGCCTGATGCCGCTCTTTCGTAAATTTAAATCACCGATCATCGCTATTGTCGGTAAGCTAGATTCCCCCATTGCCGAAGCGGCTGATGTGGTGATCGATGCTAGCGTCGAAAACGAGGCCGACCCGCTCAACCTTATGCCGACTTCTAGCTCCACTGTGAGTCTTGCAATTGGCGATGCCCTCGCGGCAGCACTTGTCAAGGCGCGCGACTTTACGGCCGAGGAATTTGCTACTTTTCACCCTGGTGGGCAGCTAGGGCGTAATTTACTCATGACAGTGGGTGAAGTCATGCACCCGATCGAGCGTATAGCCTGCGCACAGGTCAGTGAAACTCTGCGCGAGATCGTTATTCGCATGACAAAGGCTCCCCTCGGGGCAGCCTGCATCCTCTCGAAAGACGGCGTGCTGGAGGGTATCCTCACAGATGGTGACATCCGTCGAATACTCTCTGAGGAGGGTGACATTTTAGCTAAACAAGTCGGAAATTGTATGACCGCAGCGCCCATTTCAACCCGGCTGAACATGAGTCTCGGTGAGGCGGTCCGAATCATGGAAGAGCGCCCATCTCAGATTTCAGTGCTTCCTGTGGTCGACGAGCAAGATGGTAAGTGCCTTGGATTGCTCCGCTTGCACGACATTTATCAGCCTAGTTTTTCCTAGAAAGAGTAGTCAATTGCTACACTTCAGCTGGCGGCGTGAGGGTATGACTTACGGCCTCTGCCTTCGTCGTATTCGAAGTTTTTTAAGAGGGCCACGATTTCGTCGTCCTTGTTGAGATGACTCGCAGCTTTCCGTCGTTCGAGTAGCCTACTGATTTTTAAGCTATGCTGCTGCGCTCAAGAATGGAATAGCTCTGGCTAGCGGACATTTTTTCAGCGGCATGATACGATTACACAGGGCACATATAGGCATGGGCTTCCCGCAGTTGGCACCAGTTTATTATTTTTTCTTCGTAGCTTTCTTTGCCGCCTTTTTTACGGTCTTTTTTACGGCCTTTTTCTTAATCGAGCTAAGCTGCTCTAAAATCTGGTAATTACGCTGCACCATCTGACTGGGGTCTTCGAGTAGCCCGGCTGCGATGCGGGCGTTATCGAGTAGCTGTTGGCTAATGAGGCTGGCTAAGTCTCCATTGTTGCCATGAAGGGCTGCTAGATTCTTGACTAGTGGGTGGCGTGGATTGACTTGCAACTTGACGGGAGGCTCACCGCCCATACCCGGCATTTCTGAGCCACCTGCTTTTTGCTGCATCGCTTTCATCATCTTACGCATTTGAGCGGTCATCTGTTTGTCGGCGTTGACGATCATAGCAGGGCTGCCAACGAGGCGCTCGCTGGCAGAAACTTCACTCACTTCGTCGCCAAGCTTTTCTTTAATGAAGGCGCAAAGCGCTTCGGACTCGCTGGCTTTGAGCCCGTCTTCTTTGGCGGTTTCAGTCTCGGGCGCGATAGCGTCGAGATCGATCTCTTCATTATCCGCGGAAACGAAGTTTTTCTCCTCAAAGGCACGCGCGTGGTTCATGACAAACTCGTCAATCGGCTCGTAGAGGTAAAGCACCTCAATCTTACGCGCCTTAAATGCCTCGATGTAGGGGCCACTCTCAATCGCTGCGCGACTGGGACCAAACAAGTAGTAGATCTCCTTTTGGCCTTCGGGTGCACGAGAGAGGTAATCGGATAGGGAAGTGTTGGTGCCTTCTTCGGTATAGGAGGATTCATAGCGAAGGAGCTTGAGCAATTGGTCGCGGTGAGTGAAATCAGTAGTCACACCCTCTTTGAGGAAAAGCCCGAAACTACTCCAGAAATCATTATATACTTCGGGCTCTTTTTTGGCTTTTTCTTCGAGTGTTTTGAGAAAGCGCTTGGTGATGACCTTGTTCAGTTTTTGAATCAAGGTGCTATCTTGCATCGACTCGCGGGAAATATTGAGCGGCAGGTCGGCGCTGTCGACGACGCCACGCACGAAGCGCAGCCAGTCGGGAAGGAGATTCTTCGGCTCGTTGTCGATGAGCACTTTGCGGCAGTAGAGGCCTACACCAGGCTCCATACGGCCAAAACCGAAGCCTTCCATATTCTCAGTTGGCGCGTAGAGGAGGGCGTTGATTTCGAGGGGTGCATCGGCGTTGAAGTGAAGCCAAAAGCGAGGCTCGTCGAAGGCCTTGGCCTGGAATTTGTAGAACTCTTTGTATTCTTCCTCGGAGACGTCGCTCTTACTTTTGAGCCAGATAGCGCCGATGGTGTTGAGTTTCTCGCCATCCACCAATACGGGGAACTGCACGAAGGCGGAATACTTTTTAATGATCGCTTCGATACGATCCTTCTTCGCGAAGTCCTTGTATTCATCCTTGAGCGAAATCACGACACGGGTACCGCGACGTTCGCCCTCGACTTGCTCGATCTCGTAAGCGCCTGATCCATCGCTCGACCAGCAGTAGCCCTCGCCCTTGGTCTGCCAAGTGCGAGTGTAGACCTTGACTGAATCCGCCACCATGAAGACGGAGTAGAAACCGACGCCAAATTGGCCAATGAGATTATCATTACGTTCACCGCTATCTTTGAGTGCGTTGAGAAAGGCTTTTGATCCAGAGTGGGCGATGGTGCCTAGGTTTTCGATCAACTCATCACGAGTCATGCCTATGCCGAAGTCACGAATCGTGATTTCGCCAGCTTCTTCGTCGGAGGCGACTTGGATTTCAAGGTCGAGGTCAGCATCGAAGATGTCGGCATCCTTTTGCGCGACTTGGTTGTGCCGCAGCTTTTCGGTGGCGTCGGAGGCATTCGAGACGAGCTCGCGAACAAAGATCTCTTTGTCGGTGTAGAGGGAATGAACTACAATATCGAGGACTTGTTTAACCTCAGCTTGGAATTCGTGGCGTTCAGGTGCGGGTGTGTTAGTCATAATTGCTTGGTGCTAGAAATTGGAATTAAGAACTTAAATAAATACATCAACGGAATTGGTTTTGTTCCGCGTAAAAGTGGTAACTGGCGGTTGCAAGATGGGCGCAAAGTTCAGCTTGATCTATATCGTGCGTGCGGCAGAGGTCTTGGAGTGAGTCGGCGTGGTTACGAAGCTCGGTGTTGATGAGGCCAAGTAAGAGGTGAGGCTCGATACGCTGGAACTGACTCCAATCCATTGTTTGTTTATTCGGAAAGCTCTTCGGCGACCTCCTCGGGCAAGCCGAGGAAGACCAGTTCGTTAGCGAATGATGAGCCACTAGTATAGGCGGCGTAGCGAGCAAGGAAGTCTTCAGCTTGTTTTAGTTCCTCGTTTTCGCTGGCGATCTCGGGTACGGTCTTGTTTGCAAGATAGACGAAGATGCCTGTGCCATCAGAGGTAAGCATGGGCGAGACCTCGCCGGATTGCATGCCATGGGCTAGTTGAAGGGCACTGCGGTTTAGCTCTCGCGGAGCCTCTTGCACGGAGAAGGTCTCAAAGGAGGCAGTGCCCAGTCCAAGGGCTTCGGCTGCTTCGGTAAAGTCAATGCCTTGGACGATCTTAGCTTTGAGCTCTGCTTGGAGGCTTTGGCCCTTTTCATTGAATAGACGGCGTTTTTCGTCGGTCTTGTAGTCGTTGGTAAGCTCGGATTGAATGGCTTCGTACTCAGGGATTTCGGGGGCGATTCTTCCTTCGTAGAGGAGAACGGCAAAGCCGCCATTAACGGCATAGGCATCGGAATAGTAACGATTGCCCCCGAGTTTGAAAGCAGACTCCAAGAACTCAGAGGGCAGTGCGCGCTGGCTCGCACCAGCAATTGTGTAGGGCTCGATCTTAGTCAGGCTGAGGTTCTCCTTCTTGAGTAGTGCCTTAAAGGCAGCAGAGTCACGCTTGATCTCATCGCGATAGAGGGTGTAAGCGAAGCTTTGCGCGGCTTCGTTGGCCATGCGAGTTTCTTGTTCGATCAGGTAGCTTTGGGTGACGGCTTCGCGGACATCGCTGAATGTGACCGAATCTGGCTCTTTTGGCATTTCTGCTTCTGCGCCTACGTCCGGCTCAGTAGGCTTGGACTTGGTCGATTCGTAGTCAGCTACGAATACATCTTGCTTGGAGATGAAGTGTTCCTGAAGCTCTGCCTCGCTTGGTTTGGGAACTTTTCCTACATAGCCTTCTAGGTCAAAGAATACATAGCTGGCCTTGATACGTTCGGGAATTTCGTAGCGAAGTGTGTTGGCATCATAATACTCGCGGAGTGCAGTTTCCTCTAAGGCGATCTCAGGAATGAAGTCGGCGTATTTGAGTTCGGCAATGGCTAAATTCAGCTCGGTTGCATTGCGCTGGGTCTGAGCGATTGCCTCAGAAGGCAGAGTGTAGCCAGGCCCAGACAGGACAGAGCCGATTTGGTTGATGCGATAATCTTCTTCCAGAACGACTATGACAAGGCCTTGGGACGTGAGTGGATTTGACTCTATGCTATCGACAAACTTAGTGTAGCTGTCGGCACTAAATTCGCCGTCGTCACCGCGAAAGGTAGCTTTGGTAGTAATGTAGTTAGAAAGTGTCTCTTGACTGGGGGAGGGCACACCGATTTCTTCAGCGAGGTGGAGCAGGGCGATGCGGCTGGTCAGCTGGTTTTGAAACTGCTCGTCACTGCGAATCTCTTGTCCATTGAGAATGGCGCTAAGTAGTACTTTCTCTGTGATGACTTCGCTCTCACGAGGTGAGTTTAAGTCGATGCCGTAGAAAAGATTTTCTTCGTAGCCACTACTGTCGGTCGTGCATCCAGGCGTGGCACCAATTGTGAAGACAAAAGCAACGATAATAATAGCCAGCAGAAACAGGAAAAGCCAACGTCCGTGACGAATGAGGTGATGTTGAATCCAAGAGATCATGAGGTGTGAAAAAGCGGTGAAGGTTAGGTGCCCTTAGTTCCCTGTCAACCTATTGGTTACACTCTCTCGATGTCATTTTATCGCAACTGGACCAAATTAATCAGCATCCTACTAAATTTCAGCCATTGTCGAAGCGTTGTCAGACAAGATGACCGTTTTCTTACTAAGTGCTATTGGCGAATAATCTTTAGTTGAAGACTTTATTCAAAAGTTGCATATCCCTGATCCAGTAGACACATTATAAATCAGCTTTATAAACAGTCTAACTGCGAAAAATTAAATTCGTGGCTGACTGTTATTCTATTATATGTCGACAGCTCCTAAGATTGATAACGTCCATTACGACGAAACCTGCCCCATCATGGATCGCGATCAGATCGATACACTGATCCTGGGTGATGTTGGCGACACCGATAACTCACTTTTGCGCGAGTTGTTCGACCTTTTTGTGAATGAAGGTGCCACTAAGCTCGAAGCGCTGCCCACAGTCTGCGCAAAAGGCGACCTCTTAGAGCTCCGTAATATCGTGCATTTTATAGTCGGTAGCGCGTGTCATCTTGGTCTCGTCCGTCTAGCTGCCTTTTACCGCGCCATTGAGCGTGCGGTTGACGAGCAGCAACTGACCGACATCACCGAAGTCGAAGCACCCATTCGCCGTGAGTTTGAACTCGCTCGTGAGGCTTTCCGCGCAGATTTTAACCTTTAGGGAGCTTTTTCGCGTCGATGTCAGCCGCGTGTGATTGGAAAGCAATCAATTCCTGCTTCACCACTGGCAACAGAAAATACACACCGATCAAATTCGGAAAACACATTGCTAGTAACATACCGTCGGAGAAGTCGGTTACTGCGCCTAGTGAAAGAGCTGATCCGACAACAATGCAGGCACAGAAGAGCAATTGATAGGTTAGTTCAGAGACGCGGCTCGTACCAAAAATTGTCGTCCATGCTTGTTGCCCGTAGTAAGACCATGAGATCATGGTTGAGATCGCAAAAAGAGTGACTGCTACAAATAATACAAAAGGGAACCACGTGATGGCGGACCCGAATGCCTTCGAAGTCACCGTTATGCCGTTCGCACCTGCTAGATTCTCGCCAAAGCTGCCAGTGATCACAATGACAAGGGCTGTTAGAGAGCAAACAACGATCGTATCGATAAAAGGTTCTAGCAGTGCGACGATTCCCTCACTAGCTGGCTTTGAGGTCTTGACCGCAGAGTGGGCGATTGGTGCGGAGCCGATGCCCGCTTCATTAGAAAAAGTGCCGCGTTGGATGCCCACAATCAAGGCACCTATCAAGCCGCCTACATAGGCATCAGGCGTAAAGGCTTGGCTGATAATTAGACCAATTGCGTTGGGGATCTCTGTGATGTGCAGCGCCAGAATTGTAAGCGCGCCTAATATATAAGTCAGGCACATGAGCGGTACGAGGCGCGCAGTCACATTGGCGATTCTGCGAATACCCCCGATGATCACCACAGCAACCAGCACTGCAATGACTGCGCCAAAGGCCCAGCGATAATCTGCCAGTAGGCTATTCGCTCCTCCGCTGATCTCAATAAACTGAGAACACGCTTGGTTGATTTGGAACATATTGCCGCCTCCGAGTGACGCGCCGATACAAAGAACAGCAAAGCTCACGCCGAGAAATTTACCTAGCCCAGCCCAGCCCTGTTCGGCCAAGCCTTTGGTCAAATACTTCATGGGCCCACCATGGACTTTCCCATTCTCGTCAATCTCTCGATAGCGCACCCCAAGTGTGCATTCTGCAAACTTGGTCGTCATTCCCAAAAAGCCGATCATGACCATCCAAAATGCCGCCCCGGGACCACCCTTCGAGATAGCAATGGCCACACCCGCAATGTTGCCTAAGCCAACCGTGGCTGAGAGCGCCGCAGTTAGTGCTTGAAAATGGGTGATCTCACCAGGGTCATCAGGACAGGAGTATTTTCCCCGCACTGTGTGAAAAGCGAGAGCGAAGGATCGTAGATTAATGAAACGGAAATAAATCGTCAGGAAAATACCAGCTCCAGCTAACCAGATTAAAATAAAGGGAATGTCTTGCCCCCCAATGGTGATGGGAGTGAAGAAAATAACTTGGAAAATGCGTTCCGTCCAAGGACCCACGACCTCGTTAATGGTTTGATCGAGCGATTGCTCGACTGCCCAGGACTGTTGGCAAAAAATCTGCATAAGCAGACCAGATAATAGAGGAAAAAATAGTTTAGAATGTCGCATGCGCTCTTTGGTAGATTGCCAAAAGCGTGTAATTATTCGCTAACGGGGCAACGCAAAATAACAATTGTATGGTCTCGAAAATCTGTCGGGGAGTGCCGATAAATCGAATAGTTGTTTCGGGCAAGAGTGAATAAAAAAAAGTAGCTATCGGAGTGACTTTCTGACCCTGCGCCTTTTAGATCGTGAGATGTCTTTGATTGATCGCTATGTTTTAAAGGAATGGCTGATCGCTTTCGTCCTCACGCTGGGGGTGATTGTCGGTATTCTCATTCTGCAAAACATGTATGACTCGCTACCCGATCTCCTCGTTACGGATGCCAGTTTTAAACAGATACTTTTCTACTACAGCTTAGCCCTGCCCACTTATCTGCCGGCAATCTTACCCATCGCGTTGCTCGTCTCGCTACTTTTTTCACTGGGCAATTTGCATCGTAATAACGAGATCATCGCCATGCGTGCATCCGGTGCCAGTCTCATGCGCATCAGCCGCTCGCTTTGGTTGGCCGGACTGTTACTCTCTTTACTACTGGTCTATATGACCTCATCTGTCATCCCAAAATCCGTTGAGCAATCGCGTACCTTTTTTGATAACCTCGAGTTCGCCGCCGATGAGACTCAGCTCGGGGCCCGCGAAATTGGCCTGCTTTATAA
>CENJ01156681.1_pt1 | contig 10646 bp, 22 predicted proteins | sample 356161 | NCBI WGS metagenome assembly CENJ01 (sample SAMEA2619531, study PRJEB7988) | marine metagenome | biome: marine biome (ENVO:00000447); feature: surface water layer (ENVO:00002042); material: "saline water (ENVO:00002010), including plankton (ENVO:xxxxxxxx)" | depth 5 m
CCCCTCGGTGTAAACGAGATGCTCTACCAACTGAGCTAACCACCCTATTTTTTATTACGATGGTGATCTTCTAAGGCAAACCCAATAGCAACACTCATATCACTTGCTAGATTGGGATAACGTTCAACTATAATTCTATAGAACGCATCTTTTTGATCTTTGTCCATTCTTGCAATTACTTCTGTTAAGTCGTCTGCGTTCTTGATTATTACATCAATTGCCATAACGATCTCCATTGTTGTTAATTATTAATAGTATATGGTAGAAATATGTTTTTGTAAAGAGATTTATTACAAATTTATTAAGAAAGTAGTTGAGTGTTTACTAGCTGTCTTTTTTTGAACAGCTAGTAAAGAAAGTTCTCAATGATACTATACTGTTTCCTCGTTGAAAACAATATTGATACCGTTTTCAGCGGCGTAGGCGTCAGAGGCTTCTCTGAATGCTACATAATCTGCGTGTGCACCAACTTCTTGTGCTGAAGCTTCTGAATCGTAAGTAGCAACTGTTGTTGTTACTAAATCTACTGTTTCAGTAGTAATAGATTGTAGTTTACCTGCATCTTGTGATGCTTGTAATACTGCTTCCATTGCCGTTCTTTGTGCTCCACCATCAAAAATTGCCACATCTGCGTTTGGTCTAGTATATGTGATTGTTATTCTATGTGCCATTTTTAGGTCTCCTATATATAGTTTTGTATTCCGTATTTGCAAATAATACAAGTTTATTTATACTTAAAACAAAAATACAAGGATTATACTACTTAATCAACGTTTTTTCTTTTTACTTTTAAACGTTTGCTTAAACGGATCATAATCTTTGTAAGGTATACCAGTAGTTTGTGCTTGTTTAATTTGCCTTCTGTACTCATTTTTAACGGCTTCTTTACGTTTTTCACGTTTTTTAGCACTAGGCTTCTGGTAGTATCTTCTATCCTTGATCTCTTGTAGTACGTTTTCATTAGTTAACTTACGTTTAAGTATACGCCAAGCCTTCATAACATCATCGTCATATACCGTAACTTGCATACCCTTAGGTTGTTCTTTCTTTACGAACTTTTTCCTAGGCTTATCAAAATTACTAAAGCTATCAAAGTTGTTTGTTCTAAATTTTTTTCTTGGTTTATTATCCATTTTTTTCTCTTTTGTTGTTTTCAATTATAACAGGTTTCTTTAAAATTGCAAGTACTTTATTTCCTAGTCTTTTAGGAGGACTATCATATGTGAAGTCTGTAATACTATCTACAAACTTTTTGAATTGCTCATCGCAAAATTCTTTCATTGCATTTTCTCTTCCTCTCATCTTCATTACCAATTTTACCTTATCTCCATCATTGAGTATTTCTTGTATTTTTTTGGTTTTTACTTGCACATCACCGATGTCTGTACGTGGACTAAACTGTATTTCTTTAATGTCAACTGCATTTTCTCTATTCTTTTTATCTTGTAACTTCTGTTTCTTCTTCTTTTCATAAAGATATTTGCCGTGATCCATTATTTTACATATAGGTGGATCTGCTTTAATATTAATACAAACAAGATCTTTACCTGAAGACTGTGCCATACGTACTGCTTCATCTCTTGGTAGAATATCATTTATATCTTCTCCTACTATTCTTACTTCGCGGGCCTTGATATTAAAATTAATTAAATGTTTTTCAGGACGTTTATTATGAAAAGGTTTTCTCATCTATTATGAAGACATTCCTTGATCATATACTAATAAAGGATCTTTATTAAAAAAAGTTTCTCTGTTAACAATGATTTTTTTAACTCCTTGCTTTGCATAGTGTGGTAAATCATATTGGGTATTTAATATTCCACCTTCCAAAACTGTTTTTAAGCCACGAGCACCTAGTTTCTTTTCCGAAGCCTGTTCTACTATATAGTCTATTGCATCATCTGAAAATTCAAGATCAACATTTTCCATTTTGAATAATCTTTTAGATTGTTCAATTAAACTATTCTTAACATCTAATAATATAGATTTAAGATCACTATCTGATAATTCTTTACAACCAACCACAACTGGTAATCTACCTACAAGTTCTGGTATCAATCCATATTTTATTAAATCATCTGGTTCAACTTTTGAAAGATCTTGATCTTCTCTGATCAAATCTCCACCGAATCCCATTCTACTTCCTTTAGTAGATCTGTTTGCCATTGTTTTTTCTAGACCAACAAACGCACCTCCGCAAATGAATAAAATATTAGATGTATCTAATTCGATCATTTCTTGTCCAGGATGTTTTCTACCACCTTGTGGAGGAACACGTACTAATGTACCTTCAATAATTTTTAACAATGCCTGTTGTACACCTTCACCTGATACATCTCTTGTTATTGATGTATTTTCAGACTTACGTGATTTTTTATCTATCTCATCAATGTATATAATGCCACGTTGTGCTTTTTCAACATCAAAGTCTGCTTGTGATAATAATCTAGTAATTACATTTTCAACATCATCACCTACATAACCTGATTCAGTCAATGTTGTTGCATCTGCAATAGCAAAAGGTACATCTACATACTCTGCAACCTTTTTTGCCATTAATGTTTTTCCAGATCCTGATGGACCTAATAGTAATATATTAGATTTTTCTATTTCTGAATTATCTACATTAATATTGTTAATGACTCTTTTGTAATGATTATATACAGCAACACTTAAAACTTTCTTTGCTTGTTCTTGCCCTATTACGTGTTCTTGTAAAAATGCAAATAACTGCCTTGGATCAGGTGCAAGGATTTCTTTTGTTGTTTTTTCCTGTTTGCTTTCGCTTAATATTGAATGACAAAGATCAACACACTCATCGCAAATAAAATTGTCTTTAGGACCTGCTATCAGTTTTTGTGCATCTGCACGAGGCTTTTCACAAAATGAGCATTTCATTTCTATCGTATTACTCATTTATTTTTTTTCAACCACTTTTGTATCCATTCTTTGTTTTGATGAAACTGTTTAGTACTGTTAGGATCATATTGTAATGACGCCTTTACTCCTGGATGTATTCCTTCCATTTTAATCTTCTTTTGTTGTTCCTTTAATTGTATACTCATATTGTCGTGAATGTCAATAGTCTTTTTTTCTAACTTTTTATCACTATCATCTAGTCTTTTTTTTTAGATTCGTCTTGTTCAGGTTGTTCAGCTTGTTTATCTGGATCTGGCAAATCATCTCTGTGTAGATCCTGTTTCCAATACTGTTCTGCAACCTGTTGTTGTTTCGACTTATCCAATTCTGGCTTGTCATCGAGATCTTCTTCTCTGTATTGACGTGCATAATTTTCTAAGTCTTTCTTTTCTTGTTCTTCTCTTTTAGCAAATCTTTCTAATTTTTCTTCTTCAGTTTCTACAGGTTCTACAGGTTCTGATGCAGTTTCTTCCTGTTCTTTTAGCTGATTAAATCTTTCTAACTGATCTTGCATATCCTCATATCTTTCTTTCCAATATGCATCAGGCTCTAGACCTGAATCTTTATTAAATCTAGATTCAGCAAAATCTTCAATACTTTTTCCATATCTTTGCTTTAAACTATAATTGGCGGCAATTAACATTAATACTGCTAACGGATCAAATACAAATATAATAATAATGATTACCCAACGTACTGCTTCTTCAAGCATATTTTGATTTGCAGTTTCTCCATAAACAAATTCAGCAATATATTTAATTGGACCAACTTCTACTTCAATATTTTTGATTTGAGTCTGTAATCCAAACTTTTCTTCTGTTAATGTATCAACTTCATTATAGGAAATAACTAACTTATCTTCAATAAGTTTTATTTTACCGTCAATATCTTCAGTTTTTAAATTTGCTTGGGCACTTAATTCATTAATTTTTTGATTAATCTTATTAATTTGATTTGCATATTTGTCTTTAATTGCTTGTATATCAGAATTTAATTTATCCTGTATAGCAAGTATTTCTTTCTGTGCCGCGGCCGCTACTGCAACTTCGTTCTTTCTTACTTGATCTATCTCTTTATCAAACTTAGACTTACTGAAAGCACCTTTCATACGTTCTTGTATTTGCTTAATATCTCTATCAGCACGTTCTTTAGCTTGTGTAATTCTATCTTTTTGTGTTTCAATACTTTGATTTGCAATAAGAGTTATGTCAGCAATTTCTTTATCAATACGTTTGTATATACTTTCTAGTTTTTCTTGTTCTGATTCAACTAGATTATCAACCCTAACGTCTTCACCAGCATTAAGTCTTTCTAAATCAACTTTAAATCTACCTATCTTATTATTTTCTCTATCAATACGATCATCAATCTGCTCAATTTTGTTTATAATTAAAGAACTTGGTGCTGTTTGTTCTACGTGTGCTTTAGATAAGAATCCAAATATACCCATTGATGTTATAAACATTAATACAAAGACTGCTATTGCTAGATAATATTTTAAAAACCTAGGTGCTTTAGTCCAGTTTTGATAAAGCCAGGAAGCTGTTACAAGTTTACCAACTTCTAATACTGATCCCATAATCATAATAGGAATTGCCGCCCCGGCAAATATAGCCGCCAGTCCTGCTATGGAATAAAATATCGCAACTGCACTAATAGACAATGCCGAGAGCAATGTTAAGATCGTTAGTAACATACTATTATTTATTTAGAAAAGATGGCAGAATTCGCACCGTGTTCGGCACATTCGACTTTAACAACGTAACACCTATTATCTGTTTGTTTTCTTATAAGATCATCAGCAAAGTTAAAGGCGTGTTCGGCAAATTTTTCTGCACCTACACCATCCATAATAACAATACTTGCTAGATCCATTTCTTCAAGTTCTTTGAATTTATCTAAATGCGGATCATTTTTATCTAAAACTAATTTGTGATCAAACGATTCTTCTAACCACTTTTTTAAGGGCTTTAATCCGCCAAAGTCAACTGCCCAGTTTTTATTATCCAGTTTGTCGCAACCAAATGTAAATGTAAATGCTAAACTGTATCCGTGTAGTAAATGACAATGTGAATGATCTGCGTTTGGCTGTCTAAATACTGCACTCAACCCAATGTTGTGTCCGTAATGTTTTGTACTAAAATGTTTACTCATATGTATCTCCTGTTTTTGTTAACGGCAGAGTTTTTAGAGAGGGTTGACGTTGAGTCCTCATTATTAATATTATAGTAATAGTGCTTTAATGTCAAGTAATATCTGTTTCAGTATCATTCTTTTTCTTTGGTATGAATCCAGATTTTCTCTTTCCAGCACCCATATAATGTTGACTTGGTTCGTATAAAAATCTATGCCTATGAGTACGGTTGTACCATCTGGCATATTTCCATAATAGTGCTGAAAAAATTGGTAGTTTCATCAGTCCTATTTATAAAAATTAACTATTAATGTCATCAACTGCCTGAAGTATCTCCTTCACCGTATAACTTTCTGGATATCGTCTTTGGATATCTGATTCAACACATTCAGAACCATATTGAACTTCTAGTATATGGCAAGGCTGTGATTGATTGTTGATCCCTTGGTGCCAAACACCCTTTGGAATAACAAAACTTTCATTTTGTTCGAGATGTTTTTGTTTCACATCTACGGAATCTGCGTCTTCGTCTATAGTCTTAATACTACATTTTCCTTTTAAAATGTACCAATGTTCGGATCTTTTGAAATGACGCTGTGTGCTTAAACTTGATTGTGGGTTTATTACAAGTTCTTTTACTTTGTATCCTGCTTTATCATCTAAAACCCTGTACCAGCCCCAATTTCTTAATGTTTTTGGAGATTTCCAATCTTCTAGTATCCAACTGCTACTGTTTTTCTTATGTGTTCCACCCACTCCATATACAAACTTAACATTATCTTTGTATGTCAATTCTTCTGGAGTATTTTCATCTGTTCTATCACCACCATTGGCAAATATTAGTTGATCAAAACTCATAGTAGACATTGTTTTAAATATGGCTCCGCAGGCTGTATCATCTGAATCATCAAAAGATATAGTATGATCTACCATACTTAACTGATTTATTATAGCTAGTCTTTCTTTAAATGGCATAAATGGTCTTCCTTTTTTACGAGTAAGCCATTCATCACTGTTTATTCCAACTACTAGCATATCTCCAAGCTCTTTAGCACTAGCAAAGTAGTCTATATGCCCAGAATGTAATGGGTCAAATCCGCCAGTAACTAAAACTACTTTCCTCATTATTTGTTCCTTCTTTTATAAAAATAGATTTCATAAGCACCATTATGAAAATGTGGTTGTATAACTCTGATGAAATCCATATTACCGCACCATCTTGGAAGTTCTTTGTGTATTTCGCCTTGACCAGTAACTATCGTTACAGATTTTACACTATCATCTTGTTGAACATCTTGTATCCACGTGCTAAATCTTTTCCAAGCATCGTGAACTGTAAATCCGTGTAAATCAAGTCGTGACATTTTCAGTCAATTTCTTTCTGTTTTCTAAATGTGCTTTTGCGATGTCTTCTTTTGACTGTCCGTGATATTCAACTGCGTGATGTTCTTTAATCATTTTCTCATTTAAGATTACATCACCTATTTTAAATTTACCAAGTATACGACCAAACTTACCTTTGCCATCTTTAATTGTAACTAAAGTTTGTATTGATCCAACTGGTAAGTGATCTCTTACGTAACTTTTTGCTAGTAACCCAAACTTTTTTTCTTCTAGGTCACGTGTTCTTGACTCTGGAGTATCTATTCCGTATAAACGTACCCTTTCTCTGTGCATCCATACGCCGAATCCTAAATCAATATCTATATCAACTGTATCTCCATCTATTACTCTTAGAATTCTACACTGGTACTCATACATCTTTTATTCCTTTAATCTTTTCTTTTATTCTTAACTTTTCTTTCTTCAAATCTACTAGTTCGGATTTGTGATTAAATGTTCTATTCCATCTTCGTTCTTTCTCTAACTTACTTATTCTGTCTGATAGATTTTTGTGTCGCTTGGTTAGACCCGATAGCTGGATCATAATCTCCTCCTTTGTAAAGTTTTTTACTAAATTTACGAAGTGCCACTGCACGAGCTAACATTTTTGTATCTTGTTCGTAATACATCATACTAACTCCGATATCATTTTTATTTTTTCTTTTTGGTCTATCATTTTTATACCAAGTGTATAAAGAATATAATTCAGTATATTCAAACTTCATATCTTTTGTATTTTCAGATAACCATTTTAATGATTTTAGCACATCGGGATAATGCTTGTAAACATTTGTTTCTGCAAACTTACATAGCTCTTTTAAAACTAAATGTAATAATTTATCGCTGTTCTTAAACATCATATCTTCTCTTTATTATACAACTTTTCTATGTTGTTTGTAAATAGGATTTCTACCTTAATATCATTTGGATATATGTCGCCATATTTTTCACGTAGATATTTCCAATTTTTTGTTGTTTTAATACCTGGATTATTCTTTTCCCAACCCAATAATTGGACTATTGCTTTCCTTGTTTTTTCAGCACCACCGTGTTTTTTACAGGTATCAGATCTTCCTACGTGTACAAGTTCATCATCAATTAAAATTTTATAGACACAGCTCCCACCTACCCATTCTATCTTTTGTTCTTTTTTGGATATGTGTTTTATGCTTTTTCCTTTTATGTGATATAAATCGTTTATTTCAAACATTAAAAAACACCTTGATGTTTCCTATGACGTTCATTATTGTAAACCAACTTGCTAATATTGTTGTCCATATAATACGCCTTCTATACGATCCAACAGCCAAAGTAATCGAACCTATAAGATATATAGGAAAGACTAGAGACATATTTGGACTAGGAGAAGTGAAAGTTAAGATTACTGATCCTGCAACTGTAAAAATTACAGATACTAGTTCAAACCAGAAAGCAGTTTTATCTGAATTATAACTTGTTATCCAGAAGTCTTTTATTAGTTTGAACATACTGTATTTACTATGTTTACAATAGTCCTCTGACCCTATAACTTGCATACATTATAACATCTATTAAAGCAAAGTTAATTAATAAACCTTGCGTTGTAAAAAAATAACCAAATAGATAAGGTAAACCAAATAAAAATAATATCAACTTAAAAAAATAATCACCTATCATTGCTTCAGGTACTACCCAAAAAGGCCATTTATTTTCCGTCATCTGTTTTCTCTTCTGATTTGTTTATTACTTTATCTACTGCTTGTTCATCATCTGCTGGTCCATTGTAAGTAAACTGGTTTGAAATATTTCCATTAAACAAATAAGCACCTTGGTGATCTAAGTTTATTGTAGGATCCATCCAAATTGTTCCTCCAAGCTCTTGCCACCTTCTACAAAAAGTATAGTCTTCTGATAGATATCTTTTTGTATCTGGATCAATAATCGTATCAAATAATGCATAACAATATTTGTTGTAAGCTGGATCTGTGTTTAAATCATTCTTATACCATAACTCTGGCCATTTGTCCATCATTTTTTGTATTACAGATCTTTTGAACATCATAAATCCTGTGCCTCCGTCATATACAGGAATCAATCCATTTTGCATTGGTACTCTTCCACCATCATCAGTTTTAATATTCAATACATATGATGCTTGGTGTTTATGCAATTCTTCTTCTTTTTCGCCTCTAATAACAGCATCTCTAATGCCTTTCCAGTTAACCATTTTCTTTGGATATGCTCCTGTTACAATATCAACATCTTTGGCCCACATTCTAATAATTGATTCTGCATCAAAATGAATATCAGCATCAATGAATATCATATCAGTAAATTTAGGATCAGACATAAACATAGAAACTAGTGTATTACGTCCTCTTGTAATTAAACTTTCATTAGCTATTGTGGCCAACGTAAAGTTTAAACCATAAGTTTTAAATAAGATTCCAACTCTTACCATTGCTTTAAGATAAGCTTCACCAACTAACCCTCCATATGCAGGTGTGGCAATAAAAAGATGCCTGTCTTTAAACATTTTCAAATCAATACGTGTTTCGTTTGTTAATGCTTTATCTAAAGTTTTTCCGGTTAGATCTTCTTCAGGTGGATTTGGGATGCCTCTCTTTTCATTTTTCATTTTTCTTTTTTTCTCTCTTTCTTCTTTCCATTTCTCACTAAACTTTTTACTCATAACTATCCGTCATCTCCTTTACCGGGGTTCTCTGAAAGTAAATCTTTTTTATCTTCTTTATAGTTTTCAGGTTTATATTTTTCTGAATCTGGTAGTGCTTCAAGCATAGATGTCAGTACTGGCCATTTTTGAGAAAGTTCTTTATTCTTATCTAACCAGAACTGCTTATCTGGTTCATCGAAACTGTCTGGCTTAATTGCATCAACTGGACATTCTGGTTCACAGACACCACAGTCGATACATTCGTCTGGATTAATTGCTAAAAAATTTTCGCCTTCGTAAAAACAATCTACTGGACAGACTTCTACACAGTCAGTATGTTTACAACCTACACAGGCTTGGTTAACATAATACGTCATTTATTTTTCCCCTCTACTAAACGTAAACTAATCTTGTAATGATTGTATGCTTCTTTGACTGCTGGATAAAGATCTCTGGCTAGTTTTTCTTTCTTAGCTCTATCTTCTAAGACTTTTAATCTTTTTTTAACAACACTGATATCAGTTTTATTTGAATTTTTCAATATTGTTCTTCTAGTCAATATTGCTTGTTCTTTAACAAACTTTTTTAATTCCGATATTAAAATTTGATTATCTTTATTCATATTTAAAATTTAACACATATCTTACAAAAAATCAAGTAATTAATGCAAAGTTTTAGTATACTTATGATGATGCTCAAAAGGTTGTATATTCATATAGTCCTGTTCTAGCATAAAATGACTAAACTTCTCAAACTCGTCATCTGGCATAATAGTTCTATATAATCTTAGGCTTTGAGCTAACATTGTTGAAGCCACTACCATAGCATCATTTTCTTCTAGTAATAAACACATTTTTTTAAATAATGTTTGATATACTTCTTCTGCTTCTGCTTCAATTACTTTTATATCAATATCTTTTTTCATTTTTATTTCCTTTAGTGGCGGAGAGAGTGAGATTCGAACTCACGAAAGACTTGCGCCTTTGCCGGTTTTCAAGACCGGTGCATTCAACCACTCTGCCATCTCTCCAAGTTATTATATTAATTATACTTTATTTTGTGTATTTGTCAATTGTTTTGATCTGGATAGTATTGTAGAAATTAAATTTCCTAATCCATTTTGTCTTTGTGCAGTAAGTAATTCTGCTATTCCTAACTTTTTAAAATCTTCTATAGTTGTACTAGTGCAGTCTGTTGTTGAACTATTATTAAAACAGTCACATATTACATTGGTTATTCCTTTAGTTATAAGTGCATCACTATCATATTCTACTTTAACTTTTTCATCTTCAACTGTAACATCAACCCAAATTTGACTTACACAACCTACAATAAGTCTTTCATCTATTCTTTTACCAGGATCCATTGTTGTAGATTCTTTGGCAAGGTCTAATAAGTATTCAAGTCTTTCTGTTCCTTGTAGTAAGGATAAGTTTTCCGACCATTGTTCAATTTTTTCTTTTATTGTCATCTTTCACCTTTAAAGTGCAACTATTCTGTTGCCAGGTCAGTTGCCAACCCCGTTAGCCTAACGAATTAGGCCGCAAGTGCTAGATT
>CENJ01051970.1_pt1 | contig 10636 bp, 6 predicted proteins | sample 356161 | NCBI WGS metagenome assembly CENJ01 (sample SAMEA2619531, study PRJEB7988) | marine metagenome | biome: marine biome (ENVO:00000447); feature: surface water layer (ENVO:00002042); material: "saline water (ENVO:00002010), including plankton (ENVO:xxxxxxxx)" | depth 5 m
ATTCCACGCATTCTCTGCCATGCGGACTTTTTGAATAGCGGTGTTGATGTCAAAAGGCGGGAGAGGGGGGCGGATTTCCATGGCGAAGTTCCATCAGGGATAAGAAGGGCAGGGATAAGAAGGGCAGGGATCAGAAGGGGAAGATAATTTATGATTCACTAATAAAGAAAGCGTCACTTGTAAGATCGTTAATAATATCATACTAAAGTATTAACTCCACAGCCAAGAATTGGCCAATAACGATAAAAAAGAATGCCCGAGCGGGTTTGTCAAAATTTTGCATAGGAGCAAATTATGAGTTCACTTGAATTTACCGATATCACGCTGGAAATTAATGACCTTGAACCCAGAGCAAGGGGCCTTGATGAAGAAGAAGGTTCTGACATTCTAGGGGGTTGGGGACGTCTGCGGCGTATGCGTCGCCGTGCCTCACGGATGGGCAGACGGATGCGCTCTCGTGCCTCCGCAATGCGCCGCAGGGCTGGAAGAACAGCCCGCCGTGCATCGAAATGGCGGAACCGGACAAATTTCCCTGGCCGTCGCCAGATGAAGCAAGGCCTGATGATGAAAGCCAAATTTCATGAAAGAAAAGCAGCCTTCTTCAGAGGGGCCGCAGCCAGAATCTAACAGCCAGTATTTAACGGCTCATCCCATTATCAAATGGTCTTTAAGGCCAGATATGATCCCACGGTTTCCGGCCGTGGGATTTTTTATTTAAGTAATAATATTTTAATATTTCTATATTTTGATAAATTATGATTAACTTATTTACAAAGATTAATGGGAGGAAAGATTAATGTCTGAATTTTTAAAAGTAGATGGTGCTGATATTGACCTGAAAACCGCTTTGCAGTGGCGCATGGTTGTTGATGATGATGAGTTTGTGGAGGAGACGGTAACCGATGCCGCCGTCATTCATTACTGTAAGGATAAAAACATTTCAGCATCGGCCGAAGATATCCAGACTGTTTTCAATGAGCTTCGCTACACCAAAGAGCTGGAAAGCGCCGATGAAACAAAAAACTGGATGAAGACAACCGGTCTGAGTGAGACCTCGGTTGCCCAGGCATGCGAAATCATGGCCCTGCGCAACGCCATGCGCAAATCCATATCCGATGACGAAATCAAGGAAGTTTTCGTTGATGAACAGGCGTCCCTGGATGTTGCTGAAATTTACAGCATCACCGTTGATGATGAAGACCTCGCCAAGGAAATCGTCTCCCAGATCGAAGACGAGAGCGACAGTTTCTACAACCTGGCAATCGAACATTCCATTGATGAAGAAACCTACCTCAAGGCCGGTTACATCGGAGAGGTCACCCGCAATGATGTCCGTGCAGAGGCTGAGGCTGCAATCTTTTCAGCCGAAAAAGGCGCCATCATCGGCCCGATCCTGGAAGGCGACCAATACACCGTCTACATGGTAAGGAACGTCGTGAAGCCGGAATACGATGACGTTAAGGACATGCTTCGTGACCGCATTTTCGAAGAGCTTATCGAAGGCCTGTCGGGAACAGTGAAAGTCGAAGTCCTGCCCCTCGGTACGGTTGCTGAACCGGCCGATCCTTCCGAAGATATTGAATAACACCAGTCCCCGCTCTGGAAATCCTGAGCGGGGATTTTTTTAAAGGATGAGAATGCCAGAGTTAAATCTTGTAAGCGTTCTCAGGGATGTTTGGCTTTTTTCTTCACTTCCCGATGAGTTGCTTGCGTCAGTCGCAGACAAAATAGAAATAGTTAATTACAGACTTGGTGAGAATGTTCTCAAAAAGAACGATCTGGGGGTTGGCTATTTTATTATCCATAAAGGTAAAGTCAGGGTAGTTGATGATACGGGTGGAGGCAAACCCGTGACTCTGGCCGTCCTGAATGCTGGTGAGGGCTTTGGTGAACGCTCGCTGTTTCTGGACCAGCCGGTTTCAGCCACCATTCGTTCCGCTGGCAAGACGGTTCTCCTCAAGCTCAGCAAGGAATCATTCGCGGCGTTAACGGAACATTCTCCTGAAATTGGCCAGAAAATCAGTCAGGCCCAGGAACGTCAGGAAGAGTTCGCCTTTCTCAAAACCCAGCAGCTTATTTCCGGTTTGTCGCCACAGCAGACCGAACAGATGGTCTCCAAGATTTCACGCATCGAAAAACAGCCTGATGAGGTTGTTTTTGATGAAGGTGAAACACCGAGCGCAATATTCTTTGTCAGAAAAGGCAAGGTCAAACTGACCAAACCGAGCGCCGGTGGCCGGTTGCTGGGTTTCCGCCGTGAAGGCGATGTGTTCGGCGAGATGTCATTGATGAATGACGAGCCATGCGTGGAACGGGCCTCATCCGGTGATGAGGGGTGTACCCTGATGCGCCTGACGGTCGCCGATTTCAAGGATGTTGTCGGTGATAGTGAGGCCGTTACCCAGGCGATCAATGATTATGCCTACCGCAAGTTGCAGCAGCGTAAGGTCATGCTTCTGGAAGAGGAAGACAAAGGCAGTGATGACGCAGACGAGACGCAGAAACTTTTCAAACGGGGCCGGATAAAGGAAGACGGCCTCTTCGGGGGGTACTATCCCCTGACGATTATCACTGACCCGGTCCTGTCCGGGGTTGCCTGTATTGATATGGTGGCAACCTATTTTGACAAGGAAATCAGCAGTGAGAAGTTAGCCGAGCAGCAAAAACTCAATCCAAACATCGAAGACCTGCACAGCATTGGCCGCAAGGCGGAATCCCAGGGTCTGATGACACGCCTGGTCACGCTTGGTTCTGAAAATCTGGATGCGCTTGCTGTACCCGCCGTTTACGAAGACCCTGAATACGGTATTTGCCTGATTTATAATATCAGCTCAAAACACGTTCTCATTGCCGACCCTGCCCAGGGTATCAAACGCTTCGCCCGTGATGAATTTGTCAATCGCTGGAATGGTGATGCGCTGACCCTGACTGTCGCGCCTGATTTTGGTGCTGTTGGTGATAACGCCGCCGGGCTGTTAAAACAGTTTCTGCCATTGATGAAACCGCATCGCGGCCTGATCGCGCGCATTGTTGTGATAACAGTGCTGGTCCAGCTGGCCGGGGTGCTGCCACCATTCTTCACTCAAATTCTGGTCGACAATGTTCTGGTTGTTGGTGATTTTGATTTGCTGGTGTTGTTGCTGGTCGGTCTGGTCATCGCTACTTTTCTGGTCACGATGGCCGATGCTGTTAAGGATTTTCTGGCGATCCATCTGACGCGGCGGATCACCGCGACACTGTTCACGCGTTTCTTTGACCATATTTTGTCCCTGCCATCCCAGGTCCTCAACAAATGGGATACAGGGTCCCTGACGGCGCGTTTTGAAGAAAATGAAACCATTCTGAACACCATGAGCAATGGGGCGATGACCATTGCCATGAACAGTTTTTCTGTTCTTGTCTACACGCCGATTCTGGTGGCGATGAACCCGCGCCTTGCCTGTATCACGATTTTCTTCTGCCTTTGTATCTGCACCATCACCCTGCTCAGCGCCAAGAAAATACGGCGTTTTGAGCAGATGGAATTCGACCTTGGTGCCGAACAGGAATCGCACATGATCGAGGTTGTCAAAGGCATTGATACAATCAAGGCGCTGGCACAGGAAGATGAATTCATTGACCGAGGCAAAGCCTATTTTGCCCGGAACATGAACCTGTCCTATGAGAAAGAACGTTTTGACCAACGCCTTGAATTTGCAACCGAGCTGCTTGAGGCCCTGTCCAATATACTGGTGATGGGGGTCGGGGCCTGGTTTGTTGCGAAAGGTAAAATGACCCCGGGGCAACTGATAGCCTTTACCAGCTTGTCGGCCATGGTCACAAACCCGATTGAGGAGCTGGCCGGCTTTTACGATGAATGGCTGGAATTCAAGGTTGCCCTGCAACGGATCAACGACATCCTCAGCTCCAAGCGTGAGCAGAATGACGGTGTTGCCATCTGCCCGCCCCTTTCGGGTTCAATCAAGTTTGAGAATGTGACCTTCAGTTATGATCCTGAAAGCGGTGTCAACGTTTTGAACAACGTCAATCTGGAAATCCAGGCAGGGCAGAAAGTCGCCTTTATCGGCCGAAGTGGCTGCGGCAAGAGTACGCTGGTCAATATGGTGAACAGGATACTGACCCCGACATCCGGCCGGGTTCTCATCGATGGCATTGATATCTCCAAACTGGATCTGGTGTCGCTCCGCCAGCAGATTGGCGTTGTTGAACAGTCCCCGTTTGTTTTCAGCGGCACGGTGCGGGAAAACATAACCATCGTAAACCCCAGCACGCCTTATGAAGCGGTTGTTTCCGCGGCAACTCTGGCGGGTGTCCATGATTTCGCCTCCAATCTTCCGATGCGATACGATACCCGCATTGGTGAAGGTGGGCGTGCGTTATCCGGCGGTCAGCAGCAGCGTCTGATCATTGCCCGTGCCATCGCCGGGGACCCGAAAATATTGATCCTGGATGAGGCAACATCGGCATTGGACAACGAGTCTGAAAAAATAATCCAGAAAAACCTGGATAAGGTGATGGCGGATCGGACGACCCTTGCCATTGCCCACAGGCTTTCCACCATTCGCAACGCTGACATGATTGTGGTTCTGGAAAATGGCGAGGTTGCCGAGACAGGGGATCATGAAGAATTGATGAAGCAAAAAGGGTTTTATCACTACCTCGTGACAAAATCGAATGAGGGTTAGAGAAGTGTTTATGTCGAGAAAACTCGGTCTAAAGGGAGGTTGTTTTGTCTACTAATGATACCAACGAGTCCGTGTCTGGTGGCGAAGACTTTCGCACCCTTGAAAAATTCGCGGAGGACAGTCGCACCAAGGATAACCGGTCTGACGTTATTGAAGCTGTCCCCGCCCTCTACATGCGCGCATCGATTTATCTCTTTGGTGTCGTGGTAATCGTCACCCTGATACTGGCCTATGTTTCGAAGGTTTATGTGATCGTGCCATCAAAGGGGAGCATCATCCCCGAGGGGCAGGGCGTTGTCGTTGAGGCCGAGTCGCCGGGCATTATCACGGATTTGAAAGTATCCCTGGGGGATACTGTTGAGGCCGGGCAGATCCTGATGGAACTCAGGCAAGATGCCGCGGGTGTCGGGCTTACAACATTGCGTGATCAGCTGAAACTTCAGGAAGGCAATCTTAATAAGGCCAGAAAGGCTGCTGCCCAGGTTCAGGAACTCCTCACCAACCCCGGCATGATTGCCGAGAAATCCATGGATGCGTTGAGCGATGCGGGGCCGTCGCTGGTTTACATTGGCGGTATCCGGAACATTCTGCAAAAGCGTGATCAGCTCAGGATCAAGGAAAAGGTTGAACTGGTAAAACAGAAACAGATGATGGACGCGCAGATCGCGTTGCAGAAAACTACGATCACCAGCCTGAAGCGCACCGAGCAATCCAACATCGCGGCCATCGAAACCACCCGCAAAACGATTGAGCTCAAAAAGCAAAATCTCGAACGCACCTCCACCCTGGCGGAAAGCCGCATATTGACCGAACAGGAAGTGAATCTGGCGCGTGATGCGTTACTCGCTGCGCAGACCACGTTGAACCAGCAGGTCCAGGCCCTGTCGGAAACGAGGCTGAATATCAACCGCGCCAAGCTGGAAATCAGCAACCAGCGCAATACCTATGAGACAGCCAGAAGGGACCTGTTCAATCAAATTGACGAAACCAATCTGGCCTATGACAAGGCTTTGTCTGATCTCACCACCTCTGTTTCATCATTGAACCAGGCCATCAAATCGAGTGAGGCCAAGATTTCGGAGATCAAGGGCAGGCTCCGTCTGCAGGAAGACACGATCAACAAATTGACCATCAAAAGCCCGGTCAATGGTGAGATAACAGGGCTGAAATTCAATTCCAAAGGCCAACTTGTTGGTGCAGGCTCTCGCGTGGCCGTGATCATCCCGACGGATGTTCGCCCCATCATCATGTTGACCGTACCCAACAAGGATATCGCCGGCGTGAGGGAGGGCATCGATGCTAGGGTGAAGGTTGTGGCCTATCCTTTCCGCCAATACGGAACGGTGAAAGCGACGGTGACGCGTGTTTTCCCGATGCTGGACAAACCGTTTTTCAATGTGCGCCTGCGTCTGGAGAAAAAGTTCATCAACGTCAATGGCAAGCCTGCCCCATTGGAACCCGGGCTTGACGTCAACGTGGACCTGTTGACCGAGCGCAAAAGAATCCTTGAACTTATTTTCAAGAAAATGAGTTAGGTTAGCTATGAGCGGCGGATTTTCCATACAGCTTGGTCATCAACCTGACTTCCGAATGCTGGATCTGCGCGAGTGTGAAGCCCTCGCCAGGTATTCCAGATCACTGGAACTCAAGCCATCCCAGATACTCCATGACATAGACCAGCCGGTTGTAGGTTTCTATTTCGTGTTGTCGGGTGCGATTGAACTGGTGACGCAAGGCGTTGAAGGTCAACGGATCATCATTGACACCCTGCGCGAAGGAGCGGTTCAGCCCTGTGACATCTTCGATGCCGAGGAGATAGCAACCTACCAGTTGCAGGCTGGCACCGAACCTGTCCTGCTGCAGTTGCTGACGAAAACGGATATCCTCGCCTATTTTGATGAAAACCCGGAACTGAAAGAAAAGGTCGCCGAGGGAAGACGGCTTCGTGACGTTCTGGACTTTCTGCTTCAGACCAACAGCCTGAAAGGGATCCCGCGTGAAGGTCTGGCCACCCTGGCCCAGAACACGGCCATAGAACAGGTCAGCGCCGGGACGGTATCCATCAGGCAAGGGGACAGTGAAGACAGTCTCTTCCTGGTGAAGAGCGGCCGTTTCGTTGTGACACGCGATGAAGCCCCGACCATCCATCTGGATACTCCGGGCCCGGGTTCCATCCTGGGTGAAATAGCGGTCCTCACCGGGGAACCCCGCCGGGCTACGGTCACGGCGCTGGAAGATTCGGTCATCTATCGGGTCCCTGGTCATATCTTTCGCCAGTTGATTGAAGACCATAAGGAGCTGTCGTCAAACCTGAAATCCATCATGAACAAGCGCATCAGCGATGGGAATGACGCCGTCAAAGAAGATCCTCAAGAAAGTAAAAAACCCGCTGCTGAGGAAACCCCTGAAAACGAATCCCGTCGCCGTCAGGCAGCCCCTGAGACGATCAAGATCAAAAGAGGCTGGCTGGCGGGCCGGATGAAATACCCCGTTATTCGCCAGCATAGCCAGATGGATTGTGGCGCCGCCTGCCTGTCCACCATCTGCAAGTATTTTGGCAAGGACGTATCGATCAACACCACCCGGGAAATTATCAAGGTGAGGCAGGAAGGTGCCTCCATGACCAATTTGATCCGCGGGTTGAGTGAGGTTGGCTTCAGGCCCGAGGCGTTCATCAGTTCCATGGATCAGTTGCGTGAGCAAAAACTGCCCGCGATTGCCAACTGGAAAGGGTATCACTGGATCGTTGTCTATGAGGTCACCGATAAGGAGGTCATCTGTTCAGACCCGGCCGAAGGCCTGGTGCGTCACAGCCTTGAGGATTTCATCGCCGGATGGTCCCGCTACACCATTTTCATGGAACCGACATCCAAGTTCAATGACTTCCCCGAATCAAAACCAGCGATCAAATCGTTCCTGCCGTTTTATCTGCCTTTCAAAAAGACCATTTACGAACTCTTCCTGCTTGCCCTGTTCATGCAGGTTCTGGCGATTGCCGCGCCGCTGTTTTCAAAATTCGTCATTGATGAAATTATCCTGAAGGCTGACCAGCAATGGTTGATGTCGGCGATCTATGTCATGGGCGTCATCACGATATTGACGATGGTGATGGATTATATCAGCGATATCATGGCTTTGCGACTTTCGCTTCGCTGCAACTTCAACATGATTTCGCATATCTACAGCCGGTTGCTGCGCCTGCCCCTGTCCTATTTCGAAGCCAGGAAAATCGGTGATATCACCAACCGGCTGGAACAACACGAGCAGGTGACCGAGTTTGTCACCGAGGACGGTCTGGATACGTTTTTAAACCTGCTGACCGGCGTTGCCTTTCTGATTTTAATGATCTCGTTCAATGTCTGGTTATCTGCTGCGGCGCTGTTTTTCCTGTCCCTGAATATCTTTGTTGTCCGGTTCATCTCCCCGCGCATGCGGCAGGTTGAACGGGAAAGTTTCGTCAAGGAAGCTGAACAGGAAAGCCACACGATTGAATCCATTCAGGCTGCCGGAACCCTGAAAACACTGGGCGCACAGCACCAGTCACGCTGGAAATACGAAAATCATTTTGCCGCTGTTGCGAACCTTGAATTCAAGGAAGCTAAGTTCAGCCAGATAGCTGAAATCGTCGTCACCATGCTGGACAGTTTCGGTGATGTGGCGGTGATGTTCCTGGCAGGGTATTTTGTCATTCAGGGTGAGATCACCATTGGTGAAATGGTTGCATTCCAGATTTTTGCCAATGGTGTGCAGGGTCCCGTCAATGCCCTGATCGGCAAATGGGATGAAATCATGGAAGTCCGTGTTGCCATTGAACGGATGAATGACGTTCTGGAAAAGGAGCCTGAATTTCCTGATCCAGGCACCGAAAGTCAGGCCGAAAAAGAAAAGATCGAGCTATCCGCCTTGCTTGGCAGCATCAATTTCCAGAACGTGACCTTCCGGTATGAACCGGATGACCAGTCCAATGTGTTGCAGGACATTTCCCTCGATATCAAGCAGGGTCAAAAGGTGGCCTTTGTCGGGACATCGGGCTGCGGTAAATCAACACTGTTCAAGCTGCTTTACGGGTTCTACCCGCCATCAGAGGGCAAGATTTTCCTCGATGGTTTTGATCAGAGCGAAGTCACCAAGAAATCGCTCCGGCGGCAGATTTCAATTGTTCCGCAAAAAAGCCTGATGATGCGGGCCAGCATTCGTGACAACATCGCCATTGCCCGGCCAGACGCTACGCTGGAAGAGATTACCGAGGCTGCGGAAATTGCCCAGGCGCATGATTTCATCACGAAAATGCCTGGTGGTTACAGCGCCATGCTGGATGAACGCGGCGGCAACCTTTCGGGGGGTCAGCGGCAACGTCTATGCCTTGCGCGGGCCTTTCTCCAGCGTTCGTCAATCCTAGTGATGGATGAGGCCACGTCTGCGCTGGATGTGGAAACCGAAAGAGTGATCATGGACAATGTGAACACCTATTTCGGCGATAGCACGGTTCTGATGATTGCCCACCGGCTGTCCACGGTCCGTAACGCTGATATGATCGTTGTCCTGAACCAGGGCCTGATCGCGGAAAAGGGCACCCATGATGAACTCATGGACAATCAGGGGCTTTACTATTCCCTTAATGGTCAGCAACAGGCCGCCGAGTAAATCATCCCGGGTTTTCTATTCGGCATCCAGCACGACAACACGATCAGTGAAGTATTTCAAACCGTCATTGAGCATGTTTTCACGGAGCTGTGCTTCACAATCCTCGAGGGTGGGTTCGATGATATCGTGAAGAAATAAAAGGCTCCACTCCCCGTCATCCTGAAGCGGGCCAATCAGGTCACCGATTGAGGCTGACAAGACGCTTTCAGCGTATTCCTCGGGAAGCTCTATGCATGGAATTTCCCCGATAAAGCCGCCATTGGAGCGGGTTTCACTATCGCCATGATCCTGGATGGCTTCAGCGAACGTGGTGTTCTGTGCGATGATCTCTGAATGCACGCTCAGCGCCTCCTGCTCAGTCGGAAGCGGCAGGCAGAAGAGGCAATATAATGTTTCATCCTTTTTGAATTCCACAAAGGATGCGTTGATCTCATCCTCGGTAAACGACTTTTTTATGGCATTCCTACAGGCGGTGATCTGGCTGAATAATCGCAGTGCGTTTGGCGGGACTTTTTTCACCAGACACCATTGCTGAAAATTTGTTGCCCGCTCCAGGCCAAGTTGATAGCGCAACTCATCAAGCCCTTGTTGCAGATCCAGATTGGTCAGCTCAACTTTTCGGGCCCTGGCAAATTCCAGAATCCCAAAATGGGCCTTGATGGATTCCCTGATTTCATAGCCATCCAGTAGGTACATCAAGGCCAGGGTGTCATCGGTGGACAGCTCCTGATCGTTAACACGCATAAAGCTATTTTTATTCATCGGTCAGTCCTGGAATGAATTTGATACAGCTGATTGCCCCCGGGGGGTATCGTCACCGTGAATTTGTTTTTTCTCATATACATATTATTAACACAGGTGTTAGGATAAACCCTAGATTTTGGTATTTTGTTGGTTATCCTTGTGTTTAAAAAAACAATTTATGCGTTAACGTTTGTGTTCACGTTTACATTGGGTAACGGCGCGGTTGCCGACACGCTCGAAGAGATGTTGGCGCGTACCTATCAGAACAACCCCGATATTCTGGCGGCCCAGTCAACGCTTGAACAAACGCTTGAGGAAACCCCGGTAGCGTGGACGAATTACCTGCCAAGCGTCTCATTGTCGAATTCGTTAAGCCGCACACTGACGGACGATGAATACGCCAGCACCTCAACAAAAGCGGATGACCGTTCGACAACATTGTCGGTCAGTCAGGACTTGCTGAACTTTTCAAGCAACGAGCAATTTAATAAAGCAAAGTATAATATCCTCAGGCAGCGTGAGCTGTTTCGCGGCACCGTGCAGAAAGTTTTGCTGGATGCCAT
>CENJ01154461.1_pt1 | contig 10619 bp, 15 predicted proteins | sample 356161 | NCBI WGS metagenome assembly CENJ01 (sample SAMEA2619531, study PRJEB7988) | marine metagenome | biome: marine biome (ENVO:00000447); feature: surface water layer (ENVO:00002042); material: "saline water (ENVO:00002010), including plankton (ENVO:xxxxxxxx)" | depth 5 m
GGTGTATTCAATGCATTTTAATATTAAGAATGTGTGATGCCTTCACATCAATCTAGCCCACCATGGCATCATGATGATAACAAACACAGTGAATGGTTCGTGCTGTTCAGCAGTTTGGTTCACTCACTGTGTTAATATTATAATAGCACACTTTTGAAATGTGTCAACCATTTTGTTGGAGAGTGATGCCACCATGGGAAAAAGGAGAAAGCCAATACCCCACGGTGGCTTCACATTTGCGTTGCCATACACCCATATGGCATACACAAAAGGAGGCTCTATGAGAACATAGAACAAGGGTGATCAACAGTAAATGTTCACCCTACACCATTATTATAACATCATTTTGCACTGTGTCAACCATTGATTGCCACAGTGGCAAAGGGTGGCCAAGGTGAAGGGGATCATCAGAATGGTGGTTTTAAAGGTGTTTGTTTTCCTTGAGAGTGGTCCTATCTGGGGTATAATCACAATACGTCATAATGTATCACACTGTTCACAGTGCATCATCACACAGTAAAATATATCAACCACAGCCAGTATGCCATCAACAGCATCACAACTGTGTGTCTATACCACACAATCTTGTTTGTATTCACGCACAGCTTCACGATACATCGTTTCACAACTGGGTTTCAAGTGTGTGGGTATCATCACATACAGTTCTCGGTATATCTGTTTGATTGTGTTCAGTGCTGTTGTGTCATCAATGTTGGCTTGGTGTATTGTAGTCATCACACGCACATAGTTGGTGAATGTGTGTTTGTATGCATTAAAGTATGCTGTCTTCTTGCACCAACCTGGTTGCATTCGCACATATTGATGTATGGTGTCAGCATATGTGCAGTATGGCTTTGCACCACGTGTTTGCTGACGATTCTGTAGTTTCAGCTTCACCATTGTCCTCACTTTGTGTGTCATCTATACAAGTATAATAGCACAGAATCCACATCTGTCAACCATTATTTTACCACAATCCATGGGTATTTCAGTGAAGATGTGTCACAGTTTTCACCGTTTCATTGGGTTGAAATAGTCCTCAAAACGCCACACAAAGCGTCTCGCATCCATTTCTGAATCAAAGCAGAATCTGTGCAGTTTGCGTTCACAGTATTCCGTGTGCCATCGCTGGAAACAACAGGTGTTGCACCATTTCAGCAGTCTCGCCACTTCCGGCTCTGACAGATAGTCAAACTCAACCCAGTGTTTGTTCACGTTCCCATCGCCTCATCTGTTGTTTGAGTTTGCGGTATTCCGGTGTGTTGACGTCAGCACCATTCTGTCGCTTCCATTCTTGCCTGTCCGTGAACCACAGCTGTCCCAACTGCAGTCTCTGTTTGCACCATGTCAGCATGGTGTTGGCTATGCGATAGTCCATTGACTCAGTGCGGTGTTGCAGGGCATCCACCTGCAGTTGCCAATGTGCCACGAGGTTACGCAGTTTCCTGCGATCCTCAAATGGTTGTGGCACTATCCTTGGCTTCATTGTTATCTAGGCATTCTTTCCAGTTGCTGGTATAACTTGTATATCTCAGCACGGGTTTGTTCACCCACGATGTCACCTTGCGGTAACTTGTATGAATCTGATGCCCTCAGTTCGTTGATCTTGGCACGGATGTCAGCGGCTGATGATTGGGCGGCGACTCCACCTTCTGCGATTGGATTTGTGCCATTGCGATATGCCATTGCGTCTGCCAGTATCTGCAGTCCTTCCGCTGTGTTTGCCATGGGTGCATTCAGTGTGTCGTTCTTCAGTGTCTTGGCGAAGTTACGCACAGCACCCATCTTGACATCATACTCAGTGCCCCAAGTGTTACGCAGTTGCCCTTGTTCCACAGTCATGTCAACTTGTGGTCCTTGTGCTGTGTATTGATCCGCGAATGCTTTGATTGAATCTGAATACAGGCTCAACATGCCTTTGGCTTGTTCTTGTGTCAATCCATAGTGACGGAACACTTCATTGGTCTGTGACTTTTGTTCATCATTCATTTCCAAACCCATGTCGCCAGCATATGAATAATCATATTCATTGGGGATATCAGGTTGTTTTTCTTGTATCTTCTTTTCAAGTTCTCCATATGACTTGGCAAAGTCTTCTGCTGTCTTGAACTTCTCTGGCAACCATTCTGGACGTTGTCCGTCCTGTGCAGTTGCGGTCTCAGTAGCTGGTGTGGTTTCTGTGGTGGTTTCTGTTGTGGTTGTTGAGTCCAACAGTGACTCTTGTGTTTGTGTTTGCGTTTGCTCTTCCATTGTTAGCGCCTTTCTATTATGTTGCTGTTCTCTGTGCGTTCTAAGTCACACATGTTCTCAATACGTTTCAACAGTGCCTGTTGTGCTATCTTATACACACAAGCATATGGATTGGGTGCATCTTGATCCACACGACTTTGATTTGCTATCCTGTGTAAATCATAGAACACTTGCTTGCCTGCTGGTGTATTGAAAATGTTTTTGTATACTTCTTTTAGTTCTTTTTGGTTCATTTCAACTCCTTTGAGTAAGTGTATTGATACAGTTTGAATCCTTTCCTACTGCACCATCTTTGGTATGCACGTCTGTCATCCCAAGTAAAGATATTTATACTCTGGCAATCTGACTCCTTGGCCCACCATTCAACTTGATGCATCATCAAATCTACCCATCTTGGTTTGCATCCTGGTGCTGTGAGCATACCCATGATGTTGGCATCTTTGGCATCAATCCACATGTTGTAGTGCCATTCTGCTATCAACAAACACTGTAGTTTGCCTTGATATTCAACACCAGTGGTGAATCCATTGCGTTGTTCACCCATCTTTATCATCCAGTTCAACCATTGTGCATCATATTGATTGGGATATTTTTTGTCCACATGGCGTTCAACCATGCGATAAAGTGTCTGCCAACCTTGGGGGTTGTCATAATCTTTGCCTGAAACTATTTTTATTCTATCCTTGTGTTGGTTCTTCGCCTTGAGATTGTGCTGATTCATTTAATAGTTGCTGTGCTCCTTGCATCATTTGTTGTTGTGCCATTTGTTGTTGCATCTGCTCTTGCATTTGGGCAATCTCTCGTTCTGTTCTTATGATATCTGGTGACATGTCACCATCAGTTAATACTTTTTTGGCTAGTTTTTTCATATCAATCAACATCATTGCATCTGGTCCAAGTGCTTGAACCATTTGTAACAGTTGCATGTCTCTCTGTATCTCACTCATTGCTATACCTTTTTTCACTGCTGAGTTCACCACAAGTTCAAATGCGTTGGTATTGATTACGAACTCTGGCACCATGCCTCTCTTTTGTAGTTTGGTTACCAATGTTTTGATTAATGGACGCAAAAACTCTGATTCAAGACGTAGTCCAAATGGACCTATTCTTTGATAAAACTGTGCCTGTCTTGCACTGACTTCTGTTGCTGTTTGATATGTGTTTGGTGCTCCCGCTGGCATGATTGCATCATTGAACAACATTCTTCTAATGCTGTCTTGGTGTTGCAACATCATTGATTCTGATATGTTGAAGTTGCCTGGAAACGGAACTGGTTGTAGTGGTTGATCCACTGTGATAACTTCGCCTGGTTGTAGTTTCATATTTGAAAAGTTCACAGTTGTGTCACTTGAAACTTGGAAGGCTCCCATCGCACTCCATGCCCCGCTTTGCAACATCATCTTTTGGATTTCGTTTGCGGTTCTGATATGTGGTAGTGCTGAACGAACTGGTGATTCGCCCCAATGTTCGCCTAGTGTCTTTGAAAACCTAAACACTATGAATGGGTTGACAGGCATAAATGAACTTTCTACTAGTCTCATTTCCTTGCCAACATACACATTATAGTTGTAGTCTTCTTCACCAGTCATTCTAAAAACTGCTTCTAGTAGTTTGTGTTTTTTGTCTGGATGTTTGTCTGCTTCATCTTTTAGTTCTGGAGCTTGTGATCCCCATCTTTCATAGATGTATTGTGCTGACTGTTCTGATTCTCTGAACACCACATCAACATCATCTTTGTAGTTGGATAAGAAATACAGTTGGCTGGTTGGTATTGCCATAAAGTTCATTCCAACTCCATCCATTGGATCCATTATACAGATAGCACCTGTGCCTGATATCACACAATCTTGTAGTGCTTCTGATGCCGCAACATAAAAGTTTGAATCTCTTAATATTTTGAAAACTGTTTTGTTGGCTGTGTCCAACATTCTTCTCACGTCTGGAGCCATTTTGTTTTTGACTTCTTGTCTCACATCAATGTATGCCCACTGTTGATTCTGTGGTATGAGTAAGTTAAGAATAGTTGACACAAGATTTTGTGTTGAATCAACTGCTGTCATGTCATAAAGTTTTTGTCTATCAGTGGTTCCTTCATAACTTCTCCAAATATCTCTGTTTGGAAATGTGTATAGATATGCTTCTGATATTTCATCTTCGTGAAGTTGACGTGCTGTTTTTGCCTTCTTTAGAAGATTTTTTACATAGTTCAAAGATGCTTTTGCCATATATGTTTTATCCTAACAAACTGCCTTTGGATCCAAACTCTTCCAAGTCACCCAAATAACCATATGGTGTAGCCATAAGGCTTCTTCTGCCTCTTCTTTTCTTCTCACGTTTTCTTTCTTCGCTGGCTTCATAAGTTGCTTGTGCTTCTCTTTCTGCCTCGTCTGCCTGTTCTTTGGCTTTACGTTCTGCTTCTTCTTTGGCTTTTTGATTTGCTCTTGCTATCTCTTCAGCCGTTGGACCTTTTGGTTTCATAAATCCCATTATAAGTTTCCTCCTGTTCCTAACAAGTTGCCTCCACCAAACAATGTTGCGAATGTTCTATCCAACAAGTTCATATTTCGTTTGGCTTTCTTTGGACGTGTTGATAAGTCAACTGTGTCAACTTGTCTGCCCAGTTCTGCTTCTTGCATCATAGTTGCTATTTCATTTGATTCATTTTGTGAAAGTAAGTTGCCTTTGCCATATGTTGCCATTTGATTGCCACCTCTTTGAAATGTTTTGTCAAAGTTACCAACAGCGGCAGTTCTTAATAAACCACCACCTGGCACAAACATCAATGGTAATGATGCAACACTCATAAACTTTCTTTGTGAATCTACTTGTGCTTTTGTCAAAGGTATTCTTGACATTGCTTGATTGTATTCTTTTCTTCCTTTGCTTGTCATCACTGCCTTGCCACTTGATGTTCTCAATGTATTACCTTTTGAATCTGTAACAAAGTTTCCTGGTTTAGATGACACTGTTCTCCAGACAGAATCTGAATCTGCCCCTCCCTGCATTCTTGTTGGATCAGCTATTTGTTTTTTTGTAATCTCAGATATTTTGTTTTCAGTTGCAACATAACTTCTTGCACTCTTGTTGCCTCTAATGATGGCATCTTGATATATTGGTTTGTCTTTAAGTTGCTTACGTGGTTGCTGTGGCGACTTGTTGTTGCCGCCGCCTCCTGATGATCCTGAACTTTTACCGCCCATTATAATAAACTCCCTGATGAACCCAATGTGCCTTGTGTTGGCTGTCTACGTCTTGGGCCTTTCTTTTGATTTTGTTGTGCAATCTGTGTTGCCAATGGAACCAACTGTCCTGTGACTGCCGCTCCAACTCGTGTTGGTATATCCATAACTCTTTCACGTAAACTTGGTTGTGGCATTGCGTTTGGATCTTCTGGCAATGTTGGTTTACCTTCTGGACCGCCTGGCATTGCTGTGAACTCATCACCTGGTCTTGGAAACACTGGACCTCCATCCATTCTGTCTGGTGGTCTGTTTTTGCCTGGGTTGGGTCTTTTTACAGTTTTTACAGCAGGTGTGTTTGAAGGAACACCTTGTGTGTTTGGCGTAACTACTCTTGATATTGATCCCATGGTTGCCTTTCGTGCGTGTGTGCGTAATACAAGTTTATTTATATAATATATACAATCTGGCACTAATCATTGGTGCCTAATCAGTCAGTTTTGCTCTTCCTCCTGCCATCTGTAGTGGTGATTGTATCAATGGTATTTTTGATATATCAACACCTGGCTCTGGCAGTTTTGATATAGCCATAGCAGTTGCGTCTATGCAGTCATCGTGTTTCATGTATGGAAACTCTTCTAACTGACTCATAAACTTGCTGTTGTCTAACACTCGCTGATGCACTCTCAACTTGCCCACTTTGATTATTGGTTCAAGTTGTTGTGCCATAAAGTTAAGTTTGTTGCTGGTTCTAAACTCACCAATCACAACAATCTTTTTCTTCTTAGCCAGTATTTTTCTTTTCAACTCTGCTTTCAATGTCATTGAAAAGTTTTCTTCTAGATAAACATGTCCAAGTTTATACTTGTCACATATATCAATAACTTCTTCACATTGATTGTCAAAGTCTTTGTCTTGTGCCGCAGAAAGTTCTACCACATCGTGGACATAAACAAAGCCATTGTTGTCTCTTGCACACACTGACAACACTGATGCATCTCTGCCTCTCAATCCACTAGCAACGTCCCAACTGCTAACAAGTCTATTTATTTGTTTGTCACCTATTCTAACTATTGGTAGATAACCACCCATTGGTTGTGGCAAGTGTTGGAATGTAAGTTCTGCTTCGTATGTTTGTATCTTGTCCATATCAATAAGTGAATCATATGTTTTGCTTGGTATTAATAGATACTGTGATTTAAAATCACCTTCTGTTGATTCATTTTTTTGTCTTTCTAACCATTCCCATGTGAACATGCCATCTGGATGATTGTCCCAAGCAAGTTTGCTTTCTTTGTCATAAACAGGTATTTTAAGTTCACAATCATAACCAACACTTTTTGCATGTCTGTAAATGGTTTCTTCATGATGTGGTGTGCCAACCAATAATATTCTTCTGGATATTTTACCAAACTCCATTGTCCTATCTTTGATTAAGTTCCTTGAGTCTTCTGTCAACACATTGGTTGCAACTTCAATATCATCACCTATTATTTCATCTGAGTGCATACCAGTAAATGATGATGCCATTGATGTGCAAGTTACACTTGGATTAAGTTGTATTGAATCTCTTTCAACTGTGAACTGTGATGCTTGCCATTGGTATAGTTCACTTTTTAAATGTGCTGTGAGAGGATTGGTTTCAATGATGCTTCGTATCATCATTGAGTTACGCATTGCCAATGCCTTCTTTGCTGACACAATGATGCATGTATAGTTTGGATCAGTCAATAACTTCCATGCCACATAACAACAAAGTATATAACTTTTGCCTGCGTGCCTAAATACCTGCAATATCTTTCTAGGATGGTTTTGATTTTTGTCTAACCAATCACAAACTTCCACATGCAGTTGTGGTGTTGTCATACCTGATAAGATATTTTGTGTATCCAAAAATAGTTTGAATGGTATTTTTTGCATTATACATCTTTGCTCTTGTCTTCAATACCTATTCTTTGCAGTGCTTGTTCCAATAGTTTTTCTGCTTGTTTATCGTCTTTGATTGCATCCTTGCCACCTGTGACTGCTCCAGTGATGTGTTGGCACATTGTTTTCAACAACATGAGATGTGACTTCCTTGCATTGATAAGAAATGTTGCTTTTTTTACGTAATGAGGATCTTCATCTTTGGGCCAACTTGCATCTGAAAACAGTTCATGTGCGTGTTGTAGTTCTTTGTCAAAATATTGATTTGAAAAATCTTTGAGTAGTGTTTCGAAGTTGTCATCAACTTCTTTTTTTCTTCCTGCCATATTTCTATGTCCTTCCATTCTGTTAAGTTACAAGAATATTTAGCCATAAAAAAAGGGCACCATTTCTGATGCCCTTGTAAAGGAGACACTACTAATAGCAATGCTATGCGTAATGCTATTATATGCTATGCCAACATACAATAATACTATTTATGTTTAAGTTAGTTTTTTATAGCCAAAATGTGTGGTTTTGAACAGTTTAGGCATGCATCACCTCAAAAAAATCATTGAACTTGTTGGGTGGATAATGTTTCCATCTGTGTGTGTCGCAGTCTCGCCAAAAATATTTCCAATGCACAAATGGTAAACTGTCAATGGCTTCTTGCTGATTCCAAAATCCAACAGAGTCCAAATCTCTGTAGTGCATTTCCCATTTCATTGCACAATAATCTTTGAAAGATGCTTGATATGTTTTGCCATCTTTTTCCCATTCATAATCTATGCTGAGCAGTTCATCACTGCCATCTACCCATGTTTCATTCAATGCTTCTATGTATGCCCAATAGTGTCTTGGTGCTGATATCTTGTGAAAGATATAACTGTCGCCAGTGTGTTGTGGTGTGTAATATGTGTCTTGCATCATGATATTTAGTGGAAGGCAACAGTCTGTGAGGTAGAGCCGTTACCTTCACAAGTATTATACTACAGTTCTAGTATAATGAGCAAGATAATGTTTGATAATAAAATCCATTCCATACTATGCCTCTTCTTTTTTGGTGTATGTAACTTCATAACCATCTTCTTTGAGCCATTCTGGTGTGACTTCATATTCACAGTGTTCTTCGTCATCCAACACTTCAACACCGTGCATTCTGCCTTCTTTGTCAGTGAACACATCTGGTTCAGCATCCATACCATCTATTTCCCATCCATCTTGTAATGAATAGCCATAGTAAAAATCTTCAGTTTCTTTGATAAAATCAACTGCTGTTTTTGGGTTTGGTGCTTCAACCGTCACTGTTTTGTATGCTGGTATCTTCACTTTGAAACTATATTTGTTCATTGTATTCTCCTTTTTATTGTTGTTCATACTATTATATTAGCACACATTTGGTTTTTGTCAACCATAAAAAAAGCCCCATTTTATGCGATAAAAAAAATGGTTGACAGATCTCAAAGTGGTGTTAGTATGAATATATTAACAAATGCTAAGGAGGCATAAATGACAAATACTACAAATATTGAACAACAACCAAAACTTGCTAAAGTTTCTGCATCAAATATGCAGAAAGAGGTTGAGATGCAAAAAGCACTCAAAAAAGTTGCTTCAGAAATGGGCTATTATGGTGGGCCATTTCAAAGAACAAACAAGAAGTTTAGAAAAACTTATTGTGATGCCAGTGGCAGAGTAGATTACAACAAACTGCCCACTCAAGCACCTGCGTCAGCTGAAAGACATCCCATGGTGTATGAAGCATTCATGTTGAAGTGTCGTATTGATGAACACAATCAACAGCGTCGGAAAGGTGCTACAGCAACCACAAGTTTAGATGCCAAACCATCGTTGATGAACAGAATGAAAAGTTCTTTTGCCAACGCAATCAAAAAGAAAGTGAAGGCGTAACATGCATTCATCAGTTGAAGAAATATTTTATTGGGACAAACAAAAAAAACTAGATTACTTCAAAAAAACCCCGCCTGTGTTGGCAGGTGTTGTGAATGCTTTTTGGTTTGATGATTTTGATTACAGTCAAATCTTGGATCAAGAACGCGAGTTTGTGAAACTGCATTTGCAAACAAAAAATCATTTGATGGATATGTTGAAAAAATCAAACAATCCAAACAGCATCATCCACACACATTTCGCTGGCATCATATACATTTATGATATGTTGTGTTATATGGGTGTTAGATATCAACATCACTTTGGCAACATCGTGATTGTGCCTGAAAGGCGTCCTATTTTTGCAGTCGAACTGAATCCACATTTGGAGGCAATAGGACAATGCACCACAATGATGCTGGACAAAACACACGGCAATATGTTTATGAAATACGAGATTGATCCTGTGATGTTCGCCGCACTGCAAGGTTTAGGTGCTGAACACTGCTTGTTGCCACACGAAGGCGTTCACTTTTGGCAAGGCTGTAAGGACACACATCACATGACACACTCAGAGTTTGAAGCAGTTGCCAAAGATTGGCGACAAGAAGAAGACGAATATCTCAGTCTGTGTGAGACAAGAAGTCGACAGAGATCACGCGACAGTCAGCACAGATACCACGATGCAGTGACTGGTATGATGAACTATGAAGGTATGTTGGCACAAAAAATGGATTACTCCAACAGTATCGCCGCAGAAGGACACGTGACTGAGTTCTTCCAACGAGAACTGAACTTGACACATCGTGAGGCAGTTGAAGTCGCACACGCCCCATTCTTGGATTGTTTTGTCCAAGTGGCACACGATCAGGCACTCGAAGCCAGTGATGTTGCATATGTGATGAAAAGTATGACTTTCCCTTTCATGGGCAAAGGTTCACAACGATACATCAAAAGTATCATCAAAAAGTTCAACCGTGTGGATGACTTGCAAGAAAGAATCGATGCTATCCAAAAGCTCAAACAAGCATTTGAGCAATCAAAAAAGAAGATTGCATAGAGATTGCTGAGAGGTTTGTTGTTTGTCCCCTCTCAGTGATGGTGCTGTGTGTTCTCCTAGATATCTTATACAGACACACAGCACATTCACTACGTGAATGGCTATAAACATCACTCCGTTTCACTTCGTTCGTTTATAAAGTTTTTTTCTACAAGATTGTATCTCTTTCTTTTCAACCAAGAGAGAACTTTTAGTAAAAAAAGCCCTCTACAAAGAGAACAACGACACAATCTATTACGGTAAAGGGTTTGCATATCTTACCAACCAAAAAGGATGACTACTTCCACTTTGTGAACAAGCCGCGTTGTAGCTTAACTTCAGTTATAGTTCACAAA
>CENJ01093172.1_pt1 | contig 10618 bp, 10 predicted proteins | sample 356161 | NCBI WGS metagenome assembly CENJ01 (sample SAMEA2619531, study PRJEB7988) | marine metagenome | biome: marine biome (ENVO:00000447); feature: surface water layer (ENVO:00002042); material: "saline water (ENVO:00002010), including plankton (ENVO:xxxxxxxx)" | depth 5 m
AGACGCCTGTGTTGCCGGCGTCGTGAACATTACCGGCCGCGCCCGCCCAGCCAGGATCAGGCGACCGGTCGCGATGTTCGACATGACAATTTCCTTGATGAGCCAGGCAAGATAGGCCGGCAGACGCGCCATGATATGAAGCGGCAGGCCTTCCTCGTCGGTGCCACCAATGCGGTCTGCAAGCCAGGTGACAAGCGCACAGCTGGCGATGCCGAGGCCGATCAGAAGCGGCGTGTAATGACCCGACATCAGAAGCCAGGCGGCAAACAACACCACAAACAGCACAAGATTACGAACAGGACGGCCCACGCATGTCTCCCCAACTGGAATGATATTAGTGTGCGGCGCACGCCACATCAATCCGAAAACGGGCCAATTTCCTTTGTTTCGCGCGGTTGAACAAAGTCGCGGTTGACGGTATTACAGTGGAATATCGCAGTGCAGTGGCTGCGAGTGTCATTCAGGGGGAAATCGCCATGGCTGGAAACAAACCGCGCCCGGACCATATTCCGGAGGAAAATGTCTATAACGGTGTTCACTGGATGGTTCTGCTGACCTATATCGCCGCAATTGGCGGTGTCGCCGCGCTGTTGATGAATGCCGGCTGACGTCGGGCTACAGCCGGACATTTCAGCGCATTGACCCGGCCAGCGCCAGCCTGCTAGGCGTGAGGTATGGATCAGCTTTATCAGGACCGCATATTGGCCTTCGCCAAAGCCGTTCGGCAGGCGCCTGAGCTTGCCGACGCGACGCATAGTGCGACCATCTCCAACCCGACCTGCGGTGACCGCGTGGAAATCAGGCTTCGCGTGACGTCAGGCAAGATCACCGCCGCGTCGACGCATGTGCGCGGCTGCGCCCTGTGCGAGGCTGGTGCCGGATTATTGCTTGAAATGGCACCGGGGCTCAGCACCACAGCCCTCACGTCGCTTGGTGATGAACTTGCAACATGGCTGGCCGGCGCCGGGGAAAGTGAAATCCCCGAGGCGATGACCGCATTTGCGCCGGTACGCGCGATCCGCAACAGGCATAAATGCGTGACGCTTGCCTTCGAGGCCGGCAAGACGGCCCTCGTCGACAAGGATTCGGATTGAGACGGGCTGGCCAACAGTATGCCAGTGGGTCAATCCGCCAATCAATCTGGCCTTACAGATACCTTGCCGAAAACCCACAGCGCAAAACATAGCGCCAGCGGAAAGCCGATGACGAGTATAAGTCCGATATTCGCATCCATGGTCTAATCCCCCGGTTGGTCGATAGTCGGGTTATACCCCGGCCATCACGCCATGCAACATCAAATCGAGGCCTGCATCTGTGGAACGTTGCCGCAAGCAGCGGCAAAAAGGCAGGCGATCCGGCGTCAGTCGGTCTCGCAGACCGCGCCGTCACAGCATGGCATCACATTCATATGGCAGTGCGCGCATTGCCCATGCCCATGCACCCAGACAAGCTGTTCCGGCTGGCCGCAAGCCGGGCAGCGCGGCATCACATGCGGCGTATCTCCAGGTTGCGGGCTTTGATGCGCCTTACCACGTCTCTCTGCCATCTCACTCATCTTGGCCTCACTCATCTGGGTCTCGTTCATCTGGGCCTCGTTCATCTGGGCCTCGTTCATCTGGGGCCAAGCCTTTCCTTCAGCCTCTGTCGCGCCGCCACACTGCCATCATGGAACGTGCCGAACCAGGCATCGAGAGGGAAATCCACGCTACCATAATTGCACTCGAAATAGCGGTGGTGAAGCTGATGGTGAAAATGCCCGACCATCATCCGGCGGCTCTTGCCAAGCAGCAGATCATGAAAGCCGGTATGTCCAAAAATTGCCGAAAGCGCCAGCATATAGCCATGGAACATCACCAGAACTGGATTAGACGGCACGATAAGATGAATCAGTAACGAGCTGAAATATATAAGATGTTCGACCGGATGCATTGATATGCCTGACCATGGCCCGATATTCACATTCCGGTGGTGAAGCGAATGCACATGGCGGTAGAGCGGACCGGTATGAAGCAGGCGATGTCCCCAATAGAAATGGAACGCCACCCATGGACCCGCGGCCAGGATCAACAGCAGGAACATTACCGGGCTGGCACCGAAGGACAGTCCCGGCGACCATCCATTCGCATGCATCCACAAAAGCAGCACCTCATAGCCTGTCCAGACCGGCACACCGCTGGCCAGTGACCAGAACATATTGTCATGAACCTGCCTGCCGAAGGTAAAGCGCGCACCGCCGCGATGACCGAACTGCCGGACATATTTGCGGTCATCTCCCTGCCGCCGCAGCGTGTAGAAAAACAGGTGAAACCCACCGGCGACAAGGATCACCAATCCGTAATTCAGCGCCAGAACCATGCCGATCCAGCTGAATGACAGGCTGGACATATCGCCAAGCAGGGGTGCCAGCAACGCCCATCCGGCCACAGCGACAATCAGGAACAGGCTGACCTCGGACAGTGTCAGCCAATAATCACGGTGATAGGCAACGATGCGCCGCCAGTCCAATGGCCAGGTGAAGAGAGGATTGTTTTCAATCGGCAGGTCAGGCGCGAAATGCCATTCACCCGACGCCGCGGCGGCGTCAGGTTCACGCTCAGCTTCGGCTGGGTTTGCAGCTGTTTCCATGGCAGCGCTCTCACACCGGTCATCTCGCCCTTTGACGGTGCCAAATTACGCGGGCGGCCGCAATCACCAAATCACCCACCAATGATTGATGCCAAACAAGGGCGGCAATCTCTGGAATTTGTGATTCAGCAAAAAAACCGCCGAAACCAGACGGGGTTCAGAGGTGGTGGCATCCCGTAGGAGATTCGGACGTGACCTGCCACCTTCGCACCTGCACCTGCACCTACACCTTGTTAAGCAGATTTTCTATGGCGCATCTCTGAAGATTTTCAGCCTTGTTGATCAGGCCTGCCTCTATTCCAGCACACATCCGGGATAGTCAAACTTGCCGGGCTTGCGACGCTCTGACGAAAACGTTGCCGTAACCGCCGATCAGAATATGATCAAGAAATTTGCGCACGGCTGATTGACAGACAATCCACGCACTGCGAACGTTCTGTTAAAATAATAGTCGACAGACGGGGAGGATAAGATGAAAAAAATTCTGTTGGACAGACTAATTGGCTCAACCAGGCCAATTGCACTTGCCGTTGTGGCAACATTGTCACTCACCTCATTTCAGGCAGTCGCAGACCAGATCGTCGCGCGCATGTCCGGACATTGGAGCCCGACACACCAAAGCTCCATACACGCCCAGATGTTCGCGGATGAGGTGACAGAAAGGTCGGGTGGACGGCTGAAAATCGAATATTATCCATCCAAGCAGCTATTTGGGATCAGGGAAGTTCTGGGTGCTATAACTTCCGGCGCTGTTGAGCTTGGCGGGGTGGTCGGCGTTGTAAGCTTTCCTCCCATAAACAAGAATTTCAATGTCGCCTCCTATCCTGGGCTATTCGCCTCTTATGAACAGCAGCGCGGGTTTTTCAAGGATTCGGCAAAGGGTCGCGAAATCTGGAATGACATTACCAAGAAGAGCAACTCGCAGTTGATCATGTACAATCCCGTGGGTCCGGTGATGACCTTCAGCAGTGCCCGTGAGTTGACAGGCATTGAAGTGATGAAGGGCCTGAAGGCGAGACGGCTATTAAAAAGTGAACTTCCGATGTGGAAGGCTCTCGAGGCAAACGCCGTTTCACTGCCCACCGGCGAGGTCTATACCTCACTTCAAACTGGCATGATTGACACGATCAACAGCCCTCCCGGTTCAATCGAGGCCTATAGTTGGTGGGAATTCCTCGCCTATGGTCAGAAGCCCTACCAGTATTTCGCTGATGCCTACATCATGGCCAACCGGGATTGGATGAACAGCCTGCCTGCTGATTTACAGGAGCTCGTCCTCACTGTTGGAGCTGAGGTTGGTCAGATTTCAACGAATACTATTCTCGGTGCTGGTGAAGAAACCTTGAAAAAATTTGTCAGCCGTGGTGGCGTCATCACCGAACTCAGCGGTGCTGAAAAGGCAAAATTCGACAAATTGATGCAGGACAAGGTCATGCCGGCGATGGCGGATATGTTCGATGAGGACACGCTGTCTGAGGCTCAGCTCTATGCGAACAACTAGCCTGTGGTGCGTCCATAGACGAAACGGGCAAGCGTCGTGCTGAGAGCGGCGCTTGCCTTCCTGTCCAAAACGAATGAATGGCTTGAAAAAGCTATATATCTGCTTGCCATCTTCCTTGTGGCAAACATGGTGCTTGCCCTGTTTCTGAGCGCGCTCATCAGATATGTCTCGGGGACAGGGTATGATTGGTTCATTGAATTGCCACCAATATTGACAAGCTGGCTGGTTTTTCCCCTTTTGGGGCCATTGCTGAAATCGGGCAGCCACATCAAGGTGGACGTCATCACCACAATCCTGACCTCTCGCCAGCTATCCTGGCTAAGACTGCTGATCGCGGTGATTGCTCTTCTGGCATCAATTGTATTCCTTGTTGCCGGAATTGAGGCGACCAGCCTCTATCTCATGCTTGGCCAGGTGATGGAGCTCGAGATCGAAATTCCAATTTGGTGGGTCTATCTCGCCTTCCCCACCGGTTTCGGAATCCTGGCGCTTTTCGCGCTTGAGCTCATACTGTTTGAATTGGTGGCACTATATGATCTGGGGCGGAGCTAGCCCATGTACGTTGTTGCAATCCTTTCATCAGTCATGCTGCTTCTGCTCTCAGTACCAATCTTTCTGGTCTTTGGCATCGGCAGTTCAGTCGCGGCCATTCTGGGCCTTGGTTTGCCGTGGTCAACCTTGATCCAGGTATCTTTTGGTGCCATGACAAAACACATACTTGTGGCGGTGCCTCTGTTCATTTTTGCCGGCATGGTGATGCTCAGGGGTGGTTCCGCAAGACGTCTGGTTGATTTTGCGACAGCGCTCGTCGGGCATTGGCCAGGGGGGCTTGGCATTGCCATGGTCATCGCCATGGGGTTCTTCGCCGCCTTCTGTGGGTCCATACTTGCCGCCATAACCGCAGTTGGCACCATCATGATGCCAAGGATGTTGGAACAGGGTTACCCAAAGCCCTTTGTTATCGTCCTGGCCGCGTCGGCAGCGCTTCTCGAGGCGCTGATACCACCCTCGAATGCCGCCATATTATTCAGCGCCTTGACCAACGTTCCCGTTTCCCAAACCTTTGCGGCAGGGGTGATACCGGGGCTGATCCTGCTCTTTTTCATGGTAGTGGTCGTCCTCATCAAATGCCGCAACATACGAAACCCGGAACCCGCCACGGCGGCGCAGCGTTGGCGGAGTTTTCTTGCAGCCATGCCGGGGCTGATGACCCCGATCATAATTCTGGGAGGAATTTACGCTGGTTTACTAACCCCGTCAGAATCCGCTGCTGTTGCTGGTATCTGGGCAATTTTCATGGGATTTTTCATCTACCGGGAACTGACTTTCAAATCACTGATTTTGGCATTGCGGGAGACTGCAACAATAACCGCCGTCATTTTTGCCATCATCGCCACCGCCACATTTCTGAGCGTTGTGATGACCTACAGCCAGATCCCGCAGCAAATAGTCAGCTATTTCACCGAAATGGGGGCAACTTTCGCGCTTTTCTGGGTGGCACTGGCAATCATTTGTCTTCTGCTTGGAACCTTTGTTGAGATCGTTCCGGTCTTCTACCTTACCGTGCCAATCTTTGCCGCGATCACATTGTCCTTCAATCAGAGCCTGCTGCACCTCTATGTGGTTTTTGTTGCCTTTGCCGGGATTGGCATGATCACGCCGCCGGTATGTGTAGGGATCTACACGAGCGCCAGTGTCATTCAGGAAAACCCGGCTAAAGCGTTTCGCGAAGTTCCACTGTTTGTCGGCGTTGGCATTGCGTACGGGATAATGATGATACTTGTTCCTGAGGCATCAACATGGCTGCCATCACTGCTGACCCGTTAGACTTCGAAGTCACCCTCACAGCCTGTCATTCAGCAGAACTTCAACATCAACAAAAAACAATCCCCGGCCTATATGGGCCGGAGGCCTGTTTTCGAGCAATGCTTCGATTGTGAGGTGGCATCCCGTACGAGATTCGAACTCGTGTTGCCGCCGTGAAAGGGCGGTGTCCTAGACCCCTAGACGAACGGGACACAATACGTGTGAGGTTGTTTAGTCAAAATGGAGCGGCAAATCAACCCGGTTTTTTGTCCCGATGCCAAAGCAAATACGCTTCATCACAGGCCGGTCAGGACAGTCGCGGTGCGGCGTCCTCAATCTCCAGCTGCATCGCCCGTCCGCCGCGGAAATGGTCGCGACGCACGCGCCCCAGAATATGCAGCGGCGCACCGTCGCGGGCGGACAGCAACGCCTCGCCAAGCGGCATGCCACCAGCCTGAAAGGCGATCGCCGACAATGTCCCGCCACTGCCATCATCAAGGCGGCAGGAAATATGCGCACCATCGCGCCCCACAGCCTTGGCATAGCCGATACGGCAGTCGGGAAGCGCAAATCGCGGTTCCGGGTTGCCGCTGCCGAACGGACCCAGCCTGTCGAGCCAGTCGGCAAGCTCGGGCAGCACGCCGGCCGTGCTCAACAGGCCGGCCACCTGGCGGACCGGGCGCGGCACCTCGCCGCCGATCTCGGCCGCAAAGCGCTGGCACAGGAAGTCATGAAACTCTTCCATACGGTCCACATCGACAGAAAACCCGGCTGCCATGTCATGCCCGCCACCACCGGCGAGAATGCCGGCCTGTTGCGCCGCAATGACCGCGCTGCCAAGCCTGAAACCCGGGATGGAACGTCCCGACCCCTTACCCAGATCACGGTCGGCATTGGTGTCGGCGCCATCACCAAGCGCGACCACACAGGCAGGCTTGCCAAGCACCTCACGAAGGCGTCCGGCAACGATGCCGATCACCCCCTCATGCCAGCTCTGATGACCGACAAGAACCACCGGCCGGTCATCCTGCTGTGCTGCCAGATCCATCGCATGGGCGCGGATTTCCTGTTCGATCTCGCGCCGGCGGGTGTTCAACGCATCAAGCGATGCGGCAATGGCGCCAGCCTCATCAGCCACGCCTGCCGACAACAGCCTCACGCCAAGGTCGGACGCGCCGATCCGGCCACCGGCATTGATCCGCGGGCCAAGCAGGAATCCCAGCGTATGGCCCGTTGGCGGTGTGTTGAGGCCGGCCTGGTCAGCCAGGCTGGCAAGGCCGATATTGCTGCGCTGCGCCAGCACCTTCAGCCCCTGCCCCACAAAGGCGCGGTTGACACCGGTCAGCGGCACGACATCACAGACCGTCGCCAGACCGACGATATCAAGCTGGCGGATCAGGTCAGGCGCCGGACGCGCGTCGGTGAAGAAATTCCGGCCCCGCAATTCCCGCAACAGCGCCACAAGCACGATGAAGGTCACACCGGCGGCGCAGAGATGCCCATAGGCACCATCCTCATCCAGGCGGTTCGGGTTGATGACGCTGTGCGCCGGCGGCAGGTCGGGCCCGGCAAGATGATGATCAACGACAATCACATCAATCCCGGTGCTGGCCACGGCGGCAAGCGGCGCATGCGCGTTGATCCCGCAATCAACGGTGATAATCAGCCCGGCACCGCGTTCCTGAAGGGCATGCAGTGCTGCCGCATTCGGGCCATAGCCCTCGCGCATTCGGTCCGGGATATGGACATCGACCGGCAGGCCAAGCATTCCCAGCACATTGACAAGAAGCGCCGCCGCCGCCGCGCCGTCCACATCATAATCGCCAAAGACGCCGACCGGTGTCCCGGCCTCGACAGCATCGGCAAGCCGTGCCGCCGCCCTGTCCATATCGCGGAAACGTGAGGGGTTGGGGAGGAGGTCGCGAAGCTTTGGCTCCAGAAACTGGTCGATTGTCAGATCGCCAAGGTCACGCCCGGCAAGGAACCTGCTGACCGGAAGCGGCATGTCGGTGAATTGCTGGGCAATGGCGGCGGCGTGACGGTCAAGCTCATCCCCCTGGCGGATTGCCCGCGCAGGCTCCCACCGCGCGTTTGTCAGCGACGATTCAACATCAAGAAAGGCAGCTTCGCCGTCCAATCACCCCTCCTGATCGGCCACCACAATGGGCATGGCAACGGGGGGTGCCTGAACACAGGACAGGGATTCAATCTCTTCCAGCGCCCTCATCAGCCGGCCAACCGACACTTCATGCGTTGTCATCACCAGCGCCACGACATCCTGTGGCGCGCGCCCCTGCTGGAGAAGCGATTCAACCGAGATGGCGTGGGTCTGCAGCACCGATGTCACATCGGCAAGGACACCGGGTTTGTCGACCACCATCAACCGCACATAGAAGGGCGTGTCAGGCCCGCCGCCATTCACAAGTTTGCTACCATCACGAAGCGCCGCGACCGGCCGCCCGAATGTATGGGGAATCCTGTCGGCAGCAATATCGACCAAATCCGACAACACGGCGGATGATGTCGGCCCGGCCCCGGCACCCGGGCCGGTCAGAACGGTGGCCCCGACCGGATCACCCTCAAAGGCAACGGCGTTGAGTACCCCATCGACCTTGGCAAGCTGGGCCGAGATGGGCAGCAGACAGGTCTGCATGCGCGGCATCCGCCCCGGCTCGGCAACGCCGACAAGCTTGATCCGAAAGCCAAGCTGGGCGGCATAGGCAAAGTCGACCGCCGACACATCACGGATTCCCGAAATCGCGACATGGCCGAATTGCGGGGTCTGGCCAAAGGCAATGGCGGCCAGGATCGTCAGCTTGTGCGCGGCATCGATGCCATCGACATCAAGTGACGGTTCGGCCTCGGCATAGCCAAGCTTCTGCGCATCGGCAAGAACATCGGCAAAGGCCTCGCCAGTGCGCTCCATACGCGTCAGGATATAGTTACAGGTGCCATTCAGGATGCCTGAAACGCGGCTGATGCTGTTGGCTGCCAGCCCCTCGCGAAGCGCCTTCACAGCCGGGATGCCGCCGGCAACAGCGGCCTCATACATCAGCCCGACATTGTTCGCCTCGGCAAGCGTGGCCAGTTCGGTGCCGTGATGCGCGAGCAACGCCTTGTTGGCGGTGATGACATGCTTGCCAGATGCCAGCGCGCCGCGGACAAGGTCCAGCGCCACCCCCTCTTCCCCGCCAATCATCTCAACAACGATATCGACATCGTCGCGCGTCGCGATATCGGCGGCGTTTTCAACCCAGGCGATTCCCGTCATGTCAAAACCGCGATCAGTATTGCGGCTGCGCGCACTGACGGCGGTAATGGCAAAGGGCCTGCCGGCAACAGCGGCGATATCCGCACCACGGTGGCTCAACTGGCGCGCCACTTCGCCGCCAACGACGCCAAGACCGGCAATGCCGACACGAAGCGGCTGTTTGGGGTGTTTGTCAGATGGCATGGGGGTTCACTTCCATGGATCAAAAAGGCCCGTCAGATGTAGCCGCTGGCGTCTGAATATACAAGCCGAAGCAGACCGTCTAATCGGTTGCCAGCAGCACCGCGCCGGACCGGTTGCCGGCTTCGACAAGCTGATGCGCCCGCGCCGCCTCATGAAGCGGCAGAATTTCCTGTACTGGCACATCCAGAACCTGTCGTTCCAGCATGTCTCCGACAATGGCGGCATAGGCGGCGGCTTCCTCGGCCTCGAGGAGATAGACAAGGATCGAAGACAGGGTGATGTTCTTGAACATCATCTTCGGGAACGGCAGTTCCGGCGCCGGTGCCAGCACCGAGCCATAGCCGACAATGATGCCCTTTTCGGCAAGGATGTCGATGCTGGTCACGATATTGCTACCGCATTCGGGATCGATGATCCGGGTCACCTCCGCCGTGCCGGCCGCTGCCTTTACCGCGCTGACCAGATCGGGGTTGCGGTAGTCGATGACAGTGGCCGCGCCGGCATCACTGATCCTGTCTGCGCGCGCCATATCGCCCGTCGTCGCAATCACCGTGGCGCCGCTATCGACGGCGATCTGAACGGCAAGCCGCGCTACGGTGCCACCGCCGCCATGGATCAGAACCGTCTGACCGTCAACCGGGCCGTCTTTCAGCACCGCGTAGGCCGCTGTCAGGGCCGGGATACCCAACGCCGCGCCAATTTCGAATCCGACATTTTCAGGCAGCGGATGCACACATCCGGCATCGATGGCGGTGAACTGTGCCGCCGTCCCGCAGGCGCGCTGCCACTGGCCGTTGCGAACGAACACCCGCGCGCCGACCATCGACGGGTCAATGCCGGGCCCGACAGCCTCAAGCGTGCCGGCGCCATCGCTGTGCGGGATCACCCGGGGAAATGCCATGGGCCGCGATCCGGCCCGTGCCTTGACATCGGACGGATTGACGCCGGAGGCGTGAAGTCGCACCAGAACCTCACCCGCATCCGGCGTCGGCATCGGCATTTCGCCGGGAACAAGAACATCTCCTGCCGCGCCGTTGGCATCGTACCAGACTGCCTGCATCATCTCGGTCATCCGCCCCCTGACATCATAAATTGGTCGCGCTTCGCGCCGCCTGATCATACAGCCCTGACAACACACGAAGCTGGCGCGCCAGTTCGGACAGGCTGTCAGCGTCAACCTCGCCAAGTGCCGAGAACGCATCGACAAGGCAGGCCTCACGGATTTTGCGATA
>CENJ01012383.1_pt1 | contig 10617 bp, 9 predicted proteins | sample 356161 | NCBI WGS metagenome assembly CENJ01 (sample SAMEA2619531, study PRJEB7988) | marine metagenome | biome: marine biome (ENVO:00000447); feature: surface water layer (ENVO:00002042); material: "saline water (ENVO:00002010), including plankton (ENVO:xxxxxxxx)" | depth 5 m
ATCCAATTATCCCTTGAATTGTGGAATCAAACCCGTTTTGATGAACAATCAGTACTTTGCCAGGAAGTTCTTCAATTTCTATTATTTTTGTCTAGCTATGAAAAAAAAGTTTTCCAATCGATGGATAATTATCTTTATGTTAGTCCCATTCTTTCACGCATGTAAACCAATATATTCAACGGTTTCATTTCAGGAAGTGAACAAGCCCAAAGCCCCCAACTACAGCAAAGCAGAAAGTTGGGCTGTTTTACCTGGAAGGTACCCGGCCAGCCTTCAATCATTCATTGGTAGCGCAATTCCTCCTAAGGGAGTGGATGTCTTTTATGTATATCCTACACTTTTCACCGACCCAAAGGAAAAAGCATGGAATGCGGATGTCTATTCTCAAACCGTTAGAAAAAATATCATAGAAACCGCCGTAAAATACCAAGCCTCCGCCTGGGCAAAATCCGGACGCCTTTTTGTCCCTTACTATCGTCAAACACATTATCGTGTATTTGTTCCACCCCACGACAAAAAAGGACTCCCTGCCTGGGAGGTTTCCTACTCCGATATAAAGGATGCATTCACATACTATCTTGAACACTACAATCAAGGTAACGGAATAATTATCGCTGCACACAGTCAAGGGAGTATGCATTCGACCCGATTGATAAAAGAATTTTTTGATGGCACTGCTTTACAAAAGCAATTAGTGGCTGCTTACCTTGTAGGCTCGCACGTGGCGCCCGATGAATTTGAAACCATTTTGGCTATGGAAAAGCCCGACGAAACAGGAGGTTTTGTGAGCTGGAATACATATAAAAATAAACAACTACCAAAAAACTATTCAGATTGGTATCAAGGAGGTGTTACTTCCAATCCCATTCGGTGGGACAATTCGGACTTCGCCTACGAGAGTGAACACAAAGGAGTGCTCTTTCGCAACCTAAAAATATATCCCAAGAGCCTTTCCATTTACAAGACAGATGGAATGCTTTGGTCAACCCTTCCCAAGGTTCCGTCTCGATTTTTTCTTTCTTTTGTTCGAAGCTATCATTTTGCTGATATAAATTTATTTTGGGAAGACATTTCATTGAATGCCCAATTGCGTGCTAAAAAATGGTTGAAAAAAAATGGTTCTTCTGATGCTCTCTGAAATATTTGATCAGATAAAGGATCAATGGGTGCGTGCCAAGTATCAAAAAAAGCATCCATTTCGCTATTTTGTATTGAGTACATCAAGCCAAGATCAAACGCCACAGTCTAGAATGGTTGTCCTACGTGATTTTGACAGTCAAAATATGGTATTCACCTTATTTACAGACGCACGCTCCCAAAAAATGGCCTCCCTACGCACAAATGATAAGGCATGCTTGTTGTTTTATGATCCTAAACGGCTTTGGCAAATACAGGCTCAAGTACAACTTATAAAACAATCGACTGATCCAAAACAGTATGCACAACTACCAAAACCTGCACAAAAGGACTATACCACAAGAATAGCTCCTGGCTCTCCAATTGACAATCCTTCCTCTGTTGATTATTTAGAAGCAGAAAACTATTTTACTTCTCTTGAGTTTGAAGTGCATTCTATTGAAAGTTTAAAGTTGAAAAGGCCTCATCATGTGCGAAGTCTTTTTGAGAGAAAAACTCTTTGGGAAGGGACTTTTTTAGTTCCTTAAAAAGGGTGTTTGTTTTTTTTGGTTATCTTCTTTGTGTAATTATTTCGAAATGAAAAAACAAAATAAAAATTCAAGGAGAACTTTTTTAAAAAAGGCCACAATTGCTTCTACGGTATTTATTGTTCCCAGGCATGTTTTGGGGGGTATAGGCTACGTTGCCCCCAGTGATATGGTAAATCTAGCAGCTGTAGGAATTGGTGGTAAAGGAAGATCGGATTTGCTCAATGCTGCTCGGCCTAAAAATGTACAAGTGGTAGGTTTGTGTGATGTTGATACCAAGGGAGTCGCTGTGAGTGAAGTAATGCGATCAAGAAAGGATTTTCCCAAGGCAAATTTTTATACTGATTTTCGTGAATTATTGGATAAGGAAAAAGACATAGATGCAGTAACAATTTCCACACCCGACCACACTCACGCTCCAGTAGCTCTCTATGCCATGGAACGTGACAAGCATGTCTATGTTCAAAAGCCATTGGCACATAATGTTCGCGAAACACGGCTAATGACAGAAATGGCCCGAGAGAGAAAATTGGTTACACAGATGGGAAATCAAGGTGCTTCCAATCCAGCTCAAAAAGTGATTCAAGATTGGGTAGATTCCGGCATAATCGGAGCTATAAAAGAAGTAAAAGTTTGGACCAATCGACCTGTATGGCCTCAAGGTGTTCCAATGCCAAAGGCCGATGCAAGCATGAAACCCGAAGGATTAGATTGGGATTTATGGTTGGGACCTGCCAAAGAAACACCCTACACTCCTGAAATGCACCCATTTAACTGGCGTGGTTGGTGGCAATATGGAACAGGTGCTTTGGGCGACATGGGCTGCCATTTAATTGATATCCCTTTTCGAGTTCTAGGGTTGAAGTATCCAACAGCTGTTGAGTGCAGCGTAGGAAGTGTATATAGACAAATGTGGACACCAGAATACTTACCCGAAGGATGCCCCCCTTCTTCATATGTGTCGTTAAATTTCGATGGGACAAAGAAAAACCCATACCCCATTAAAATGATATGGAGCGATGGAGGAATCAGACCCGAGCGTCCAGAATTAATTCCTGCAGATGAAGATATGGGACACGCGGGAGGCTATCACGGAGTTCTCATGATTGGTGAAAAAGGAATCATTACTTGTGGTGATAAAGCAATGTATACCAAACTATATCTACCGGGAATGCCTGTGCAAACACCAAAAATTAAGGAAGTAAAGGACCCGGAATGGGGCCACCAAAAAAAATGGATTGAAGCCATAGTATCTGGTTTTGGAAGTGCAACTCATCGAGCATTAACTTCAAATTTTGACTATGCTGGTCCGCTTACCGAAAGTGTTCTTATGGGGAATATAGCTATTCGTAGTTATTTACTTCGAAAAAAGACCTTTGGAGGCAATATGGATTATTATGCTCGTAAGAAACTATTGTGGGATGGAGATTCTATGAAAATAACCAACATGGACGAAGCCAATCAATTTGTCACCCGAGACTATCGTTCGGGATGGAAATTATAATAGCCAATTAAATACCTATATTGAAAATCAATGTTATTTGGATAACGGGTGCTTCCTCTGGGATCGGAAAGGAGTTGGCTTTGCAATATGCGAGACGGCAAAATACAGCGCTTATTTTATCTTCAAGACGCAAAAAAGAACTTGAAAAGGTTAGAAAAGCATGTGGAAAAAGCACGTTAATTGCGGTGTTGCCTTTTGATTTAGAAATCCCTGATAAAGCAACTCAAGTTGTGAAGCAAGCCCTTACAATTTTTGGACACATAGATGTGTTAATCAACAATGGGGGTGTGAGCCAAAGAAGTTTGATCTCTGAAACCAACTACGAAGTTTTTGAACGCTTAATGCAAATCAATTATTTAGGAACAGTAGCTTTAAGCAGAGCCGTCCTTCCACACTTTATAGCTCGGCAAAAAGGGCACTATGTTGTGGTGACCAGTGTCATGGGCAAATACGGTTCTCCCTATCGCTCAGGATATGCTGCTGCCAAACATGCTCTCCACGGATTCTTTGATGTCTTGCGTATGGAACATCAAAAAGATTGTATTGATGTTACCCTTCTTTGCCCTGGTTTTGTTCAAACACAAGTAACAATTAATGCGCTTACTGGAGATGGAACCATCCTTGGTAAAGATGATCCTGCTACAGCTAATGGACTGCCACTAAAGAATTTTGTTAAAAAAGCTATTCGGGCAATCGATTACAAAAAATGGGAAGTCGCTTTTGGAAGAAAGGAATTACTTGGAATTTACCTCAAACGCTTTTCGAACAAGTTATTGCACTACATTGTATTGCGTTCTCGGGTCCGTTGATTCAGACATTAAAACAATCATTTTTAGTTTGCGATTATACTTTCATTACATCTTCAATAATATTAGTACTCAGGTACAACAATGACTAATCTCTGAACTCTTAAAATGAGATAAAAAAAAACCTCTCCGAAGAGAGGTTCTTTAATTTTTGATAGAAAATTACTTAACCGTAATTTCAACTTTTCTTTCAAAGTTAACTCTTCGGTTGGCTTCTCTGCCTTTTAACGTTTTATTTGATTGTACTGGTTGATCTTCACCAAACCCTTGCGTAGAAATACGAGTACCATCGATACCTCCTGCTACAAGAGCTGCTTTCACAGCATTCGCTCTTTTCTCAGAGAGCTTTTGATTGTAAGCTCTACTTCCGTCACTTGAAGCATGACCATTCACAACAACCTCTACGTTAGGATATTTTTTCATCAATTCAGACAAGGTATTGACCAATGAAGCTGCATCGCCTGAAATATCAGCACTATCAACTTTGAAGTAAATCACACTGTTCTCATCGGCTAGCATATCCATAATTTCTTTAGGATCGGCTGGACAACCATTGTTGTCAGCATCACCCGCTTCATCTGGACACGCATCGTCTTTATCTAAAACGCCATCATTATCGGAGTCGGCCCAAGGGCAACCATCGTTTTCCATAGCTCCGGCTTCGTTAGGACATTTATCATCCTTATCTGCAACACCATCAGCATCGCTATCAGGACAACCATTTAGCTCAGCTAGACCTGCTTCTTCTGGACATGCATCTTCAGCATCTGGTATACCGTCATCATCGGTATCTGGACATCCATTAAATTCAGCCTTACCTGCTTCTTCTGGGCAAGCGTCTTTGTTGTCGGGAATTCCATCTCCGTCTGTGTCGGGACATCCATCAAATTCTTTGAGACCAGGGACATCTGGACAAACGTCTTTTTGGTCTGAGACACCATCCTTATCGGCGTCATTGGCTCCAAAGACATAACTTATCCCGACTGTATGTTGAAGGTGATTGTATGCGTAGTTCTCTGATGAAGATCGATAAGAAGCACTGACGTTAGCATTCAGATTATCAGATAGACTAATATTTAGTCCAGCTCCTCCCAAAACAGTTCTTGAAACTTCAGTGGAAGGAAAAGCACCATCACTGGAAGTTTCACCCTCACTAAAATTGGTAAACCCATACCCTCCAAAGAGATAGGGTAGTACTTTTTCACCATTACCCAGGTTGTATTTAACAACACCATCAAGCGAGTAATAATCAAGATCACCACCACCAGTGGCTCCGTCTTTTATGTTGTTGGAAGCATATTGGACACCAAGAGAGAATCCGCCTTTAATGTATCGACTTAAGCTAACATAAGGCACACCAAAATTGGTTCCAGAATCTACAGCATCGTCCTGTATACTGACGAGGTTTGCACCAACGCTTACAGCCCAAGGGTTTTCTTCAGTCTGTGCTGTTAGGATAGTACCTGTCAATAGCAGAGCAAATGCAAAGCTAAAATTCAATGTTTTTTTCATGTTAAAATGTTGTATTTTGACAAAAGTAAGAAAATATCCTAAAATTCATGGGGAATCCACACCCTAATTCTTCCCTCGATGTGAGATATTCTTTATATTATTTTCTTCGAATATTGAATACAAGTTAATAGCTTTGCAATTTTATTACCCAATTAATACTCCTCAAATGAACAACTTGAATCAAAAAATGAGAATATGGCATCGGTATTTAGGCTTCTACCTTGTAGGAATCATGGCCGTTTATGCAGTAAGTGGAATGACACTTATTTTTAGGAAAACAGACACATTTAAGAAAGAAATTCAAATCCAAAAGATTCTTTCGTCTGGCCTTACTGAAACACAGTTGGTTAAAGCGCTGTCTGAAGATGAGTTGAATATTATTTCCTCACAAGACGATTTAATTTTGTTTGAAACTGGAACATACAACAGAATTTCGGGCGAGGTGTTGTATAAAAAGATGGAGTATCCTTGGGTATTGGATAAGCTAATAAAGCTACATAAAGCCAGCACCTATAGTCCAGTGTACTGGTTGAATCTGTTTTTCGGGGCTTCCTTATTGTTTTTTGTAATTTCTTCTTTTTGGATGTTTTTACCCCATACTTCAGCCTTTAGAAAAGGACTGTATTTTTCACTTGCGGGTATGGTTATGACTTTGATCATTCTATTTTTATAACCTTCAACGCAGGGCATACCGAACCCCTAAGAAGAATCGTCTTCCCTGATTGGAATAAAACACATAAGAAGGGTCAAAGCTGAGTGCGTTTGGGTTAGATCCAGTTTGAATGACCCTAGCGTTTGCATCAAAATCTACATCACGATCGAAAGGATCAAAGGCTCGGGCAATGCTTTCCCTAGGAGGTTTAAAATTGACTAAATTTTTGATACCGCCAAAAATCTCAATTTTGGAAGAAGAAATCCAACGAAATTGAAGGTTACTATCATGAATCCATGGGCTTTTTGCTGGTCTTGGATCGCGATCGCCAAGAAGCGGGAGTCGCATTGGACCAACAATTAATCCCGTCCAGTCCAGTGTTAAAGGGAGGTTAGCCAATCGATAACTCAATTTGTAGTTTGCTGTAAATCGCTCCGTAAGAAGCGGTTGTTTTTTAATCCCTTCATCTGTCCAGTTGGTATGAATCAATGTAGCTCCAACAACAAATTGAAAACCAGAGGAGAAAACTCCATTCACATTCAGCGTGAACCCCGAAAAAGAAGCTTTTTGATCCAAATTTCCATACCGAATTTGGTTGGGATTGGTTTCATAATCAGGAATGATTTTGTTGGAAAACTGGGTGTGGAATAAACTCCCATCCAATTCTAACAAGTACCCTTGCTTGGCATAAACCTTTTGAAACCAGTTGGCATTAATATTCCAAGATTTCTCTGGACGGAGGGTTTCTTCAAAGAGTACTTCGCGCCCCCCGGTCAGGGCAGCATGATCCTCGGTGAATACATTGACAATGCGATATCCTGTACCCCAACTCAAGCGAAAGCTAGCCACTTGCTCCGGATTATCCCATTTGAAATTGACACGAGGGGTTATAATGGAGCCATAAAGGGAATTGTAATCATACCGAAGCCCAAGCAGGAGCTTTTTACGTTTTTGAAAGGACCATTTGTTTTGAAAAAACACCCCGGGTAGGTGGGTTAGATTTTGATCAACAGTGGCTACCGTATTATCATCATAAAAGGTGGAACGAAAACTTATCCCATACAACAGCGCGTGTTTTGGACTATTTTTCGACCAAACCGATTGTATAAAAGCAACTCGTTGATCAGCCAAGAAGGAAGTTTGACCATAAACTGAATTCTGATTGTGATTATTGAAGCTGTATTGTAAAAACCAATCGCTATTGAGGTTGTATTTTCCAAAAAACTCTATTCTTTGAGTATATATACTCTCCCCATATCGCTCATTGCCCCCTCGGTAATTGGGAGACCAATTCATTTCTCCTCCCCAACGATCTTCATAAAAAAGGCGTATTCCTAGGGTGTTTTTCGGGCTCGAAAATTTATTGAATATTGAAACACGGTGTTGAAGGGTTAAATCCGTAAAATTGTCTTCGTTCTGATCAATGGGATTGGAATAATTGAAATGATTGATTCCCAACAAAGCTTTTGTTTCACCAATTTTATATTGCAATCCAATATCCGTATTTACTTCCCCCCAATTGGTGCTAAAGGATTCCAAACTCCAAATGGGACTATTTTCTGGTAGTTTTGTAATCAGATTAATAACACCTCCGATGGCTTCAGACCCGTATAAATTGGAAGCCGGCCCCTTAATCACTTCCACTTTTTCGATCAGAGATTGTGGAATTCCAGATAATCCATAGACAGTGGATAGACCACTTACTATAGGTAAACCATCAATTAATACCATCGTATTGGCACCTTCTTGACCGTTGATATGGATATCACCAGTATTACAAACATTGCAATTGAGTTGCGGTCGGATCCCATTTATTTGTTGGACTGCCTCAAACACAGAGGCTGTAGGATTGGCCTTAAAAAAGGAAGCTCTGTAGAGTTCAACGGGAATTGGACTGTCTAATTTATTAACCTGTTTGAGCGTACCTGTCACCACAACTTCTTGGAGCTCTTTGTCGGGTTCCAACATAACTTGAAAGGGAACTTGGTTTCGCTTTTTGTCGGACAATTCAATAATAGCGGGTTGATAATTGATATAAGAAATAATGATTTGGTCTTTTACAGCAGCATCCAAAATTTCAAACCAGCCCTTCTCATCGCTAAGTGTGGCCCTTTTTTTTGTTTTGTTATATACCGTAGCTCCTGCAATTGGAGTTTCATTTTCCGATACCACTTGCCCTTTAAATTGGGAGAATACCCCCAGTGAGTTTAAAAAAAATAAGCCTAAAAGAAAACGCATGTTTACTTATATTTGATTGAAAAGCAATAAATTGTTCACTAGTGCAAAACTAATGAAAAACACCAAAGAAAAAGAACATTACATTAAGCTTATTTTCAAGCATCGAGAAAAAAATCAACGCGTTACTGTATCCAGTTTGAGTGAAAATTTGGGGGTATCCAAATCTTCAGTAACCAATATGTTGAAAAAACTGGTGCACATGGGGTTGGTGGATACAGCACCCTATCAGCCGATTGCTTTGACAGATAAAGGAGTTGTTGTGGCACAAGAGATTGTGGCTAAGCATCGTCTTATTGAACTATTTCTGGTTGAAGTAATGGGATTTACCAATGAACAAGTACATCCTATTGCAGAAGAAATAGAACACATCGATTCCCCAGAATTTTTTCGCCGGGTAAGAGAAATGCTCAAACAAGATCAACTTGACCCACACGGGAGTACTATTCCGGAAATAAAATTTTAAAATATGGACCTCCTTGAATCTTTCTTTACAACTGTGTTCAGATTTTGACTAATTCTCTCATAATTTTATCTGTAACTCTATATGGGGCTTCTTTAATTATCGGGTTATTTTATGGCGCAATAGTATATGACTGGTGTCCTTTTTTTACTAGACTGGAAGCAGTATCAACCTTCCGATTACAACAATAAGATGAGCCTACGCTATATCTCCTTAGTCAAAAATGAAAAACTTTAAAGGTGAAAGGTTTGAAGTTACAATTGAAAGTGAAAAGGTTTCTGATTGCAACTAATTGAGGATGGAGTTATTGAAGCGGATGAGGATGGCTTTGTAATTATAGCGGACTTGTGAAAAAGACAGTGTGCCGCTGTCCTGAGCCGCAAGCGAAGGGATTGCGGTACATGCACTTTCCTTTTAAATTTGATCTAAATACAAGACCTAAAATCAACTATTGAGATTTTGAAATTGGTCACAATCTTTATTATTCTTTGACAGGAGTTGTGTACAAATAGTGTATAAGTGAGGAAACAAAAAAGGGACCACATTGCTGTTATCCCTTGTTAATAGTGTGACCTCGGCAGGATTCAAACCTGCAACCTCTTGAGCCGTAATCAAGTGCACTATTCAGTTATGCTACGAGGCCTTATGGCGGTAAATGTACCAATTTTTTTTATTGAAAAAAAAGAAGCGGAGGACGGATAATAAGAGAAGTCGATGCTATTTTTGAGGGCCAAAGTCTCTTTATGATTTTTGAAAATTTAGAGTTCTGAGCAAGTACGATTACATCTATATATACAGTGAGAAACAGTACCTTTGATCGAATATTCTGACAAATGGAATTTCTTGCGATCATTTTTGGACTCATACTCCTGATTAAGGGGGGCGAATGGTTAATGAAAGCCGCAGTCTCACTGTCTCTTAGCATGCGAGTACCTAAAATTGTCATTGGGATGACTGTAGTTTCTTTTGCTACCTCAGCTCCCGAACTCATTGTAAGCTTGCAGTCTTCTTTGTCTGGCCACTCAGACTTAGCCTTGGGAAATGTGATTGGTTCTAATATTGCTAACCTTGCATTTGTTTTAGCCATTACCATCCTAATCTCTCCCATAACAGTCACCCAAAGTTTTTACAAAACCGATTGGCCAATGATGATCCTAGCCACCCTTTTATTTATTGGTTTTCTTAACTCAGACCAAGGATTGGAACAGTGGGAGGGTGCTTGCTTATTTATTCTATTAATCGTCTTTCTGGTTTATCTGATATTATTCCAAAAACAAGCGGTTTACGATGAAGCGCCAGAAGATGACGAATTGTTGCCTCTGCAAAAGACCATAAGCTATTTTTTTTTAGGAGCTGTCGGTTTGTGGCTGGGTTCTGAGACTCTTGTCAAGGGCGCTATTTCTCTAGCCAACAGCTTGGGGGTGAGTGAAAGAATTATTAGTATCACTGTGGTCTCCATAGGGACGAGTATTCCAGAGTTGTCGGCTTCCATTATTGCAGTGATTAATAAAGAAAAGGCTATCTCAATAGGAAACTTGATCGGGTCTAATATTTTTAATTTGATGGCAGTCATGGGGGTTACAGCATTGGTAAATCCAATCCCCGTTGGCGACTTAAATATGTTGTCGAATGACATCTGGTGGATGCTAGGAATTTCTTTAATGATTTTACCGCTGGTGTTTCTGCCTCGTAAAAAACAGCTGGGTCGCTTGGATGGACTCATTCTCTTAATATTATATGTCTGTTTCCTATGGCCTCTGCTTAAGGGATTATAAAAAAAA
>CENJ01173680.1_pt1 | contig 10605 bp, 9 predicted proteins | sample 356161 | NCBI WGS metagenome assembly CENJ01 (sample SAMEA2619531, study PRJEB7988) | marine metagenome | biome: marine biome (ENVO:00000447); feature: surface water layer (ENVO:00002042); material: "saline water (ENVO:00002010), including plankton (ENVO:xxxxxxxx)" | depth 5 m
AGATTTTACAAAACACAACTTACGTAACTGTAAATTTGAGAATCTCATTCCCGCTGCTAAACTGATAGAGTCTAAAGGTGGAAAAGCGGTCAAAATGAGTAGTGGAGATGGCTCTTTGTTGGACCCAAAAAATAATTCAATGATAATTGATTATTCAGGACTGGGTCAGACGCCGTTTATGGATATTTATCTTCCAGCACATTGCAAGTTCTTTATAGGCCCCACGAGTGGCATCGCAGCGGTCTCTATGATGTTTAATGTACCAATAGGTCAAACCAATTGTTTTCCTGTGGCTAGTGCGGTTATTCCAAAAAGAGGGCTTTTTATCCCAAAATTAATATGGTCGAAGGAAAAAGACCGGGTTTTATCTTATCGTGAAATTTCTGACCTACAAATTGGAAACCAAATTCATGCCGCGGCATTTGAAGCACTTGGTTTAGAAGTTTTAGAGAATAGCGCAGATGACATTTCATTACTTTTAGAGGATATGCTGGACTTTACTTCAGATTTTACAATTGCTTCCAAGCATGAGATTTTGCGCGAAAAGTTTTTGAATAAATATTTTTCAGTTACCTGTTTTACGAACAAACATGTTAAGCCCTCAGGACTAGAAAAAAGTGGAAAAATATCTTGGCGTTTTTTAGAAAAACATTCCTATTTAATGGACTAGGTAGGATTGCCAAATCGTTTTAAAAATCCTCAGGCTAACGATAAGAATTAGAGAGACATAATGAACTTCATACAAGAATACTTCTCGGAAGTTTCTGATGTTGCCCAAAACATTTGTGAGGATTCCATTGAACAAATGGTGCTCAGTTTATCAAGTTTAAGGGAAGCGCGTGGCAGATTATTTATTTTAGGTGTGGGTGGGTCAGCCGGAAATGCTAGCCATGCAGTAAATGACTTTCGAAAATTGTGTTGTATTGATGCACATGCTCCAACAGATAACTCTTCAGAGATAACTGCAAGGACAAATGACGACGGCTTCAACACAATTTTTTCAGAATATATCAAAGTCTCTTGTGGATCAGCAAAAGACGCCATACTGATTTTTTCTGTTGGGGGAGGAAGTGAAGAAAAAGGGGTTAGTGTGAATTTGATTGCTGCAATCCGGGAGGCAAAAAAAAGAGGTATGAAAATCTTCTCGATAGTGGGGATGAAGAACGGCTTTGCCGTCCTAAACAGTGATATCTCCCTAGTCGTTCCAATTAAGAACCCAAGTTTAATCACACCAATTTCAGAGTCATTTCAAGCAGTAATATGGCATTGTATCGTGTCGCATCCACAACTAGCAGTGAACACTACAAAGTGGTGAGCCATGATGAATAATGTAGCTGTTTTTTTGGATCGCGATGGTGTGATCAATAAGCCAATCATAAAAAACCGCAAACCCTTTGCCCCGACAACTCATAACGAATTCGCTATATATCCAGAAGCTGCTGCATGTGTTTTGAAAATGCACTCGGCAGGCTTTAGAGTTATAATTGTCACAAACCAAAAGGATGTTGGAAAAAAAATTATTGCTCAATCAGAATTAGAAGAAATGCATGCATCCATTCATGAAAAGCTCAAAATTGATGAGATAAAAGTATGTATTTGCACTGATGAATGTGCGTGTTATAAGCCTAATCCCGGAATGCTACTAGAGGCCAAAAACGATTGGAACTTGGACTTAAAAAAATGTTTCATAATAGGGGACACATGGCGTGATATTGGTGCGGGGTTCAACGTAGGCTGCAAAACTATTTTAATAGAAAGATGCTATAACATGCCTATGCCGTATACCCCCAACTTTATCGTCAAAAATCTACAACAAGCGACATCAATTGTGCTTAAACATAGTTTAAAAGAGCGAAAATGATTCAGGATTTAAAGATAAAAATTTTTGCTGATGGCGCTGACCTCCATTCTATTTTAAAGCTCAGTTCGAATCCCTTAATTAGTGGCTTCACAACGAACCCCACATTGATGAAAAAAGCCGGCGTAAAAAACTATGAGGATTTTGCAGCTGAGTTGATCACTTTGGTGCCGGATAAACCAATATCTTTCGAGGTGTTTGCGGATGATTTGCAGGAAATGGAGAGGCAGGCTCGCGTGATCGCCACTTGGGGTAGAAATGTTAATGTAAAAATTCCAATTATGAATACGAGTGGAGTATTTACCGGGCCAATAATACAGGCGCTTTCAAATGATGGGATCAAACTCAACGTAACCGCAATAATGACATCCGAGCAAGTTGGACGTGTCATTCAAGTTTTGGCAAAGGAAACACCTTCCGTTATTTCGGTTTTTGCAGGTCGGGTTGCGGACACTGGAATAGATCCAATACCAACAATGCAGAAGTGCCGTGACTTGATGTCTTCACATGTTAACGCCGAGTTGTTGTGGGCTAGCCCGAGAGAGGTGCTAAATCTTTTTCAGGCGCAATCTGCAGGGTGTCACATAATCACGATGGATCACGGCCTGCTAGAGAAGTTGCGATTTATTGGCAAAGATTTGAACGATTTTTCTGTGGAGACTGTGGATATGTTTTATAGAGATGCAAAATCCTCTGGGTTTAAAATTTAGTATTGGAGCATTTTGGTGAGTTCTACATCTAACATTCTAATCACAGGTGGTGCGGGTTATTGTGGCAGCCTTTTGGTGCCATACCTATTAGATAAGGGATACAGAGTTACCGTCTTTGATAAACTTTTCTTTGGGGATAATTTTTTACCAAAAACTAATGTCAATTTGAGAGTGATAGAGGGTGACATTCGGGATCATGATAGCTTTAAAAATGCTGTCAGTGGTCAGGATGCGGTTCTGAGCTTGGCCTGTATTTCTAATGATGCATCCTTTGAACTGGATGAGCGGTTGTCTACCTCAATAAACTTTGAGGCGTTTGAACCGATGGTCAAACAGGCGAAAGAAGCGGGTGTCAAGAGATTCATTTATGCCTCATCTTCTTCAGTCTATGGAGTAAGTGACGCGCCTGACGTAAAAGAGGACCATCCTCTAATTCCGTTAACGCTCTACAATAAATACAAAGGGATGTGTGAGCCTATACTTAATAGTTATGGCTCTGAAAATTTCACTGTAACAACATTTCGCCCGGCAACCGTTTGTGGTTATGCGCCGAGGTTGAGACTTGATTTATCGGTTAACATATTAACCAACCACGCGTTGACGAATAACAGAATTACCGTTTTTGGTGGTGAACAATTGCGACCCAACTTAGATGTCCGTGACTACGTTGCTGTGTGTCATAAACTCTTAACTGCGCCGAAAAATTTAGTTCACAAGGATGTCTTTAATGTTGGTTATGAAAATATGTCGATAATGCAAATTGCTGAGCTTGTAAAAAAAGTTGTATCGGAAATTTTTCCCGATAGATGCAATATCGAAATAGTTACTACACCCAGTGACGACAATCGATCATATCACATAAACTCAGACAAGATTAGTTCCCAACTTGGCTTTGAACCAGTGTTTAGCGTTGAAGATAGTATCAGAAGCCTTTGTGCCGCATTCGAAAGAGGTGACGTCAAGAATAGCATGACAAATGATTGGTATTATAATATTAGAACCATGAAAAAATTGAGCGTCTCATAATGAGCAAAAAAGTTGCTATCGTTACGGGCGGCGCTGGATTTATTGGCAGTCATGTTGTAGATCAATTACTAGCTATTGGCTTGGAAGTGAGAGTAATAGACAACTTTTCGGGTGGACATAAAAATAACTTAAGTCATCATAACAAAGACACAAATCTCTCGGTATTTGAGACAGATGTTCTTGATCTTCCCGCTTCGTCAAAAATTTTTGACAGGGTGAATTATGTTTTTCATTTTGCTGGACGGGGTGATATCGTTCCGTCCATCGAGCGACCATACGAATACATGACCACAAATGTATTAGGTACGACTCGCGTATTAGAATGCGCCAGATATGCGCAAGCAGAAAAATTTATTTATGCAGCGTCTTCCTCTTGCTACGGCATAGCTTCAACGCCAACTAATGAAAGTCATCAAATATCGCCGCAGTACCCATATGCTCTCTCAAAATATCAAGGCGAACAAGCATGTTTTCATTGGCAAAATGTTTATGGCCTTCCTGTAAATTCTATACGAATTTTTAACGCTTATGGCCCGCGTGTGAGAACAACTGGCGTGTACGGTGCCGTTTTCGGTGTGTTTTTTAAACAAAAATTGGCTCAAAAACCTCTTACTATCGTGGGAGATGGCGAGCAAACTCGCGACTTTGTTTTTGTTACAGACGTCGCGAATGCATTTGTTCTAGCTGCACTATCAAAAAATAAGGGGCAGATCTATAACTTGGGTTCTGGCTCACCTCAAAAAATAAATATGCTTGCGAAATTGATAGGAGGAGAATTAGTTTTTCTACCATCGCGCCCGGGAGAACCGTTCTGCACCTGGGCAGATATTACAAAAATTAAAAAAGAACTTGGCTGGGTTCCATCAGTATCATTCACCCAAGGGGTAAAGGAAATGTTACAACATATTGACCTATGGAGGGACGCACCTTTGTGGGACGAAAAATCAATCGCTGACGCAACAAAAACGTGGTTCAAGTATCTTGGTTGAGAAAATAAAATATGACAGATTTATTTAAAAAATTTAAAACCAAGATCAAGTCAATAGATGAAATTTTGCTGATTATCGGAACCCATCCGAGAAAAATTTCAACAATTATTTGTCACGGTGTTTTCGACGTTGTCCATCCCGGTCATGTGCGTCATCTAGCCTATGCGAAAAGCAAGGCAGACCTCTTGATTGTAAGTTTGACAGCTGACCAATATATCGAAAAAGGTGCCCACAGACCTCATGTTCCTCAGGATATTCGTGCATTGAATATCGCTGCATTTGAAATGGTAGATTACGTAGTCATAGATGAAAATGCCAAACCATTGAGTCTCTTATCCCAAATTAAGCCGGAGTATTTTGCAAAAGGTTTTGAATACGTTGCCAATGATTTAGCTTTAGCAACAAAGGAAGAGCAAGAGACCGTAAATAGTTACGGTGGAGAAATTATTTTTACTCCCGGCGATGTTGTTTATTCATCTTCCAAATTACTGGAAATGTCCCCACCAAACATAAAGAGTCAGAAAACCCAAATGTTAATGGAGAGGTCTAATCTGACTTTTGAAGGGCTTAGACAAACAGTTCGATCTTTTGGTGGCGCCAAAGTCCATGTGATTGGAGATACGATTGTCGACACTTACACCCGTACAAGTTTGATCGGGGGGCAAACTAAGACACCAACTTTTAGCGTGCTATGTGAAGGACGAGAGGATTATGTTGGAGGCGCCGGTATAGTTGCAAAACATCTGCGAGCGGCCGGTGCCGATGTTACATTCTCTACCGTTCTTGGTGCCGATTGTTATGGTGATTTTGTTATTGAAACGCTAAATGACGCAAACATCTCCACACTACAAATTATTGACAAATCTCGACCCACAACAAATAAAAATGTGTTTATTGCAGATGGATATAGACTACTAAAGGTCGACACCTTAGATAATCGTTCGATTTCAAATGAGGTGCTAGACAAAATTATTGATCAAATTCAGAGAGTTGATGCTGAAATAATTGTGTTTAGTGATTTTCGGCATGGAATTTTCAATCGATTAACAATTCAAAAACTTATTGATGCGATTCCCGAGGCAGCATTTCGTGTAGCGGACAGCCAAGTTGCGAGCAGATGGGGAAATATCATTGAATTTCAGAAGTTTGATTTGATAACACCTAATGAACGGGAAGCCCGGTTTGCACTAGCAGACCAAGACTCAACTGTTGGTCACCTCGCAGGACGCATCATTGAAGCAACTGCCGCAAAATCTTTGATACTTAAGCTCGGTTCGAGGGGAGCTTTCTGTATGACACCTTATCCCGATAATTACGTCGACAATGAAACCAAAAACTTTTTTTCGTTGGACTCATTTGCAGATGATGTCGCCGACTCAGTAGGCGCTGGTGATGCGCTACTTGCATACGCGACCTTGTCTCTCTACAAGACAGGTTCAATGTCGTCAGCAGCGATATTAGGATCGTTAGCGGCAGCGTGCGAATGTGCTAGAGATGGAAACATCCCAATAACCGCGGAGGATACATTAAAAAAAATTGATTCTCTGGAATCTCAGTTAAATTATGAATGATTTAGCTTCATTAAGATTTATTGTTGTTGGGATTGGCTTACAGGGCAAAAAACGTGTTTCTCATGCAAAAGGCAGTGTTGTAGCGACAGTTGATCTGTATAATTTGGACGCTGACTACAGGTCGGTGAAAGATGTTAGCCCCGAAAAATACGACGCTGCTTTTGTTTGCACACCCGACACTGAAAAATTTTCGATAATTGAATATCTGCTCAAAAACAAAAAACATGTCCTTGTTGAAAAGCCACTTTTGGTCGACGACAAAAACCAATTAAGTGCGATTGCCAGTTTGGCAAAAAAAAACAACCTTCAATGTTATACGGCCTATAATCATCGGCATGAGCCGAACATTGTAGCGATGAAGAAACTAATTGAGTCGGGCGAACTTGGAAAAATTTACTCTTGCAGGATGTTTTATGGAAACGGAACAGCAACAGATGTAAGGAATAGTGTGTGGCGTGATCAGAGAAGTGGTGTTATCGCTGACCTGGGGTCGCACTTATTGGACAGTTGCAATTATTTTTTTGGTAGCGTTAAGCCAAATATGCAACTAGCTGTATTCAATAGATTCGAAAATAGAGCCCCAGACCATGCAATTTTGATATCTCGCGACTCTCAGCCGTTCGTGGAATTAGAGATGACATTGTGTATGTGGCGAAATCATTTTACTTGTGACATTTTAGCTGAAAATGGTAGCGCTCACATAGACTCACTTTGTAAGTGGGGGCCGAGCTCATTTATTCACCGAAAACGAAACGTCAATGGCGGTCGTCCCGACGAGGTTAAGCTTACACTGGTTCAGTCAGACCCCACTTGGGAGATAGAGCATGAACATTTTTGTTCTTTAATTAAAAATTCCCCGGAGTGCACCCTTGAAAATGATATTTGGATAAATGAAACTTTAGCTGAAATGGGTAAAAAATTATGAATGTAAGAGCTCCAACTATTGGGTTCGCTGGACTTTCACATCTCGGTCTAATATCCACAGTCGCAGCAGCAGAAAAAGGGTTCTCTGTAGTTGGTTACGATAATGATAGCAAAAAAATAAAAGCTCTCATGAGGGCGATTACCAACATTGTAGAACCCAACTTACAAAGCCTTCTAGAAAAAAATAAAAAAAGCATCCACTTCACTGACAATGCCGAAGAACTTAAGTTTTGCGATTTAGTCTATTGCTCGGTTGATGTACCAACCTCAGATCAGGCAATTAGTGATTTGGCTCCTGTAAATACAATTTTAAATACTATCACTAAAAATATTACGGCTGACGCAGCATTAGTGGTCCTAAGCCAAGTGCCACCGGGTTTTACACGCTCCATTAGAGTTGATTGCTGTGATGTTTTTTATCAAGTAGAGACTCTGGTTTTTGGTAATGCGATATCAAGAGCTATCGATCCTGAGAGAATTATACTGGGATGCGCGGATCCTAATGCGCCCATACATCCCGTATTGGCAATTTTTTTAAACTCTTTTGAATGTCCGGTTTTGCCAATGCGGTATGAAAGTGCTGAGCTTACAAAAATTGCGATAAATTGCTATTTGGCTGCCGACATTACCATAACGAATACACTTGCCGAGGTATGCCAAAAAATTGGAGGTGATTGGGAGGAGGTTATTCCCCCATTAAAACTTGATCGACGAATAGGTTCTTTTGCGTACTTGAATCCGGGACTTGGCATATCCGGAGGCAATTTGGAGCGGGACTTGGAAACGGTAATTAGCCTAGGCAAATCAAGCGACATAAACGTTGAGTGTATCAGGTCAATCAACAATTACAGCCATTATTGTAAAAATTGGTTAATGCGAAGTATCAAAAACGAAATCTTACAAGAAAGCGTCCAAAAAGTATGTATTTTGGGATTGTCTTATAAAGAGAATACGGACTCAGTCAAAAACTCCCCTGCAATTGAAATGATTAAACAATTAGAGAAATGCACAATAAACGCCTATGATCCATCTGTGCCATTGGATATGGATTTGGCCGTTTGTCGAAAAAAAACAATCATTGAGGCTGTAGAGGGGGCTGATGTGCTTGTGGTTTCGACCCCTTGGCCTGAATTTAAAAGTATAAATTTATTGCAAATCAAAAAAGTGATGCATGGATTGAAAATTCTGGACCCATATAGAATGCTGAACATGAAACAGGCTAAAACTCTAGGTTTTGAATATCGTACAATTGGAGTGTTTACATAACTCCGTTTTTTGTTTTTGGGATTGTGAAAAATTATGTCAAAAGAAAATAAAAAAATTGTTGTTTTAGGCTCTTCAGGTTTCGTCGGTGGCGCAATATGCAAAGCATTAAAAAATGGGGGTGAAAATTTCGTTGGTTATTCAAGTCATGAAATAAATCTCTTAAAATCAGAAGATCTGATAAAATTGAATAATGGATTGAAACCAACGGACATTGTTGTTTTTGTGTCCGCCATAGCTCCCTGTAAGAATAGAGAGACATTTGATAAGAACATTCAAATGATGCAAGGATTTTGTGCCCTTGAAGGGTTAAAAAACCTTGCGCATATCGTATATATTAGCTCTGATGCTGTGTATTCAGACTCGTCGAAGTGCATAGATGAGGGGGCTAGCAAACAACCTGCAAACTTTCATGGAAAAATGCACGTTGCAAGAGAGGCGTTGATTACTCAAATTTGTATCGATAGGTCAATTCCATTGTCAGTACTTAGACCGACTTTAATTTATGGACCTGGCGACACCCACAATGGATACGGGCCAAATAAGTTTTCAAGAAGTATCGCGAACGGTGAGCCTATTGAACTTTTCGGATTTGGTGAAGAAAAACGGGACCATATATTTATTGAAGATGTGGCTAATCTCGTATTAGCATGTCTCCAAAAACGAGCGGTTGGTGAATTTAATTTGGCGACAGGAACCCTTTTTTCATTTCTACAAATTGCTCAAATGTTGTATCGCGCTCTTCCAAATGAAGAAGAAAAAATTAATTTCATAAACCGCATAGGTCCTATGCCGCACAATGGATACCGAGCGCTAGACAACACACTTGCTCGGAAAACGTTTGAAGATTTTAATTTCACTAGCATGGAAGACGGGCTTCGCCGAACCATCTTACATTCAAATATTTAAGCCTTTTTTAAATGTTACGAAGATGCAAAATTAAATGAAAAGTTTTTTTAAGTTAAGTTTGTTTCCAAGGCATTGGATTGCTAGTTTCAACAATTTCAGGCCGATAGCTGAGCTAGAGAATAGAAGCATCTGGTATATTGTATTTTTGAGTACAATGCAGACAATTTTTGAGGGAGTTGGCATTTCATTAATAGTCCCTTTTTTTGAGCTGCTGGAGAGTGAAGGTGCCACTCCAAGCGCAGATACAAATCATAAAATTAGTCAACACGTGATATCTGTACTCATTTTCCTCGGGTTGCCCGTGAAATTCTATGTCCTTTCAACTTTTATAGCCCTGCTAATTGTCCTGCGGCAGTCTGTTGATTATTTGTTGTCGGTAGAAGTTTCGCGAGTAAAAGTGAAGGCTGAACGTTGTATTAGGCGTAAAATTTTCAACGAAACTTTTTCTGCCAGACCTGAGGCAATCAATGAATTAGGAGCGGGCAGCTACATCGAGTTGATGGTTGGCCAAGTAAACAAGGCTTCAAATTTTTTGACGCTCTCAATAAGTTACGTTGCATCTCTTTTGTTGATTTTTTGTTACGCACTTATCGCATTTTATCTATCATTCACTGCCAGCTTGGTTGCTTTTTTTATGGCGATACTAGCCTTCATTGTATCTCGAATTATTCTTACTGCTATTACCAATCTATCCAAAAAAAATGTCATAGATATAAGGAATTTTGCAAAACATCTTAGTGAGTGTTTTTTGTCTTGGAAAATGATTAAATTGTCAAATTCCTTTGAATTTGAACAAAAGCGCAATGATGAATGGGTATACAGAATTGAGTCGCAGGATTTTCGGGTGGGTAAAAACTTCGCGAAAGTTAGGGCATTGATATCTATTACGATTCTTTCTTTGCTAATCACAATAATAAACATATCGTTTTCTTATAAGATTTTGGATGCCTCTTTTTTAGTACTGCTAAGTGTTATGACAGTTAGGTTGCTACCAAACCTTCTCTCGCTTGTTGTGTCGCAGGGCAGGATTTCTGTTGCAGGTGAGAGCGTCAATCGGATTTTTGGCGTTATAAATGACTTGCGATCAGCAAAAGAACTAGATGGTGGTACATTAAAAATGCCACCTAGCGGTGACATAGTTTTTAATAACGTCTCATTCAGTTATCCAGGAAGCAACGAAAGCATATTTCATGGCTTTAATGCACGTATCCCTGCGTTTCGATATACTGCGATCAAAGGCGAGTCCGGGGTCGGCAAATCCACATTAATTGATTTGCTATCACGAATTTCAAACCCCTCGAGCGGTTCTATTTACCTAAATAACGTTCTTGTAGATGACATTGAATTGGGTGCTT
>CENJ01019589.1_pt1 | contig 10590 bp, 9 predicted proteins | sample 356161 | NCBI WGS metagenome assembly CENJ01 (sample SAMEA2619531, study PRJEB7988) | marine metagenome | biome: marine biome (ENVO:00000447); feature: surface water layer (ENVO:00002042); material: "saline water (ENVO:00002010), including plankton (ENVO:xxxxxxxx)" | depth 5 m
CTGACAAGCCGTCAGGCTTTGGCACACGCCACAGGCAAAGATGTCAGGTTGTGGCACAAAAAAGCGCGCCACCTCATCGAAGGGACGCGCTGTTTTGTCGTTGTTGGTTGATTATTCTGCAATCGGCGTGTCCACCGCAGTCGTTGGCGCGATGCCTCGGCTTTCGATGCCGGTGTCTTGGCGTGCATTGCCGAAGTAAACACCCGCAACGATGCACAACACAAACAGGGCTCCGGTCAAGTACCAAGTCGCTTTGACCAGGAAGTCCGTCGTCTTCTGCACTCCGCCCATTTGGCCTGCACCTTGGAAGCCTGTTGCTAAGCCGCCGCCTTTCGGATTTTGAACCAGAATTACGGCGCCGAGCAAGACGCAGACTATCAAAATCACGACCATCAAAAAGTATCCCATGGTTTCCTTTTATTCATTCAAACCAACCGGCCTCATTGGCGTTGGTTGAGTTTTCTCAATTGGGCTGCAAAATAAGTGCTTTTTGCCGGATAAGTCAATGCCAAATGGCGATAAGCTTTGCGCGCCTTGACGATTTGGCCTTGCTGCGCAAAAATTCGGGCCATGGTCTCGGTCACCAAGGTGGGGTCTTCCATGACACTGGCCTTGGCCCATTCCTCCACCGGAGCTTCGACCTCGCGCAACTTCCCGATGCGGGGCTGCTGTTCGATGAACCGGTCGATCAAGGCATTGGCATCCAATCCCTCGGTCTTCGCTGATGAACCAGGCGCCGGCAATCCTTGGCCCGCTTCACCAAATCCCACCTCGGCAGCCCGCTGGGCCAACCAAGCAGCGAAGGGTGATGACGCAGCCGCACGGATGCGCTCCATGTCGTGTGTTTCTTGAACGGTCGGCTCCGCTGATGTTGGCTCAACCTCACGCTCGATTGTCCGACCAATCGCCTCAATGAGGGCCTCGCGCTCCATGGGCGCTTCCGGGTCCAAGTGGGGTTCTGCTCCTGCCGCTTCAACCTCGGCCTCAACGGTTCCTGCCTCCTCTGGCATTTCGTCCACCCATTGCTCCACCGCCTTGGCCTCAGCAATCAAGCGCTCCCGGATGAGCAGATCATACAGCGGCTGACGGTAAGTCCCGTGCGTCGCTGCTTTCAACAAATCCGCTTCCTGGTCCATGTGCCCTCCTACCGCACTCGCCCGGGCGAGCAACATCGCAATGGCCCCGGCATAGGGGTGCTTTTCGCTCCATGCCTTCAACCCCTCCCGGTCGGAAGCTTCGACCCGTTCTGGGAATTCAATGAGTTCTTGAAGGCGTTGGAGGTGCATGACAGCGTTGCGTTCGATTCAAGTATATCACCAATTTCCCAAAGAAGCATTGAAGATGTCCTGCGATAATTGGGATCCGATGTCCTCCACGAGTGCATCCTCCACTTGCAACAGGTCCAAATCGCTGCTGTAATCCGCGAAGCGGGTGAAGTTGCGGTCAAACCCCAACTCGGGATCCTTGGTATTCTCGTAGTGAATGGAAAGTCCGATGGTCAGTCGGTTAGATGCGGCGGTTTCGTCGCCTTGCACATTGACGGGGGTCACTTCCCAGGTGGTGATTTCACCGGTGAATTGAAGCTCCCCTGCTTCGTCCACCAAGCGCAGCGTCGATTGCCGCTGGATGCGGTCCCGCAGCTCCTCCGTCAGCACCAGCGCACTGGACGCCGTCGCCAAGGGCGTCAGCATCTCAAAAGCCGCCACCGAGTAGGTTGAAGCACCTGAGGTTTGAGCGCCATAAGGCGAATAAACTCCGCAGCTGCCCGTGCACAAGGCCACAGCGATCAACACGGCCCATCCGATGTGGCGAGCGGCGGTCATTTCAGGCCGTATTCTTTGATTTTGCGGTAGAGCGTCCGCTCGGAGATGCCCAGTTCAAGCGCGGCATACTTGCGCCGGTTGCGGTGCTTGGCGAGCGCCCTTCGGATCAACTCGCGCTCTGAGTCCTGCAACGAAAGCACCTCCTCCACTTCCTGCGCTTCTTCCACGTCGTCATGGGGCGCTGATGCGGTGGGTTGCAAGGACGACCCGCCTTGCCAGCGCGTAGGCGACCACTCGGTTTCAAACGCATCCTCCGCATCGGGCTGAGCGTCCTCCCGTCCAACCGGGAGGCCTTTCAAGGACGGCGGCGGCTGATTGAATACCCGCTGTGCGAGCTCGGGGCTCACGTGGGACACATCGCTTTGCATGAGGTCGTACACGAGTTTTTTGAGGTCCTGTATTTCTTGGCGCATGTCAAACAGCACCTTGTACAGGATTTCGCGCTCATTCAGGTTGGAAGCCGCATCGGGCGCCTCCCGCATGGGCAAACGGCTTCGGTGGGATTCCGGCAAATAGCTGAGCAAGGTGTCCGCGTCAATGCGGCGTTCGATCTCCAAGATGGACATCTGCTCCGTGGTGTTTTTGAGCTGGCGAATGTTGCCAGGCCACGGGTAATTTTCCAGTACTTCAACGGCATCCTCAGCCAGCGAGAGCGGCGGCATTTGGTATTGCTCGGAAAAGTCGGTGGTGAATTTGCGAAAGAGCAAATGAATGTCCCCAGCGCGCGCGCGAAGCGGCGGCACATCAATCGGCACCTGACTCAGTCGGTAATACAGGTCTTCACGAAATTGACCGCGCTGGATTGCGTCCGCGAAATCCACGTTCGTCGCCGCGACCACACGGACGTCCGTTTTCTGCACCTTGGACGAACCGACGCGGATGAATTCGCCTGTTTCCAAAACGCGCAACAAACGCACCTGCGTTGTCAAGGGCAATTCTGCAACCTCATCGAGAAAAATGGTTCCGCCATTCGCTTCTTCGAAATAACCTTTACGGGATTCGGTGGCTCCCGTGAACGCCCCCTTTTCGTGACCGAACAATTCGCTGTCGATCGTGCCTTCCGGAATGGCACCACAGTTGACAGCGATAAATGGACCGTGCTTGCGGCGTGAAAAATGATGAACCACGCGCGGCATGACCTCTTTTCCCACCCCGCTTTCTCCGAGCACGAGCACGGATAAGTCTGTCGGCGCCACCTGCGACGCCACCGTTACCGCGCGGTCCAACGCCGGGCTCGTCCCGATAATGCCAAATCGCCGTTTGATTGAAAGTGCATCCATGGCAAGGCGTTTATGCGACGGCAGGCTCGTCGGTAATGGTTCCCAGCAACGTGACCGCGGTGCAGTCATGGACATGCACATTCACGTAGGTGCCGCGTTGCGCATTCTCTTTCGGGAAGACGACAACTGTGTTGTACGTGGTTCGTCCGAAGTACTGGTCGTCCCGCTTCTTCGATGTGCCTTCGATGAGCACCCGGTACGTCCGGCCGACCAACGCTTTAGTTCGACCCGCTCCGTGGCCTTTTTGCAACGCAATGATTTCCTGCAAACGACGGCCTTTGACTTCGTCCGGCACATCGTTCTCGTACTTGCGCTGGGCCAGCGTTCGCGGCCGCTCGCTGTACTGGAACATGTAGGACATGTCGTACTGCACGGCCTCCATCAAACTCAGCGTGTCTTGGTGCTCCTCCTCGGTTTCTCCGCAAAATCCTGCGATGATGTCGGTGGAAATCGCGCAATCCGGCATGATGCGGCGGATGGCGTCAATGCGCTCGAGGTACCACTCGCGGGTGTAGCCCCGGTTCATTCGCTTGAGGTTGTCGCTGTTTCCGGACTGCACCGGCAAGTGGATGTACTTGCAAATGTTTTCGTGCCTGGCCATGGCGTGGAGCACGTCGTCGGTCATGTCCTTGGGATGGCTGGTCGAGAACCGGACACGCAGATCGGGGTTGACCGCAGCGACGCGTTCAAGCAGTTCAGCAAAACGCACCACTGGTTCTCCCTCGTTTTTGATGTTGCCCTTGTTGTCGATGTTCCATTTGTAGCTATCGACATTTTGGCCCAGCAATGTCACTTCGCGGTAGCCTGCCTCAAACAACTCATGGGCTTCCCGTACAATGCTCTCGGGGTCTCGGCTGCGCTCCCGGCCTCGGGTGAATGGGACCACACAGAAACTGCACATATTGTCGCAGCCCCGCATGATGCTGATGAACGCCGTAACGCCATTCGAATCCAATCGCACCGGGCTGATTTCCGCGTAGGTCTCCTCTCGGCTCAGCAGCACGTTAACCGCCTTTTGCCCGCCTTGGACCTGATCGACGAGGTTGGGAATGTCGCGGTACGCGTCCGGACCGACCACCAAATCCACGAGTTTCTCCTGCTCGAGCAGGGACTCTTTCAGCCGTTCCGCCATGCATCCGAGTACACCCACCACCAATTCTGGGCGATGTTGCTTCGCTTTCTTGAACTGCCGCAGGCGGGTGCGCACGCGATGTTCGGCGTTCTCGCGGATGGAACAGGTATTCAAGAGGATCAGATCCGCCTCTTCTTCATCCCGCGTGGTCGCGAATCCCGCTTCGTTGAGGATGCTTGCCACAATCTCCGAATCGCTGAAGTTCATCTGGCAACCATAGCTCTCCAAATAGAGCTTGCGTCCATTTGAAGGTGTGCTTGAAATCACGGTAGGCGAACCCTGCAGCGATTCGTGCATGAGTTCGTGATTGTGGTCCTGTGGATTCGAGTATTCGTTAGCCATGGCTGCATAAAGTAGAACGCAAATGTACGGATTCCATGTAAAAAACTGACAGTTTGTCAGTCCTTAACACTTCACGCTTCACCCGCCGAACAGCCCTTTCGCGATTAAGTAGGGAATCAGGATGTACAAAATGGAGTCGCGAATCAAGTAATACATGAAGACCGCGAGCACCAATTTCCAACCGTACTTTTTGACCAAGCCTTTGAAGCCCTGCTCCTTAAAAACCTTGCGGTATTCTTTGCCCTTCTCCTTCGAAAAAATCGATTTCAACCCCATGGATGACGCCTGGTCCTATTGATTCGTTTCCGCGTTTTGCGGTTGTAAATTTGCGTCAGAATTCAACAAATCGAACACACGGAAGTTTCCCAATTGTGTCATTTGTTGAGACAACCAACGGCTCTCTTTGTAGACTTCAAACCACGCAGGATCGTTGCACACCAAGTACGACGCTCCTTTGCCCACATAAAATGCAATGCGCTCTTCCCCTTGAACGGCGTCATCGTACAAGTTGGTAAACCCTTTCTGATCCATCAGGCTGAGCGAAATGTTGGGGCTCGGATCGGTCACAGACAGCACGAGGTCGTCGCGCTGAATGCCCTGCGATCGCAGCACCTCGGTCCATTCGCTCACGTTGCCAAATCGGCTGTTCTGGTCCCAATGGAACCAGGCCCAGATGTCACGGTCCCGCGAAGGCACCACCAGTTCGTACAACCATCCGCCGGCCGGTCGGAGCTTCATCCGCGTTCGCAAGCCTGCATCCGCCAATTGCAAAACCATGGCTGCAATAAACACGCCCCAGATCGCGCGCTTTACCGCGGGCCCGGCCGCCTTCCAGCGGGTCATCGCCCAGGCTGCAACGACGGGCACTCCCACTTGCAATTCGATCAGGTAATAATCGTGGACATTCAAGTTCTCGAACCACAGCGCGATGTAACCCACCGAAGCTGCGGCAATTGCACCAGCCGATGCCGCGAGCCACTGGTCGGTCCCGTTGGGTTTGATGGCAGGGCGTGCGATTGACGCAACCAACCCAATGAGTGCCAACATGATGACATACGGGTGGTACCAGTGCGGCAAGACATCCTCCCGAAAAGCGCGCCAGGTGGCCTCGATGGATTCCGCTTCCCAGAGCGGACGGATGGTCGTCAAGAAGTACACGCTCTCGTTCTGGCTGTTGAGCCACTTGGCCCAAACCACCCACGCCACCCCAATGACTACCGGAATCCCAAGCGAGACCATCCATCGCCACCACTGTTTGGTTCCGAAGACGGCCAGCGCCGGCGAAATCAGACCTAGGGCCATGGTGGGACGAAACAACAACGCCAGGGTAAAGGCCAAGACCATCAAGGCCTGCGGCTTGCGCGCCGTGCAACCGGTCTGCCACCATTTGTACGCCTCCCACCATCCCACATAGACCAAGCCCAAGCCCGCGGCATTGACGAGGTAATTGGGGCCGTAAAACGCCATGAGCCCCGAGCCCATCGTCAACCACGTCAGGGCCAGCGAACTGCTCGGCGATGCCAACTGGCTCAGTGTCCGGAACAAACACCAGCAACCGAGGAGCAAGAGCGCCAAATGGGTCCATCGGAGGGTCCAGGGTTGCAGCCCAATCGCTTTCCAGAGTTTTCCATTGAGGAAATACGTCAGGGGAAATTCACCAACGGCCTCCCCTCCGCCGGCGCCGTGTTGAAAATGGACCGCTGGCTCGAATAAACCGCGCGGTTCCATCGCATAATTCAACGCCATCGAATACGCATCGCATTGGCGCCACTGGTGCATTCCGTAGGGCATTTTGTCGCCGACGTACCCCAAATCGTACACCGCAAAAAGCAACAATAAGGCCCCGAGCCAAAACATAATTTTCGTCTTGAAATCCACGCGGGAAACGGAAGAAATTGCAGTGGCTGCGCTCATGTTCTCGGCGTCAAATTACACCATCCGCTTAGAACGCAATTTGCTCGAATTGAAATTCCGTCCCTTTCTTTGCGTTCGATTTTAAGCCAGCACATGTCGAAAAATTTAGTCATCGTCGAGTCCCCTGCAAAGGCCAAAACCATCGAAGGTTACCTGGGCAAAGACTTCGTAGTCAAGAGCAGTTACGGGCACATTCGGGACCTTCCCAAAGGCAGTGAAAGCGTGGATGTGGACAAGGGATTTGAACCCAAATACGTGGTGGCTGACGACAAAAAGCAACTCGTGAAAGAGCTCAAGCAAGCCGCATCCAAAGCGGAAGTGGTGTGGCTCGCGACGGATGAGGACCGAGAAGGAGAAGCCATTTCGTGGCACTTATATGAGACATTGAAGCTCAAGCCCGAATCCACCAAGCGCATTGTCTTCTCGGAAATCACGAAAACCGCGATTCTCAAGTCGATTGAAAACCCCAGAACGGTGGACGTCAACTTGGTGAATGCCCAGCAAGCGCGGCGCATCTTGGATCGACTGGTGGGTTTTGACCTGAGCCCCGTGCTGTGGAAGAAAGTGAAGCCCGGGCTGAGTGCGGGACGCGTCCAGAGCGTCGCCGTTCGGATCATCGTGGAGCGTGAGCGTGAGATTGCGGGATTCCAACCCGTAGCCGATTTCCGTGTGGTGGGCGAATTCACTGTCGATGGACTCACCATCAAAGCCCCACTGAACAAGCGTTTCAAAACTGAAGCCGACGCCAACGCCTTCTTGACCGATTGCATTGGAGCGGAATACACCGTAAAGTCACTCGTCACTAAACCGACGAAGCGCAAGCCAGCGGCACCGTTCACGACATCGACCCTGCAACAAGAGGCCTCGCGTAAACTCGGTTTCTCCGTTTCGCGCACCATGCGCGTTGCACAGAGCCTCTATGAAAGCGGGCTCATTACGTACATGCGAACGGACAGTACCAACTTGAGTGACCTCGCTCTGAAGCAAGCCAAACAAGTCATCATTGACGAGTACGGCGAAAAGTACTCCAACCCCAAGCAGTACACCGGCAAAAAATCCAAAGGCGCGCAAGAAGCGCACGAGGCCATCCGCCCGTCCGACTTGGGCCGCAAATCCATGACCGGAGAACGCGACCAAGAACGCCTCTACGACCTGATTTGGAAGCGCACCGTTTCCTCTCAAATGGCGGAAGCGGAGTTGGAAAACACCACCGCGACCATCGCCGTTTCGACCCGCGAGGAAAATTTTGCAGCGAAAGGTCAGGTCATCACCTTCGATGGCTTCCTCAAGGTTTACCTTGAAGGCAAAGACGATGAGGGCGACGACAAGGACCAAGAAGGCCGTTTGCCCGCGATGAAAGAAGGGCAAACATTGCCCAGCACGAGCATTGTCGCCACCGAGCGGTTTTCGAAGCACGCGCCGCGTTACACGGAAGCCAGCCTCGTCAAGCGCTTGGAAGAACTAGGCATTGGACGACCTTCGACGTATGCCCCAACAATCTCCACGGTGCAGAAGCGTGGTTACGTTGAAAAAGGCGACCGCGACGGAACGCCGCGTGATTTCCGCGTGTTGACGCTGAATAACGGCCAAGTCGACGCGAAGACCGAAACCGAAAACACAGGGGTCGAACGCGCCAAGCTCTTCCCCACCGACATCGGCATGGTCGTGAACGACTTCTTGCTCCAGCATTTTGACAACATCATGGATTTCAACTTCACCGCTGAAGTGGAGGAGAAGTTTGACGTCATCGCCCAAGGTCAGATGGATTGGCGAACCATGCTGAAGGATTTTTACCACGGCTTCAAAAAAGACGTGGACAACACCCAAGAAAACGCGGAACGCGCATCGGGCGAGCGCATTTTGGGCCAGCACCCTGAAAGTGGGAAGACCATCTTGGTGCGCATCGGTCGGTACGGCCCGCTCGCGCAGATCGGTGACCCCGATGACGAGAAGAAGGAATTCGCTTCGTTGCTGAAGACCCAAAGCTTGGAAACCATCACCTTGGAAGAAGCCTTGGATCTGTTCAAGTTGCCACGCCGACTGGGCGAGCATGAAGGCAAAGTAGTTACCGCAGCTATTGGGCGGTTTGGTCCGTACGTCCGGTACGACGGAACATTTGTGTCGTTAAAGGCTGCGGACGGAGACGACCCGTACACCGTCACCCTGGCACGAGCGATTGAATTGATCGTTGCCAAGAAAGCGGCTGATGCCAAGGCCCTAATCAAGGTCTTTGACGAAGATGAAACCGTTCGAATCTTGGAAGGCCGTTACGGGCCATACATCAAGGCCGGCAAGAAAAACGTCACCATTCCGAAGACGGAAGATCCTGGTTCGATCACATGGGAACGCGCCCAAGAGTTGATTGAAGAAGGAGCCAAGCGTCCTAAAGGCCGCCGACGCAAGAGCTGAGCAGAATATCACCGATTCGGTGTCAGCAACCTTTCCGGTTTTCAGCGCTTCCGCCGCTGTAATCTGCGAAATTGCCTTCCATGTTGGATGGCATCTACGACCTGTTTGAATCGGTAACCACCCCGCATTACAGCAATGCGGAAGGCTCCCAGCGCATCGCCGAACGCATCGACGTTCACCAATTCGATCACCGTCCGGAATTGGAAGGCGCCCGCGTAGCCATTTTCGGCGTGATGGATGGGCGAAAAAGCGGCGACAACGAAGGGTGCAGTGAAGGGCCCGCTCGCATTCGGGAGGTGTTGTACCGTTTGACGCCGCACGCGCATTGGCAGACCACCATTGACCTCGGCGACCTCAGGCCCGGAGTCACGGAAGCCGATACGGCTGCTGCGGTGCAATCCGTCGTTGCCGAACTGACACAACAAGGCATCATTCCTGTCGTTCTCGGTGGCGGACAGGACTTGACCACGGCGCTTTACCTGGCGCTGCAGCCATTCGGCAAACCCGTGCAGTTGGTTACCCTTGATTCCCGACTCGATTTCGGTGCAGACCCCGACCAAGGCACGTCGCGGAATTTCATGAACGACATCATCCTGCACGAGCCCAACTACCTGTTCAATTACACCAACGTCGGCCACCAGGGCTACCTCACCGACCCCGATACGCTCGAGTTGCTCGACAAAATGCAATTTGAGAGCATCCGGCTCGGCGAGATCAACCGAAATCCCGCGTTGATGGAGCCCGTCCTGCGTGATGCCGACCTCATCTCCATTGACACATCCGTTATTCAGGGCTCAGACCACGTGGCCCATGCCGACGCAGGTCCCAACGGCATCGATGCCCGCACCATGTGCCAACTGGCCCGGTATGCAGGGATGAGCGACCAGATGAAAGCCATCGGCATTTTCGAACACAATCCCGACCTCGACAACCGCAACTTGGGCGCTCAACTCATCGGCCAAGTCGTTTGGCACGTACTCGATGGCATCTATGCCCAGAAATCCGATTATCCGAAGTGTGGACTGGACGAATATGCACGCTACGTGGTCGACTTGAGCGACGTGGAACAGGCCGTGGTTTTCTACAAATCCAGCAAGAGCGATCGGTGGTGGATGGAAGTGCCATATCCCGGACAAAAAACCGGTGCCCACATCGTCGGATGTGCCTACGAGGATTACCTCGAAGCAAGCGCAGGTAAGATGCCCGATCGGTGGTGGAAAACCCTGCAAAAATTGAACTGAAACGGGGCGAAAGTGCGGCGATTTACGGCGCTGGAATTCACAAGTTTTAGAATTTCTCTATATTAGCGTTCTTGGGGATTCTCCCTCGAGAAACAACCTGCTGCAAATCAACTAGTTAACATGACTCGACTTCTACTCCTCGCGAGCGCTTGTTCCTTGGCCCTGAGCACCCTAACAGCTCAGCAAGATCCCCAGTTTACCCAGTGGTACATGGAGCCTGCGGCGTTCAATCCTGCCGTTGCCGGTAACAGCGAACTCACGTGCGTTTCCGGAACTTACCGAAACCAATGGGAAGGGTTGGATCGCGACCCGAACACGTCCATGTTGACGGCACACACCTATGTAGATCCGTTCAAAGGGGGCGTTTTGCTCTCTGTTTACCAAGACGCCCTCGGCCAAGAGGAGAACTTGATGGCGCGCTTGGGATATGCCTACCACATGGAACCGCT
>CENJ01100796.1_pt1 | contig 10590 bp, 10 predicted proteins | sample 356161 | NCBI WGS metagenome assembly CENJ01 (sample SAMEA2619531, study PRJEB7988) | marine metagenome | biome: marine biome (ENVO:00000447); feature: surface water layer (ENVO:00002042); material: "saline water (ENVO:00002010), including plankton (ENVO:xxxxxxxx)" | depth 5 m
ATTTCATAAAATAAGACAAGATGAAATGTGGCATTTTTATATGGGTGTATCTATATTAATTCATATGATAAATATAGAAGGAGAGTATAAATTAATAACCATTGGAAATAAAATTAATAAAGGAGAATATTTTCAATATGTTATACCTGCAAATACCTGGTTTGCATCTGAATTAAAAGATAAAAAAGGTTTTTCATTATGTGGCTGTACCGTCAGTCCAGGGTTTGATTTTAATGACTTTGAAATGCCCAGCAGAAAATTTTTGATTGAAAAATTCCCCAAACAAAAAAAAATTATAAGTAGATTAACAAATAATTAATACTACAATGATGATAAGATTTTTAGTTATTTTTTTTCTAACTATTAGTTATGTTAATGCACAAGTAATAGCAACAGACAGACCAAGTGCCCAAACTGACAATTCCTATTCATTATATCACAAATGCTTTCAGATAGAGTCTGGGCTTTTGTATTTGCATGAAAATGGCATTATACAACCCTCTAGTTTACCTAATTTATTACTTAGATATGGACTTTTGGATAAATTAGAATTAAGATTTTCTTCCGATTTGTTATTTTCTTTAGATGAAAATACCTTTTCTAAAGGATCTATTAATTTTGGAACTAAACTTCAACTTATAAGAGAAGAAAACTTTCAATTAGCTTTTCTGTCAATGGCTTCAATTGAAAATAACACACTAGAAATAATGACTAAAATTGTTGGGGCCAATTCTATTACTGAAAATCTTAGTTTAGGATATACTTTAGGTTACCAATCAGCTAGTAACTTTTACGATAAGACCTTAAATTATTCATTGTTTTTAAGTAATAGTTTTGGAAGTAAATTTTCAGGTTTTTTAGAACTTTACGGAGATTGGAAATACAATAATATAGACTTTACCTACCAAATAAACTTCGATTTTGGATGTTCCTATCAACTATCTGAAGTGATGCAGCTTGACACCTATTTTGGTAAGGGAATTCAGAACGATATGTATTTTGGTTCAATAGGATTTAGTTATTTATTTAAAAATAAATTTTGAGATTTCAATTTGCAATACTTATTTTATTTTTAGTATTAATTTCTTGTAATAAGTCCTCCAACTCTGATGAAGAAATATCTTTTACACAAGGTTCGGGAGTCACGGATATTGATGGTAATTTCTACCCAAGTATAATTTTAGGAAATAACCAAGAATGGACTACAATGAACCTTAGAACAAGTACCTATTCCAATGGAGTGAATATACCAAATTCCATGTCCGAAGTATCTTGGAGTAACACTTCCGTAGGTGCGTGGTGCCATTACGATAATAATGCCTTAAATGAAGAAGTATATGGAAAATTATATAATTTTCATTCATTAATTGGGGACACTATTAAAGTTGAAAAATTAATAACCAATAATGATAATATTGTTATTGACACATTATATTACGACTCCTTCCCTTGTAAGATATGTCCTCAAGGCTGGAGAATTCCCTATGAAGACGATTGGAATACTTTAATCAATTATTTAGGAAATGCAAATTTAGCGGGTGGAAAAATGAAAGAAAACACTTTGAATTATTGGAAGTCACCAAATACAGGAGCTACTAATGAAAGTGGATTTAATGGTTTACCCGGAGGAATAAGAAATGCTAACGGTAGCTTTGAGTACTTTTCTGAAATGGGCAGATGGTGGAGTTTTGAAGAAGCATATCAATATTACGCACATTCAAGACCTCTTCATTACGATCAAAATTCAACAATGAATCACTATGTTTTTGATAAATCTGGTGGATTGTCCATAAGACTTATAAAATTTTAAAAAAATACTATTGATAACTTTACTAAAGATGATCCATGAACAAAACTAATTTTGGGATTACATTTTTATCGAAGCTTGGAAACATAAAACCATTAGGTTTTAATAATTTAAGTATCAAAGATTTATTTATTTTTTTTAAATCGAGTATTAAAAATAGTAATTATACAATTAAAAGTTCTGCTATCGCTTTTGACTTTTTTTTAGCTATTTTTCCAGCAATTATTTTTTTAATCACACTTTTACCAATCATACCAATTCCTAACTTTCAAAATATTTTACTTTCTGAAATTAAGGTTATTATTCCAATTAATGCTTATCAGCTTTTTGAAATCACTTTACATAACCTTATAAACCAGAAATATTATGGCCTTTTAAGTGTAGGTATAATTTTATCTATCTATTATTCATCTAATGCATTAAATACATTAATTGATATTTTAAATAATTCTCACCTAATTGAAAAAGAACATAAAACATTTAAAAAAAGATTATTAGCAATTGCATTATTTTTTAAATTTTCCATATTAATTATAAGCACAGTAATATTAAGTTTTAGCGCAGAAAAAATCATACATTATATAAATCCTAATAATGAAAATACGCTAATTACCTTCATATTTATTTTCATAAAATGGATCTTAACTTTTTATTTTTTAATTCTTGCTATTAGTCTTATTTTCAGATACGCTCAATCGGATAAACTAAAAATTAAATTTATTAATGCAGGTACTTTAGCTACAGTTATTGTAATAATATTGTCTACTTTAATTTTATCCTATTTTTTTGAAAATTTTTCAAATTACAATAAGATATATGGTTCCATTGGGGGTTTATTAATAACACTTATATGGATAAGGATTTGTTGTTTTATAACAGTTGTGGGCTTTGATTTGTATATGAAAGTGGGAACTAATTATAAAGGAAATCTGAACTAATTTTTTTTGAGAATCGATAAATATATATGGTCTGTTAGAATTTATAAAACAAGAACTATAGCTAGTAAGTCTTGTAGTGAGGGAAAGGTTTTATTAAATAATGAGCCAGTCAAAGCAAGTAAATCTTTAAAAAAAAAGAATATTATTTCTATAAAACAATTACCTATTTGGAGAACTTTTGAAGTTATAGATTTTCCTAAATCTAGAGTGGGAGCAGCAATATTGTTCGACTATATAAAAGAGATCACTAGTAAGAAAGATTTGGAAAAACTTCACCAATACGAACTAATATTAAAACAAAATAAAAAAACTGGAAATAAAGGAAGACCTACTAAAAAAGAAAGAAGAAGATTGAATAAAATTATTGGATAGAAACTATTAAATTATTATTTGTTTTATGTATTGTATAATAATTAAATATCACTATAAAAACTTTATATTTTCATATTTTCGTTTAAATCTTCAAAATCATTAGGTATTTTGAACTCATATAGTGTCTTTAATTTTAAAGTCAAAACTAGCTTTTGCAAAACCTTGAGCATGGTTTCCTGCACTTGAGCAAACAACCCTTTTTTTCCTTTGCTCATTTTCTAATAAAGCTATTTAATAATTTGCAACTCGAATCTTAAATGATCTCACTTCTTGCAAGTTTTCTCTTTTTAAACTGTAAGTTTGATTTTATTTAAATCTACTAAATCACATTTCACTTTATTATTTTTTTCATATTAATCATAGAATTTCTGAGAGATTTACCAATCAATTCTATAGGATGAGTTCTAATAGATTCATTTATTTTAATGAGTTCTTGATTGTCTAATTGATTTTTAGATTCATAACAATTACCAATTTGATTTTTATTTATTTTTTTGAAAAAATTATTTAGCAATGGTTTACATACCTGATCAAAAAGATAACATCCATATTCAGCTGTGTCAGAAATAACTCTATTCATTTCATGCAGTTTCTTTCTGGCTATTGTATTTGCAATCAAAGGGGTTTCGTGTAAAGATTCATAATAAGCAGAAGCATCTTTAATACCTGCATCAATCATGGTCTCATAGGCTAATTCCACTCCAGCTTTAACAAATGAAACTAAAAGCAATCCATGATCAAAATATTCTTGCTCAGAAATCTCAATCTCTGTTGCCTTAGATTTTTCAAAAGCAGTTTCTGCAGTTTGGCTTCTCCATTCTAATAAATTTTGATCATTATTATCCCAATCTTCCATCATATTTTTCGAGAATTCACCAGATAAAATATCATCCATGTGTTTGTGAAATAAGGGCTTCATAATAGTTTTTAGTTCTTCAGAAAGCTTAAAAGACTCTATTTTAGCAGCGTTAGATAATCTATCCATCATATTGGTAATACCACCATGTTTTAAAGCTTCTGTAATTGTTTCCCATCCATATTGAATTAATTTAGATGCATAAGATGACGATATCCCTAATTCAATCATTTTATTAAAACATAAAATTGATCCTGTTTGTAAGACACCACATAAAATAGTTTGTTCTCCCATTAAATCTGATTTCACTTCAGCAATAAAAGAAGATTGTAATACACCAGCCCTATGGCCGCCGATAGCAACTGCATAAGCTTTAGCGTAATCTAAACCTTTAGAAAGTGGATCATTTTTAGAATGTACAGCAATTAGAGTTGGAACACCAAATCCTCTATTATATTCTTCTCTAACTTCACTACCAGGACATTTTGGAGCAACCATTATAACTGTAATATCTTCTCTAATTATTATTCCTTCCTCGACTATATTAAACCCGTGAGAGTAAGAAAAAATAGCATTTTCCTTCATTAATGGAACTACTTGCTCAACTACAGAAGAATGGTTTTTGTCAGGTGTCAAATTAATTACTAAATCAGCTGATGGAATCATTTGACTATAGTTACCTACCTTGAAATTATTATCCATCGAATTTTGATAAGATGCTCTTTTTTCACTAATTGCAGAATTTCTTAATGCATAAGAAATATTTAGTCCTGAATCTCTCATATTTAGGCCCTGGTTAAGGCCTTGAGATCCACAACCTACAATCACAATATTTTTATCTTTTAGTTCATTTACTCCATCGGAGAATTCGGAACTTTCCATTAATCTACACTTCCCTAATTCGATCTGCTGTTCTCTTACTGATAACTGATTAAAATAATTTTTCATTTTATATAACTTTTATTTAAAATTTCAGTGATTTTCATAGGTTCTTTAGTTACAGAAATTCTACCAGATCTTACAAATTGTAATAAACCATATGGAGCTAAGTCGTTATATAACTTTTCGGTATCTTCTCTAAAACCTGTTTTTTCAATTACAAAAAACTTGGGTGAAACAGTTACTATTTTTGCATGACTATTTTTGATAATATTTTGAATATGTCTTTCTTCAAATAGAGATTTTGATTTTACTTTATAAAGTGCAGATTCTTGAAAAATAGTTTCTTGATCTGTATGATAAAATGCAGCTATTACTTCAATTTGTTTTTCGATTTGGGAAATTACCTTTCTAATAAGATTTTCTTTTACAGTTACAACAATTACAAATCTGTATATATCATTTATTTCAGATGGGGAACTATTAATACTATCAATATTTAAGTGTCTTTTCAAAAAAATAGCTGAAATTCTGTTTAATAAACCTATATTATTTTCTGCATAAATAGATACCGTATATTTTTCTTTATCCTTCATTTTAATTTAATCTTATATTGGAAACTGATTCTCCAGTTGGAATCATAGGAAAAACATTTTCTTCTTTTTCTACTATTACTTCTAAAAAATAGGGCTTTGTAGATTTTACCATTTTATGGATTCTTTCTTTTAAATATTCTCTTTTAGAAACTTTTGAAGATTCAATAAAATAGCCCTTTGCAATAGCTACAAAATCTGGATTAATCATTTCAGTAGATGCATATCTACTATCAAAAAACAACTGCTGCCATTGTCTTACCATTCCTAAAAAGTCGTTATTTAAAACCACTATTTTTATAGGAACTCCTGTTTGAAAAATTGTCCCTAATTCCTGTATAGTCATTTGAAATCCTCCATCCCCTATTATGGCAATCACTTCTCTGCTAGGAGCCCCCATTTTAGCACCAATTGCAGCAGGTAATGCAAATCCCATAGTCCCTAATCCTCCCGAAGTTATACTTGATTTAGATTGGTTAAATTTAGAATATCTACAAGCTACCATTTGATGTTGTCCTACATCAGTAACAATGATTGCTTCTCCATTTGTAGCGAGATTAATTTCGTTTATCACCTCCCCCATTGATAATTTTTGTTTGGATGGATAAAGATCATTTTTGATCACTTTACTGTACTCAATTTGATTTAATTCTCTAAATTTCCCTAACCATTTTTTGTGATTATTATTATTGATTTTTTGAGTTACTTTAGGGAGAGTTTGTTTAATATTTCCCAAAATAGCAACATCTGCTATAACATTCTTATCTATTTCTGCAGGATCTATTTCAAAATGTATTATTTGAGCTTGTTTTGCGTAGTAGTCTAAATTTCCAGTTACTCTATCGTCAAATCTCATACCTATAGCTAATAAAAGATCACATTCATTAGTTAAAACATTTGGACCATAATTACCATGCATGCCTACCATTCCAACGTTTAAATAGTGGTCTGTTGGTAAGGCTGAAAGACCTAAGATGGTCCAAGCAGAAGGAATTCCTGATTTTTCTATAAAATTTTTGAATTCAACCTCAGCATTTCCTAAAATTACACCTTGCCCAAATACAATAAATGGTTTTTTAGCAGAATTAATTAATTCTACAGCATTATCTATCGTATTAAGTTGGGGTTTTGGGTCTGGATTATAACTTCTTAAATTTTGATGTTTTGAGTAACTAAAATCCATTAATTCAAATTGAGCATCTTTGGTGATATCAATAAGTACTGGTCCAGGTCTTCCCGATTTAGCAATAAAAAATGCTTTAGCTAATATTTTAGGGATTTCTGAAGCTTTAGTTATTTGATAATTCCACTTGGTAATTGGTGTTGAAATTCCAATAATATCAGTTTCTTGAAAAGCATCTGAACCTAGCAAATTGGAAGCTACTTGTCCTGTAATACATACTAAAGGAGTTGAATCAATTTGTGCATCAGCTATGCCTGTAATTAAATTAGTTGCTCCTGGGCCAGATGTAGCAATAGCTACGCCTACTTTTCCTGAAGATCGAGCATAACCTTGAGCTGCATGTGTTGCTCCTTGTTCATGTCTTACCAATATATGATTTAGTTGTTCTTGATAGTAATATAGAGAATCATATACTGGCATTATGGCACCACCAGGATAGCCATAAATAATATCAACATCTTCTTCTAAAAGACACTTTATTAACGCTTCAGAACCTTGAATCTTCATTTTTTACAAATCTGTTATACAACCTAAAGAAGCAGAAGTAACACTCTTAGAATATTTATATAAAATTCCTTTTTGCACTTTTAATTCAGGTTGTTTCCAATTTAATTTTCTACTTTCTAATATTTGAGTATCAACTTCTAGTGAAATAGTATTTTTATCGGCATCAATTGAAATGAAATCTCCATCTTCGACTAAAGCAATAAGTCCTCCAATTTGTGCTTCTGGTGAGATATGGCCTACTACAAATCCATGAGTGCCTCCAGAAAATCTACCGTCTGTTATCAGAGCAACATCTTTTCCTAATCCGAGACCAACTATAGCAGCTGTAGGTTTAAGCATTTCTGGCATTCCTGGTCCCCCTTTGGGCCCTACATATCTAATTACTATTACATTCCCTTTTGTTACCAATCCGTTTTTAATTCCATTATTGGCATCATTTTCAGAATTAAATACTTTTGCTTCTCCTCTAAATGTAAGACCCTCCTTTCCAGTGATTTTAGCAACTGCTCCTTCTATGGCCAGATTTCCTCTGAGAATTCTTATATGTCCAGTTCTTTTAATAGGATTAGAAATATGTCTTATTAAATTTTGATTAGTATTTAAAAGTGAAGTATTTACAAGATTTTCATTTAAAGTTTTGCCTGTAATGGTAATGCAATCACCGTCAATAAGTTCTTTTTCAATTAAATACTTAATTACTGAGCTAGTTCCTCCAATTTTATGTAAATCTTCCATCAAGTATTTTCCACTTGGTTTTAGATCTGCTAGATAAGGAGTATTATCGCTTATTCTTTGAAAATCATCTAAAGAAAAATCAATTTTTGCAGTATGTGCAATGGCTAATAAGTGAAGAACTGCATTGGTTGAGCCTCCTAGAGCAGTGATCAAAACCATAGCATTTTCGAAAGATTTTTTAGAAATTATATCCATGGGTTTTAAATCTAATTTTATAAGATTCTTTATAGCTTTTCCAATTCTTTTAACATCATTAATTTTTTCATTTGATACTGCTGGTGTAGATGAGTTATTCGGTAAAGAAAAGCCCATTACTTCTATTGCACAAGCCATAGTATTGGCAGTATACATTCCACCGCAAGCACCAGCTCCAGGACATGCTTTCTTTATAATACACTGAAATTCCTTTTCATTAATTTTACCGGAAACCTTTTCGCCCCATGCTTCAAAAGCTGATACTATATCTAATTTTTTATTATTGTGTTTACCAGAATTAATTGTTCCGCCGTAGGATAATAAACTCGGTCTATTTAACCTTAACATTGCCATAAGTGCTCCAGGCATATTCTTATCACAACCTACCACTGTAACCAAACCATCATAACTCATTCCTCCAACCACTGTTTCCATAGAGTCTGCTATAACCTCTCTAGATGGTAAAGAATATCTCATACCATCAGTACCCATCGAAATCCCGTCACTGACTCCAATAGTGTTGAAAATAAGCCCTGTTAACTGATTCTTATTAATGGATTGTTTAATATGAAGAGATAAATCATTTAGATGCATATTACAAGGATTACCTTCATAACCAGTACTTCCTATTCCAATGAAGGGTTGGTTCAATTCTTTCTCAGAAAGACCAATAGCATGTAACATTGCTTTTGCTGCAGGTTGAGAGGGATTATTAGAAACAATATGGCTGTATTTCTTCATATTTTTGAATAATTATTTCGATGGCTGTTAACAGATCTGCCAGAGGGGTCATTCTTTCCAGAAAAAGAGGCATCCCATTCTAAAGCAATTTCACTACTACAAGCCACAGATGGTGCAGAGGGAACTGTTTGAGCAGCTGAGTTGGATGGAAAAAAAGATTCAAAAATATTTCTGTAGTAAAACTCTTCTTTATTTAAGGGGGTATTGATAGGAAATCTTTTTTGAGCATTGATATATAGATTATCACTCACCTCTTTATTTACTATTTTTTTCAATTCATTTATCCAACTATATCCTACACCATCAGAAAATTGTTCTTTTTGTCTCCAAGCAATTTCTTTTGGAAGAAGCTCTTCAAAAGTTTTTCTTAATATCCATTTTTCAATTTTTTTATCGGTTATCATTTTGTCATTTGGATTTAAAGACATAGCAACATCTAAAAATTCTTTATCTAAAAAAGGGACCCTTCCTTCTATTCCCCAAGCAGCTAAAGATTTATTAGCTCTAAGACAATCATATTGGTGTAACTTTTTTAATTTTCTCACTGTTTCATTATGAAATTCTTCAGCATTGGGAGCCTTGTGAAAATATAAATATCCACCAAAAATTTCGTCTGCACCTTCTCCAGAAATAACCATTTTTATTCCCATTGATTTAATTACTCTAGCCATTAAATACATAGGAGTTGAAGCTCTAATTGTAGTAACATCATATGTTTCTAAATGATAAATAACATCTCTTATTGCATCTAATCCCTCTTGCACTGTGAATACTATTTCATGATGAACTGTGCCTATATGTTTAGATGCGTTTTTAGCAGCATACAAGTCTGGAGAATTTTTTAAACCAACTGCAAATGAGTGTAAAGTAGGCCACCAAGCACTCTTTTGGTCATTGGTTTCTACTCTTTTTTCACAATATAATTTGGCAATTGCGGAAGTAATGGAAGAATCTAATCCACCTGAAAGTAATACGCCATAAGGAACATCTGACATAAGTTGTCTTTTAACTGCGTTATATAAACTTTCTTTTAGTAAAGAAAGATCAGAAGACTTATTTTTAACATTATCATATTTTTCCCATTGGTTTTCATACCAACAAGTAAGTTGACTATTTGTACTTGAAAAATAATGTCCCGGTGGAAATATTTTTATTTCTATGCAATAGCCTTCTAAAGCCTTTAATTCAGAAGCTATAAAAAAGTTTTTTTCAGAATCCCAACCCATGTAAAGAGGAATAATTCCTAAATGATCTCTCGCTATTAAGTAATTTTCTGTTTTTTCATCATACAATGCAAATGCAAAGATCCCATTAAGATCGTTCAAAAAATCTGTTCCTTTTTCGGTGTATAATGCTAAAATTATTTCACAGTCAGACTGTGTAGTAAAATCATAGTGTATTGATAATTTATTTTTTAGCTCTTTATGGTTGTAAATTTCTCCATTAGCAGCTAATATTAAATCTTTATTTTTTGAGTAAAGTGGCTGTTTCCCCGATCTAGGATCTACAATAGAAAGTCTCTCGTGAGATAAAATGGCTTTTTTCGAGTTGTAAATACCAGTCCAATCTGGCCCTCTATGTCTAATTTTCCTTGACATTTCTAATACCTGATCCCTTAAGTCACGAGAATTCTTTATATCAAATGCAGCTACAATTCCACACATTTAAAACCATTTTAGCACCTAAGTTAGTGTTATTAAAACACTAACAAAATATTTTTCAAATAATTGAATAAAATGAATTGAAATGTCTAACAAAAAATTTATTTGGAGGACTGTTAACAA
>CENJ01330744.1_pt1 | contig 10590 bp, 7 predicted proteins | sample 356161 | NCBI WGS metagenome assembly CENJ01 (sample SAMEA2619531, study PRJEB7988) | marine metagenome | biome: marine biome (ENVO:00000447); feature: surface water layer (ENVO:00002042); material: "saline water (ENVO:00002010), including plankton (ENVO:xxxxxxxx)" | depth 5 m
CCCATCAATACACCAGACACGGTTATTCCAGCTAATAAACCTCCCAATGCTTCTGGTCCAAAGGTGAAACCTACAATAGCTGGGGATAAAATAGCAATTGCGCCCGGTAATAGCATTTCTCTTAAAGATGCTTGAGTTGATATGTCAACACATTTTTCATATTCAGGTTTACTAGTCCCTTCTAAAATGCCTGGGATTTCTTTAAACTGACGCCGAACTTCCTTTACCATTTCCATTGCAGCTTTTCCAACAGATGCAATTGCTAGACTAGAGAAAATAAAAGGAATCATACCTCCAACAAACAACATGGCAAGAACATCAGCTTTATAAATATCTATGCTGGTAATACCAACCAGACCTACGTAAGCAGCAAATAGTGCAAGTGCAGTTAATGCAGCTGAAGCAATGGCAAAACCTTTACCGGTTGCAGCTGTAGTGTTTCCTACAGCATCTAAATTATCCGTTCTCTCTCTAACTTCATCAGGAAGTTCACTCATTTCAGCAATCCCTCCAGCATTGTCTGCTATCGGTCCAAACGCATCAATAGCGAGTTGCATAGCAGTGGTGGCCATCATACCTGCAGCTGCTATTGCTACGCCATACAATCCAGAAAATTCATAAGATACCATAATCCCTGCAGCTAGAATAATAATTGGAATAACAGTTGATTGCATCCCAACTGCAAGACCGCCTATAATATTGGTTGCATGACCTGTACCTGATTGATTGATAATTGATAAAACTGGTTTTTTCCCCATGGAAGTATAATACTCTGTGATCCAACTCATCAGCGCTCCAACAACCAATCCTGTAACAACACTAAAGTAAACAGATAAGTTGCTGAATGAAAATTCTTCGCCTGCACGATTAAAAACCAATTTTTCAGGCATTAATTGAGTAATAATAAAAAAAGAAGCAAATGCGGTAAGAATTATTGATCCCCAGTTACCAATGTTTAAGGCGTTTTGGACACTGTCATTTTCATTTTTTATTCTTACAAAATAGGTAGCTATAATAGAAAAAAGTAAACCGGCGCCTGCGATTAACATAGGGACTAAAATAGGACTTAATCCATTGTAATTATCCTGTGCAATCACTTCTCTTCCCAAAACCATCGTTGCTAATATGGTTGCCACATATGAGCCAAACAAGTCGGCACCCATTCCTGCGACATCTCCTACATTGTCTCCTACATTGTCTGCTATAGTTGCTGGATTTCTAGGGTCATCTTCAGGTATATTGGCTTCTACTTTGCCAACCAAGTCAGCTCCTACATCCGCTGCTTTTGTATAAATTCCACCTCCAACTCTTGCAAAAAGAGCGATAGATTCTGCCCCTAAGGAGAATCCTGCTAAAATTTCTAAAGCTTTCTGCATTTCCAGCCCGTTTGCTGAAGCATCTCCAACATATTTGTTATAAAAAATGATAAAGAGCGCACTCAAACCTAAGATGGCTAAGCCCGCGACGCCTAGACCCATTACTGATCCCCCAGCGAACGAAACTTTCAATGCTTTGGGTAAACTAGTTTTTGCAGCTTCAGTGGTTCGAACATTGGCTCGTGTTGCGATATTCATTCCAATATAGCCAGCGAAAGCAGAGAAAAACGCACCTATAAGAAAAGCGATGGCAATTACCCATTCGCTATGTTCTACAATTTGACCTGAAATGCCAAGAAGTATGGCTGCGATAAGGGCAAAAATGGATAAGACTTTCCACTCGGCCTTCAAAAAAGCCATGGCTCCATTTGCTATATGGTCAGCAATATTTTGCATTTTCTCATCTCCAGCAGGTTGTTTATTAACCCATATAGACTTGATTATCATAAACACTAGACCAATAATTCCTAAAAGAGGAGCTACGTAAATTAAATTCATTTGGGAAACTTTATTTTAGGGATGCGAATTTAAACTATTTTGGAAGTGGAGTTTAATATTGTTTCTATTTTATCCGTAATTTCCTCCCAATTCGCAATATGGTTTTACTAGAAATACCATTTAAACGGCAAATTCTACTCACTGAAGTACCATAGCGAACAGCCAATCCATAAAGGGAATCTCCACTTCGAATGGTGTGATAAACCCCATACGCCTTTGCATATTGTGCTTTTAAGAGTTTGTCAAAAAGACTTTTGGTTATTTGTAATGTATCGGCATGTAGTGAAAAGGTTTGGAAATTAATTATTTTTTCGGGGTCAAATGGTTGTCCTTGGAATCGGGTTTCAAAATGTAAATGAGGACCTGTTGAACGTCCAGTATTACCTCCTAGGCCAATGAACTCACCAGCTCTAATAAATTGATTCCTTTTTACCAAAGCTTTGCTCAGGTGAGCGTAAATGGTTTCTAGCCCGTTGTAATGTCTCACCACAACGTATAGCCCAAATCCTCTGTAGTCCCATTTTACGTATCTAACCAAACCATCAAAGGCATTTTTTATGGTATCACCAACTACAAGATCAATATCTATCCCTTTATGAAAACGGTACTTTCTCCAACCGTATGTTGAATTTATTTTTCCTCTTATAGGATGTTGAAAAGAACAACTGGAATCTTCTGAAAGTAAAAGTGTGGTATTGAAATTTATATCTTTTACAAGTGCGTGTGGTTTGTTTACGTTTAGACTATCCCACATTAAGTCGTATAAATCGGCACATGGAACAAGGCTGCTGTCAAGTTGCGCTAAACCAAATTTGCTAAAAAGCAAGAGCACAACCCCAAGGAAATATTTTTCAAGCATTTTGAAGCCCTTTTTCTGCATTTTTTTTGTCTAACTTAAGTTGTCGGCTTAGGTCTTCTTTGGTTTCAAACTTTTGTTCATTTCTCAAATATTCGTGAAAGTAAATTCGTATCGTTTCTCCATAAATATTTTCATTAAAATTGAACAGGTGCACCTCTAAAGATTTCTCTTTTTGGTCAAATGTAGGATTGAAACCAATATTCATCATTGCTTTATAACGTGTATTTTTTCTATTGACTATAACAGCATAAACGCCGTGTTTGGGGATTAATTTTTCACTCTGAATAATTTCAATATTGGCTGTGGGGAAATTGAGAAGCTTCCCTCGGCCTTTGCCTTTTATTACTTTACCACTTATTGAATAAGCTTTACCCAAAAATTTTTTTGTAAGGTTGACTTTTCCTTCCTCTAAGGCAATTCTAATCTTAGTAGAACTGATTATACTTTCATGAACCTCTTTGGCTTCAATTTCATGTAATGTATAATTAAAAATTTCGCTATGTTTTTTTAGGTCATCGATGGATCCTTCTCTATTCTTTCCAAAACGATGATCGTAGCCAATAACAAAATGTTTGACTTTTAGCTTTTCGACAAGGATATCTTTAATGAAGTTAAAAGCAGAGGTTCTTGAAAACTCTTTGGTGAATGGACTTATAACTAAATGATCAATTCCCATTTGTTCAATCAGTTTTATTTTTTCTTCAATGGTATTAAGCATCTTGATATTTTGTTCTCCATTAAAGATGATTGATCTTGGATGGGGATGGAAAGTTAGGAGAATTGATTCAAGCTGAAGGTTTTTTGCTTTTTCGACAATTTTTTTTAAAATTTTTTGATGTCCTAGATGAACACCATCAAATGTACCTTGCGTAACAACATAATGGTCTTTTGGGTTAAAGTCTTGGATGGAATAATATACTTTCATTTTTCTTTTTGGGGCGTTGTAGATTTGTTTGTTTTGATTCGGTTTTCAAAATTTCTGATGCTTTCAGCATCTTTTAAATCATACATTCCGATATGCGTTCTACACAGTTTGGCCAGGTGTGCCCCACTATCAAGTAATTTTCCAAGAGTGTCTGCAATACTCCTAATGTAAGTTCCTTTCGAACAGCGAATAGTAAATTGTATATCCGGGAAAAGTGCATCTTCAACATCAAAGTTTTCAATGAATACCTCCCTAGCAGGAAGAGGTTCAATATTTCCTTTTCGGGCGCTTAAATAAGCTCTCTTCCCGTTGATTTTAATCGCAGAAAAAGCAGGTGGATTTTGAAGAATTTTTCCTGTGAGTTTTCCAACGGCATCTGATATTTTTTTTGTGTTGATATGTGCAGTAGGAAAAGTCTTGTTTATCTCTGTTTCTAAATCATAACTTGGGGTTGTGCTTCCAAGCCGAATAATGCCCGTATAAGTTTTGTTTTGATCCTGGTATTGTTGGATTTTTTTCGTGTTTTTACCCGTACAAATTATCATTAGTCCAGTTGCAAGTGGATCTAAGGTGCCAGCATGGCCTACTTTTTTAACTTTGGTTAGATAGCGGACTTTTTTTACCAATTGAAAAGATGACCATCCAAATGGCTTGTCAATAAGAAAAGTATGTCCCTCTGCAAAATCAATCATGTTTAAAATACCTCAGTTTTGCAAATCTTAGCACCAAAGTCTTTTCTCCAAATTCTTCAAAGTTGATTTGAACTTTTTTGTTGTTTCCTTCTCCTGTTATTTCTAATACTTCACCAACGCCGAATCTTTCATGCTGTATTTTGCTATTTTTCTGGATATTCTCCATATTCTCTGGAACAAAATTCTGGATACTTGGAGGTCTATTTGTTTTAATAGCATAGGCGGGTGTTTGACGTGGATTTTTCTTTGCAAACCCAGTGGAACGACCATAACTTTTATTTTTACCAATGGGCAGTGGTTTTTGTTCAAGGGTTTTCCTATCCATATTATAGTATTTTGGTTCTATATCGTTGATAAATCTACTAGGTTCTGTAGGCAATAAATTACCATATTTAAATCTGGAAGTGGCAAAACTAAAAGTTAGTTTTTTCATGGCGCGCGTAACGGCAACATAGAACAATCTTCTTTCTTCTTCCAATTCTTCTCGGCTATCAATTGAAAGTGCTGAAGGGAAAAGATTTTCTTCTAAACCTGATAAATATACATAAGGGAATTCTAGCCCTTTACTCATATGAATAGTCATTAGCGTAACGTGATCTTCATTTTCGTCTGCTTGGTCAAGGGTAGTTAATAAGGCAATTTCTTGCAGATAATTTGCCAAAGTTTTTTCTTTTTCGCTTGTATCGTCTTCCACGAATTCTTTGATCCCATTTAGTAATTCTTCAATATTTTCAAATCGACTTACTCCTTCAATCGTTTTATCTTCTCTAAGATTTTTTAGCAGACCAGTAGATTTGGCAACATAATAGGCGGTATCATATGCATCCTTTTCATGCGCCATAATTCGGAAAGTTTCCATCATTGTATGAAAATCTTTCAGTTTTTTAAATGGACTTTTTAATTGGTGGAAGTTTTGGGCTTGAGTAATAATGTCAGATATTGACTGATCCTTTTGGTTAGCCAAAACAATAAGTTTATCCAAAGTTGTTTTCCCTATACCTCTAGAAGGGTAATTGATAATTCTTTTTATTGCCTCTTCATCATTTGGGTTGATCACTAAACGCAAATAGGCAATTAGGTCTTTTATCTCTTTTCGTTGATAAAAGCTTAGTCCCCCGTAAATTTTATAGGCAATATTCATGCGTCTTAGAGCTTCTTCTACACTTCTAGATTGAGCGTTGGTTCTATAAAGAATGGCAAAATGACGATTTGGTAATTGATTTTGCATTTTCTCTTCAAAAATGGACTGAGCGATAAACCTTCCTTCTTCATTATCCGTGACTGCTCTAATCAATTGTATTTTTTCGCCATCTGCGTTATTAGTAAAGACAGTTTTATCAAGTTGATTTTTATTCTTTTTAATAATGGAGTTGGCAGCATCGACTATAATTTTTGTACTCCTATAGTTTTGTTCAAGTTTGAAGGTTTTGGCATCCGGGTAGTCATTTTTAAAGTTTAAAATATTTTGGATGGTAGCACCTCTAAAAGAATATATGCTCTGGGCATCATCTCCTACAACACTTATATTCTCATTAACCGCAGCTAGTTTTTTCACTATCATGTATTGGCAGTGATTGGTGTCTTGATACTCATCAACAAGAGTGTACAAAAACCTATGTTGGTATTTATTCAAAACATCTAAATGATTTTTGAACAAGAAATGGGTTTTGAGTAAAAGATCATCGAAATCCATTGCACTGGATTTGAAGCACCTATCAGCATAAGTTTTATAGATTTCTACAATTTTTGGTTTTGCGCTTTCTGCATCTGCACTGATAAGGTCATCTCTTTGGAAATAGGATTCTGCGGAAATAAGGTTGTTTTTAGCGTTTGAGATTCTCCCATACACCATGTTTGGTTTATAGACTTTATCATTTAAACCCATTTCTTTGATGATGGATTTTAGTAAACTTTTTGTGTCATCTGCATCATAGATGGTAAAGTTTCTAGGATAGCCTATTTTTTCTGATTCAATTCTTAAAATTCTTGCAAATACAGAGTGAAATGTCCCCATCCACAAATTTCTAGCTTCTGTGCCCACAACTTTTTCTATTCGTCCTCTCATTTCCCTTGCAGCCTTGTTGGTAAAGGTTAGTGCCAGAATTTGAAATGGGTCAATTCCTTTTTCGATTAAGTGTGCAATACGGTAAGTTAATACCCTTGTTTTTCCCGAACCTGCTCCAGCAATAATAAGAGAAGGCCCTTCAGTATTTATGACAGCGTCACATTGAGCTTGATTTAATTGGGAAAGATAGGAAACCATCCAGTCATCAAAAGTAGAAATCCCCACAGCTTCTTTTTGTTTGTATCAGGTTTATTTATTCACATCTTATTTCTTTGCAAGTGATGGATGTTTTACCAATTGGCTTAAAAGATGCCTTGTTACTTACTCCAAAAGTTTTTGGAGATCAACGTGGTTTTTTTATGGAGACCTACCAACAAGAGCGTTACAAAGATGCGGGTATAGAAATGCGTTTTGTTCAGGATAACATCAGCAAATCGTCTTATGGAACGCTTAGAGGTTTGCATTTTCAAGCACCACCTTACGATCAAGGCAAGTTGGTATTTGTTTTGGAGGGAACCGTTTTAGATGTTATCGTAGACATAAGAAAAAAATCACTAACATTTGGGCAAAGTTTTCAAGTGGAGCTTTCGGCAGAAAATAAAAAGCAACTTTGGGTGCCACCTGGTTTTGCACATGGCTTTGTCGTGCTTAGCCAAAGTGCAATTTTTGCTTATAAATGCACCAATTTTTATAATCAGCGTGCCGAGGGTGGTGTATTATGGTCGGATGAGTTCTTAAATATAGATTGGCAAGTAAAACAACCCATTTTGTCAGAAAAAGATAAAAAATTAAGTCTTTGGGATGATTTTCAAAGTCCGTTCTGAAAAGTAGAAAAAACTAAGCAATCCATGGAATGTTAAACTTAAATGAGAATAAGGTATGTTGCTCACTTGATTTGGGTTTTGTTTACCTCATGCGTGGGCCAACCTGGTACTAAATATGCCTCAAAAACTGACAAATTTTCGGATATGAAAAATTTCATCGTAAACTTAAAAAATCAAAAAAAAGATGGTTCCAGTGAACCATTCAACCTGCTTAGCGAGTTTGACGCGTATATTATTGAAAATAAAGGAACTGAAAGAGCATTTACTGGCGAATATTATGCGCACAAAGCACAGGGTGTTTATTTATGTAAAAGATGTGATGCACCTCTATATACTAGTGATAGTAAGTTTGAAAGTCATTGTGGTTGGCCGAGTTTTGATAACGAAATTCTTGGTGCTGTTAACAGAAAAGCTGATGCCGATGGCAGACGAACTGAAATAATTTGCAACAATTGTAGTGGGCATCTTGGACATGTTTTTTTAGGAGAAGGATTTACAGAAACAAATACACGTCACTGTGTGAATAGCGCCAGTTTGCAATTTGTTCCATTAAGAAATTCTGAAGAAGAAAATTATTTATCTAAAACAGATACGGCAACATTTGGTGCAGGTTGCTTTTGGTGTGTAGAGGCTATATTTCAAGATTTAAAAGGCGTAAAAAAAGTAGAAAGTGGTTACTCAGGTGGTAAGTTAAAAAACCCTACCTATAAAGAAGTTTGTTCGGGAAATACTGGTCATGTAGAAGTGGCGCAAGTTGTTTTTGATCCAGCAACTATAAGCTATGCTCAATTGGTAGATATATTTTTTCATACGCACAACCCGACCACTTTAAATAAACAGGGAGCAGATGAAGGAACACAATATAGGAGTGTTATTTTCTTTAATTCTCCCCACCAAAAAGTTCAAGCAGAAGAAGTATTAAATGAAGTAAGAAATGCTCGTTTATGGGAGGATGATATTGTAACAAACATAGAAGCTTTAATGAATTATTACCCTGCAGAAGATTATCACCAAAACTATTTTAAAAACAATCCGACACAAGGTTATTGTTCTTTTGTAATTGCCCCAAAAGTGGCAAAATTTAGAAAAAAATATGCATCCTTACTTAAGGATTAAATTATTTTTTCTTTTTATTTTCTGTCTTGCCAATACTGCCCCTCATATCAGTGTCTGCTTGAATATTTTGGAGCTTGTAATAATCCATAACACCTAAATTTCCATTTCTAAACGCTTCTGCAATGGCCATGGGGATTTCTGCTTCAGCTAAAATTACTTTAGCTTTTGCGTCTTGTGCTTTGGCCTTATTCTCTTGTTCTGCTGCAACTGCTTGTGCTCTTCTTTCTTCTGCTTTTGCATTGGCTACTTTTAGGTCAGCTTCTGCTTGGTCCGTTTGAAGCTCAGCTCCAATATTTTTTCCAATATCGATATCTGCTATGTCAATTGACAATATCTCAAAAGCAGTTCCCGCATCTAGACCTTTGGAAAGAACGACCCTACTAATACTATCTGGATTTTCAAGGACATCTGTATGTGCATCTGCCGATCCAATGGTGGTAACAATTCCTTCACCCACTCTGGCCAAAATGGTGTCCTCTCCTGCACCCCCTACCAACTGATGAATATTTGCTCTTACTGTAACCCTAGCTTTGGCTACCAATTGTATCCCATCCTTTGCAACTGCTGCTACTGGAGGCGTATTGATTACCCTTGGATTTACAGAAAGCTGAACGGCATCACTAACGTCTCTACCAGCTAGGTCAATAGCGGTTGCCATTTTGAATTCGAGCGGAATATTTGCTTTATCTGCTGAAATGAGCGCGCGTATCACGTTATTTACGTTTCCTCCTGCTAAATAATGTGTTTCTAGCTCGTTACTGGTTAATTTTAACCCCGCTTTTGTTGAATTAATTAGCGCGTTTACAATTAGCGATGGTGGAACTTTTCGAATACGCATCAAAAACAATTGTATTATACTAACTCGAACCCCTGAAACAATAGCGGTAAACCATAGTCCTACAGGAATAAAATACAGAAATAGGAATACCACCAATAGAATTCCTAGAATCATGAATATAAATGTCAATGTCATTTATCCTATTTGTTATCCTCCAAAAATAAACAATACAAATTGCCCTTGGGGCTTTTTGTTTAAATGAATTTGGAATAATTTTTGATTCATTTATGTTTTTCAACTTGGTTCTGAAAAAGGGGCTGTTAATTTGCCAAAAATTGGGAAGGCTAAAATTATATAATTATCATTCAATTAGATTCCTATTTCTCATGGTGTCAATGTTGCACATTGGTCTTTTACAAAGCCGTGCACAAAATGATTCTTCAAGCATTGAAGAAATTGATTCACTTACCATTCCTGTGAGTAAAAATGCATTAGAAAGTGAGGTAAATTATTATTCGAAAGATTCCATATTTTTTGATCTTGAGAACCAAAAAATTTATTTATACAATAAAGCTTGGGTAAGTTTTGAAAAAATGAAATTAGAGGCAGATTCTATAATCGTTGATTTTAAGGTTAAAAAAGTATACGCTTATGGAAGAAAAGATTCCTCTGGAAGAATTAAAGGTAAACCCATTTTTTCAGATAAAGGCAAGAAGTTTGGTGCTCAGTGGATGGAATATGACTTTGAATCGAGAAAAGGTCTTAGTGGAAAGGTCATAACCAAAGAGGGTGAAGCGTATATTCACAGCAAAAAAATTCTTCGTGATTCTGTAGGTCAGATTTATGGGAGAACAACAAGATATACTACATGTGACTTGGAACATCCTCACTTTTGGATAGAATCAAAAAAAATAAAAGTGATTCCAAAAAAGCTCTTTATAAGTGGCCCTGCAAACCTAATCTTTGAGGGTGTAAGAACTCCTTTGGTTGTTCCTTTTGCTCTGTTCCCAGTGCAAAGTGAAAAGTCCAAAGGTATAATCTTTCCAACTTATGGTGAAGATGCAAGGCGAGGTTTTTTTCTGAGGGATTTTGGCTATTTCTTACCTATAAACAATTATTTAGACGCTATGCTGACAGGTAGTTTTTATTTCCGAGGAAGTTGGGCCGCTAATTTTCAAAGCAATTATAAAAAACGTTACAAATACAATGGCAATTTACGATTAAGTTATGCCCAAAATTTCTTTGAGCAGACGGAGTCACTAGAGCGACTTGGGAGCCAAGATATTTCTGTGCGTTGGTTTTTTAACAGGGATCCAAAAGCAAGTAAAAATTCTAATTTCAGAGCCAACGTTGATTACAACACCAAGAACTATTTGAAAAATAATAATTCCATGTCATATAATGATCTTACAAGAAATAATGCAAATTCAAATATCTCATGGAGCAAAAGTTTCTTT
>CENJ01104547.1_pt1 | contig 10588 bp, 7 predicted proteins | sample 356161 | NCBI WGS metagenome assembly CENJ01 (sample SAMEA2619531, study PRJEB7988) | marine metagenome | biome: marine biome (ENVO:00000447); feature: surface water layer (ENVO:00002042); material: "saline water (ENVO:00002010), including plankton (ENVO:xxxxxxxx)" | depth 5 m
AGCGATACCAGCTCAATGGTGGAAATACCGCTCGGGATAACCGCCACCGCCTCATCACGCAGAAAACCGGTAGCCCCGATCGCGCTGATCCCGTTTGATAAAATGGTCTGAACATTGTCAATGCCTGCCGCTGAAGGTATCGGTTTTGATTGCAGCTCGATCTGGGCATTGCCCTTATTGGAGGCATTGGCGTAGACCAGCTGCTGGGAGGCCGCGGCAACAAGGTTGGGGTCACTCACAGCAAAGCTCAGGCTGGATGCCTGACCCCTGATCGGGCTGACGGTGAAAACATCACCGTCTTGCGGCTCACCGGTAAAGGCCAGCTCCACACCGGGCAGGGTAATCCCCTGCCTGCCAGCGGTCACCACATCACCATTGACCCTGGTTGCTGTCCAGAGACCGGTTTCTTCAAGATAGGTAACCGTGATTTCTTCAGCCGGCAGCACCGCCGCATCAGCGATGGTCATCTCGGCAACAGTGGTGCCTCGATTATTGGCATGGGCGTTGGTTTCAACCGTGACGTTATTGAACAGGGTGCCGCCAAAATTGCCGTTCAGATCAAGCCCCTGACGATGCGCCTCATTCAGCGAATTGCCGATCAGAAAGGCCAGATTATCCAGCTGGTTCTGAACCTGGGTCAGCATGTCAAAGGCATCAGCAAACCCCCGGATGGAGCCGTTCGTGACGCGTGAGGTGGGTGTTTCACTCAACCCGATGGCCAGCACGAAAGACAGTCTCAGGTCACCTTCCTCAACCCCGATTGTGGCTTGATCAGTTCCCTTGACCAGCGTTGGCCCCTGCCCTGAATTGCCGAGGGTCACGGTCGCGCTGCCATTGGGTTCGAGCTTGGTGCTGACCTCAATCAAACCGCTGACCCGGTCGATCACGGCATCGCGTGCATCCAGCAGCGCGTTGTTGGTGCTTTGCCCGCCACTCGCGGCAATCATCTGGTTGAGCCCGGCCAGCTCGGCGGTGAGGGTATTGACCACCTTGAGGCCTTCCTCAACCTGCTGCTGAAGCCCCTGCTGTTCAAGCGTGAGGAGGGAGGCCGTCTGCTGGAAGCTTTCCACCATCCGCTCACCCGCCTGAATGAAAAGCGTTCTGGCGGTACGGTCAGCCGGGGAAGAGGCCACTTCCTGCATGCTGTTGAAGAATTCGGTCATCGAGGCGTTGAGGCCGGTTTCCCCGGGCAGGAGAATGTTTTCAGCCTGTGCCAGTGAGTTCACATAAACATCGGTTGTGGCGGCATAGGCCGTGGCGCTGCGGGCCTTGTTGAGGAGGAATTCATTGAACGAACGGCGGATATCATCCATCCGCACACCAAGACCGGACCGGTTCGGGGCTTCGGTAATGCCGCCCTGAAGCGCGCTGATTTCCTCAAGCCGGATTTCCCGACGCTTGTAGCCATCGGTGTTGATATTCGCAATATTCTGGCCTGTTACGGAAAGCGCCCGCTGATAGGACTGAAGGCCGGATTTGCCGATGTCAAAGAGACTGGACATCAGGTTAATCCACGTGACGGCCGAACTGACGTACCAGTGCCTCAGCGATACCCAGGTTCACCTTTGATGACAGCATGCTGGCGTATTCATCATCAAGCATGGACTGGTAGCTGTCGCCTGCGGAACTGTCAAACGGCGTATCCGCCAGTTTGGTCTGGCGAGACTGTTTCAGAATCTGGCTGAGGAAAATCGATTCAAACTGATCCGCGGCCTCGGCCAGATCGCGGGCGACCGGCGGCTTGGTTTGCGTTTCCACGAGGAGCGTGGGGTTAATCGATGCAAAATCGGATTTAATCATCATGCGCTCCTTAAATAACCATGATCTCTGCACGCAGGGCGCCAGCCTCACGCAAGGCCTCAAGAATGGCGACCAGATCAGCGGCACTGGCCCCGACCTGATTGACCGCATCGACGATATCGCCCAGCTCAACCCCCGGATCAAAGATAAAGGCGCGGGCAGGCTCTTCCTCGATTTCGATATTGGTATCCTGGGTTGTTGTCGCCGCCCCGGGGGTGATCACCGTACCCTGATCATTGGTCACAACAGTGTTGGCCTGGGTTACGTTGGTATCCTCGGAAACCCGGACCGTCAGTGATCCATGGGTCACCACGGCCGGCGTTACCCTGACATCACCGCTGATGACAATCGTCCCTGTCCGGGAATTGACAATGACACGCGCTGATGGCGATGCGGGTTCAACCTCGATATTTTCCAGAAGCCCGATGAACCCAACCTTCTGTTCAGGGGCGCTGGGCGCCCTCACCTTGACCGAAGTAGCATCCAGCGCCACCGCAACATCCGGGCCGAAAACCCCATTGATAGCCTCGGTCATGTTAACGGCGGTGCTGAAATCACCCTGGTGCAGGTTCAGCACCATTTCACTATTCCCCAGAAACGGGGTATCGACCATGCGTTCAACCGAGGCCCCGCGAGGGATCCGGCCAACAGTCGGAATATTGACGATGACCGAGGAGCCGTCGTTGCCACTGACCCCAAGACCTCCAACCACCAGATTACCCTGGGCCACGGCATAGGTTTCACCATCCGCCCCCATCAGGGGTGTCATCAAGAGGGTCCCGCCGCGCAGTGATTTGGCAGCGCCCATGGTGGAAACAGTAACATCCATCCGTTGGCCCGGCTTCATGAACGGGGGCAGATCAGCCGTGACCATGACGGCAGCCGCGTTTTTCGCCGACAGGTTGGCGGCATCGGTGACCAGCCCGAACTGGGCGATCATGGATTGAAGCGACTGGGTTGTCAGCGCGGATGTACCGTCACCGGTTCCGGCCAGACCGACCACCACCCCGTAACCGACAAGCTGGTTGCTGCGAACACCGGCAACAGAGGCAAGGTCCTTGATGCGATCAGCAAAGGCAAGGGACGTGGATACAGCAAGGATGATCCAGACAAGACAGACCTGGAACACCCATCGAAAGTTGAAACTTGGCTTATAATGCTGGTCCACCAGATAACCCTCTCATTAGAATGGCGACACCTGACGCATCAACCGTGACAGCCAGCCCTGGCGGGAGCTGTCAGCGACCTCACCGGCACCCACATAGGTGATCTGGGCATCGGCGATACGGTTGGATGCAATCAGGTTGCTAGCGGAAATATCCTCAGGCCTGACGATACCTGAAATCCGGATATACTCATCACCATTATTAAGGTTAAGCTTTTTCTGGCCGAGAATTTCCATGTTGCCGTTATCCATGACCTGAACAACGGTAACCGACAGAAAACCCGACAGTGAATTGGATTGTGATGCCGTGCCACTGCCGCTGAAATCCCTGCTGGTTCCGCTGGTCAGCTGGCCCGCGCCGAAACCGCCTGTCAGGACGTTGGGGACACCAATTGGCAGGGTGACATCGAAATTATCAGTTTTGGCTGAGGTGGCGGCCTGCGCCTTGGTTGCATTGAACGCCTCGCTGAGCTGCACGGTCAGGATATCACCAATGTGACGGGCGCGGCGGTCAGTGGCAAACAGCCCGCCCTTGCCGGTCTTGTAGATACCGCCATTCGGGCGCACGCGGGTTTCTTCAGCCAGCTCGGTTTTATAGATAGGCATGAATTCCTGTGATGCCTGATTTTCCACATAGGTGCTGCAACTGGTGAGGCCCAGCATCAGTACCGGCAGAACAATGACAGCCCATCGGGAAGACGTTTTCATCAGCCTATCCTAACTCAATGACTAGAGGTTATTGGAAATGAACCGCATCATCTCATCAACAGAGCTGATCGATTTTGAGCTGACTTCATAGGCGCGCTGGGTTTCAATCATGTTGACCAGCTCCTGAACGACATTGACGTTCGATGCCTCAAGCGAACCCTGAACCAGTTTACCGAAACCCTGTTCCAGCGGGTTGGCGTTGATCGGCCCGCCGCTGGCCACGGTTTCAATCAGGAAGCTCTCGCCAATCGGCTGCAAACCGCGGCGGTTGACAAAATCAGCCATGACAATCTGGCCGACTTCTTCGGCCTCGGTCTGGCCATCAATGCCGACACTGACAATACCATCAGAGGAAATGTTGATCTGGGTCGCGCCCTCGGGGATAGCAATTTCAGGCTGGAGAACATACCCGCTTGACGTGCTGAGGATACCCTCGGCATTGCGGGAGAAAGTACCGTTCCTGGTGTAGCCGATCTGCCCGTTGGGGAGCAGGATCTGGAAAAAGCCGCTGCCTTCGATGGCAACATCCAGCGCGTTATCGGTGTTGATCAGGGAACCCTGGGAGAATGATTTCTGCGCGTTGACGATGCGCACCCCGGTACCAACGGCAAAGGCAGAGTTCAGGTTCGTTTCACCCGAAGTCTGTTCACCCGCAGACCGGCGGACCTGATAAAGGAGGGTTTCAAAATTGGCTCGGTCGCGCTTGAACCCGGTGGTGTTAACATTGGCCAGGTTGTTGGCGATCACCTGCATTCTGTCCTGCTGGGCGGTCAGGCCTGTCTTGGCAACATGCATGGAACTGGTGGACATGGAACTATCTCCTCACTGCGCTTTTCCGATAAAGGAAATTTGCAAGAGGTGTGCCAAGTCAACTGGGCAGGCTCAATAAAGACGTGCTGCTTTCGTCCATGTCCTTGGCGGTGACGATCATCTTGATGTTGATCTCATAATGCCGCTGGTTTTCAATGGAATTGACTAGCTCTTCGACAACGTTGACGTTGGCCAGTTCGACAAAACCCTGCACAACCGAGGCCTGCTGATCAACCGGCGGAACCCCGCCCTCCAGGGTGCGTATCTGACCATCAGGCGATTTTTTCAGTAATGCACCCGTGGCAAGGGTCAGCCCGATGGTATCAACCTGCTGCTCGACACCGTCTTCAGCACCGATGGGCGTGATAAAAATCTGGCCGTCCTCGGAAATCTTGATCTTGCGGTTGGGGGGAATGTCGATTGGGTTGAGTTCAGCATTGAGGATATTCTGCCCTGCCCCGTTGACCAGCTGGCCCTGGGCACTTACCGACAGGTCACCCCGGCGGGTCAGAAACGGGGTATCCCCGACCTGACCATACATATACCCCTGGCCGCGGACAGCAACGTCGAGATCATTATCGGTTCGGTCAATGGCACCAGGTGTGCCGTCAAACTTGTTACGGTCTTCCCTGAGCGCGAGCGCCCGGCTGGGCAGGCTTCCCTCAAGATCGAGGAATACACTGCCGGTTGGCTTGACGGAAATATCCTTGCGGTAACCCGGCACCGATACGTTGGCCAGATTCTGCGCCTGAATAAACCTGTTCTCGTAAAGATTGTTGATCGAGTTCAGGACGGTATGGATATATTTATCCATGATAGGACACTCCCGCTGATGGTCTTCCCCGGCCTTGATTACATCCGGATGTTAATGATGGTCTGGGTCAGACCGGTGGTTGTTTCAATCGCTTTCGCCGATGCCTGGAAGTTCCGCTGCGCGGTAATCAGGTTCACCAGTTCTTCGGTGATATCCACGTTGGAACGTTCAAGCGAACCGGAAAGAATGTTACCAAAGCCTTCCGAGCCAGCTTCACCGACCTGCGGTTTACCCGAAACCGCTGTTTCAACGTAGGTGGCGTTACCAATCTGTTTCAGACCGTTCTGGTTGTTAAAGTTCGCCACCACGATCTTACCAAGCGGGTTGTTCTGACCGTTGGTGTAGTTGGCGCGGATCGTACCGGAACTGTCAATTTCCAGACCATCCAGTCGGCCGGAGGTGAAACCATCCTGTTCAACCGACAGCACCGAGAACGGCTGGGCAAACTGGGTTGAGGAGGAGAAGTTCACATCAAGCGAAATTGAGAAACCTTCTTCCTGCTTTTCATAATGGACAAGGTTTTTAGGGCTGATCAGCTTACCTGTTTTATCAAAGGTAAGTTCGCCTTCATCAATGTAGAGAGGATAATAGCCCTCAACCAGGTTTTCCGGCGGCGATTCAACCACCCGGCCTTCCGGGTCAACAAACAATGCAGCGCCTTCAGAATTGGTGGCCTGGACGAGGTTATAAATCTCGGGGACCGACCCCACACCAAGTGGAACATCATCAAGACCGAGGCGGGATGCGCCTTTCACCTTGATTGTTGAATCCGCACCTGAAGTCCCTGTGGTGAACGTCAGGTTATTGTTGCTTGCACTGTAACGGACGGTCACACCACCAATGGCCTCACCTGTGACAGGATCGGAAATCTGGTTGATCCGTGTTTCCAGCGCCTCGGCGAGGGTTGAACCAACGTAGGAACCGGCCGGAACCTCAATAATACCGTTCACACCATTAACCGAGATGTTGAAAATATTCTCGCCAGTCTGGGCCGACAGCCTGAAGACGTTGGAAAGGGGTTCCTTGGCGGTTGCGCCTGTGGCCACCGCTGGCTGGGATGCAAGACCGCGACCGGCATTAAAGATGATATCGGTCTTGGTTGTACCCACACCCATCAGCTGGTTGTCACCGTTACCAATGATGTTGCCAACAAGGTTGAAGTTCTTGAAGGCGGTACCATCAACTGGGTTGATGTTATAACGGCCAATCTGGATGTTTGAACTTTTTTGCGGGTCCGCCACCCCGAGGGCACCATCCGCTGCGATCCTTTCACCGGTGGTACCACTGGCAAAGCTAAAAGTCTTGGTATCCGAGTTGTAGTTGACATCGATACCATAGCGCTTGTCGTTGGTCTGGACTTCTTCACCATCGGCGATGAAGCTTTCACCATAAAGAACCTCACCACCACGAATCAGGACTTCGGGGGCATCATCACGCGACTGGAAACCGATATTGTTGGTTTCTTCAGCGGTGGAGGCACCGTAAATCTGGAACGAGTTAAAGTTACTGTCCGTCCCCGAGCCGAGAACCGTCCGGTCAACAGTGAACTGAAGCCGCTGGTTAACCGCATCAAAGCCAACCTTGATGGGCGGGTCTTTCTCATCAACCCAGTCAACCGTTGAGTTGGCTGTTGTATTGGCGACCGAGAGCTTTGACAGGCCAAGAGCCTGGATATCCTGGCCATCGTTGACATTTGCGCCCACATTGGCAAAGGCAACAGCCGAGGCGACAAACCCGCCAAGCGTGACATTATCGCTGGTGATTTCCCGGATAACAATTCTCTTGCTGTTGTAGTTTTCGGTTGACCCTTCATAGACAGAATTCTCACCTTCAAAAAACGCCTCAACCGAAGTCGATTCGTTGGTAAGCGCGAAGATATCAAGGTTGTTATCCTGGTCGATTTCGAAGTTGTTGTCGGACAGTGACAGACCCGACGTGCTGACCTCAATGAAGTTTCGACCATTGGCAGTGCCGGTCGTAATGATTTCAAATTCACGGCCATTCAGCAGTGCACCATTGGGGTCATTGTCGGTGAAGTTACCCGACAGACGGATGTTGTCACCGATTGCAAAATTCGCTGTATCCCCCATGAAAATCTTCAGCTTGTTCTGGGTGGCGGTGTATTCGATGAAATTTTCACCCGCACCCGCCGTCAGCTGCTCCCTCGTGGTGTAAACACTCAATGAAGGCCGTGATGCAAAATAGGAATAAACCATGAATTCGGTGCCGCGGTTATCATCCGCAACGGTAATGGTTGGCGTACCGTTATTGAGAATATTGACAGCGCCGCCGGTGATGGTTGCATCAGCCGGGAAAGCTGTACCTGTTTTGGTCACCGTGAAGGTAGCACCATCAGCCCTAGTAATGTTCAATACACCAGCGTTGGACGTGACCGTGTATTTGCCATTGGCAGTGTTGACATCAGTATCGCTAGCCAGAGCTGTTGCAATGTCTGTTGCTGTAGACGCTGCTGTCAGGGCGCCGCTGCTGATGACAACATCGGCCTCACCTTGAGAAGAAAGGGTGAGCTGGAAGTCATGCGCTGTGGTCAATGTTCCCGGTACGATCGTCAGCGCCGTTGATGTGCCAAGACGATCAAGGCTGACAACCTGGTTATGCTCATAAACAGTGTTGAGCTTTTCACCAACCGAACGGTTGAACAGGACGTTCTGGACACCGAGGGCAGCCTTACCCGCATCGGTGCGGGCATATTCATTGAGCGACTTGTTCAGGCGGACCTGTGTATGGGCCAGAAATTCTTCCCGCGTGAAATCAGGTGAGGCACCAGAAATATCAAAATCTTCAATGTTTTCAGTAACGAAACTGTCTGTGCCAAGCAATGGTACCGAAATCGGTGTATCAAGGCCGGTTGTTGACCCATCTGCATTCAGGCGGAACAGATCAATATTGATCTCATCATCAACGTTCTGGACAACCTGGATTTTACGGTCATCACCATAGGCAACGTTGATGGAGCGTTCCACTTCCTCCGCCAGCTGGGTTGCGTTGTAGAAACCGGGGCGGATATCGATACTGACGGGCTGGTCACTGTCATCAACATTGACGAGCAGGAAATCCTTGCCCCAGTAAACATCACTGGCTGCACCGGCTTCACGGGTTGCGTTGAACTGCATCGGATCGGTGACAATCTCAACCAGCTTGTCGCCCTCTTCACCAAAGTCGAATGAGGTCTGCTCACTCTGGATGCTGGCGGGCTGGGACGGGATGAGGTTTTGCAGGTCATCCAGCTTGTAGAGCGGGGAGCCCTTCCCTTCCAGGAAGTAGTTATCATCCGGGACAGTTGTGGTCTGACGGCCGAAACGGTCAATGAAAATCTGGTTGCCGGCATCATCCACCGCGCTCACCAGATCAGGATCAATGATCGTGTCGTTGATCACCAGACGGGTATCGTATTTGTTGGTGGGGTCTTCTGCGGATGCGGCCTGTGTCTTGATGAAATAGACGGTGGCAATAGTCGGGTTACCAAGGTCATCGAAGATCGTGATCGAGGTTGAGTTGGTAAATGTATCCGAATTGTTGGGGTCAAACGTATAACCATCAGCGAACTGGGGCTTTTCGGTCACCACTTCGGATGCCGCCGGAACGTTCACGCCCAGCCCGATGTTACTGGTAGCCTGCGGGTCACCGGATGTAACCGGCAACTGCAACGGAACCGCGCTGTCCAGATCCTTGGCTGTCACCGAACCATCATCGTTCACCGGGTAAACCAGCAGATACTGACCCGCGGAGTCGACAACATAACGGTCGTTGTTAACGTTAAGGGAACCGTTTCGTGTGTAAACCGTCTGCGCCGAGGTCAGCGACGGTTTCAATGCAAAAAACCCCTGACCTGAAATCGCCAGATCAAGCGCGTTCAGGGATGAAGCAATGTTACCCTGGGTAAACTGCTGCTTGATCCCCTTCAGGATGGTACCGGAACCGATCGATGACGATGAGTTCTGCAATGGTGAGGTTGCGAAGATATCACCAAATTCAACTCGACTTCGTTTGAAGCCCGTGGTGCCGACGTTGGCGATGTTGTTTGAAGTAGCCGAAATATCGGCCTGGGAGCCATTAAGCCCAGTAAGAGCGGTATAAAATGACATTGCTTATTCCCCTGTCTGACTAAAGTATCTTCGGTTACGCATCCAGTTCCTACTTGCGGAACTTCATCACCTGGTCGGCACGGACCTGGCCATAATCTTCAACATCCAGCATGACGGCATTTTCCGTTGTGCTGACGGCGGCTGCCATCACATCAGCGAATACTGATGGTGTCAGGCTTTCCATGCCGCCACCCATATCGGCAAAGGCATCAACGCGGATTTTCGGATGTTTCTGTTTGATTTCATCTGGAATATCTTTCCATGCGAAGCCAATAAGACCAGCAGGCTGTGACCCCAGTTCCTGGGAATGGAGAATTTCGCCAGCCTCATCAAGGAACAACAGGTTGGTGTTGGCTGATGCTGATGGCAGATCAAGCAGGCCATGAATTTCACCATCGCTGTCAATGCGGGCGGTGTTGCCGGGAACCAGCACCGAGCTGCCCAGCAGGTTGGCCGCCGTGGCAATGCGGAACTGACCCATCTGATCAGTCATGGATTTCAGCGTTTCACTGATCTCGGTGATGCCTGTCACCGTGGAAAACTGTGCCATCTGGGCAATGAATTCAGCGTTTTCCATCGGCGCAAACGGATCCTGGTTCTGGAGCTGAGTGGTCATCAGCGTCAGAAAATCCTTTTGGCCAAGGGTATCCTTGCCGTTGGACTTTTCAGTCTTTTCGTTATCCACGCCCAGTTTTTTCAGGATCGTGTCCAGCTGGTTCTGAGATGCAGTGTTGATTGTGCTCATTTCATTCTCCTGGCAATGCCTGTGCCAATTTCATTAATCGGGCCGTTGAATTAATCGTGTCTTTAGCGGCCCATGTTGATCGTGCGCATCATCAGTTTGCGCATGGTTGTGACAACCTCGATATTGTTCTGATACTGTCGGCTTGCCTCCAGCATATCGACGTATTCCTGTTCGATATTGACCGCCGCCGAATACACATAGCCTGCCTCATCGGCGCTGGGGTGTTCGGGCATGTGCAGGCGTTCCGGCTGCTTGTCCAGCTCCACCACGTTGACAACCCGGGCGGATGAAACCCCCGACTGGCGGAGACTATCGGCGTATTCTGTTTCAAAAACCGGGCGAAGCGGGCGATAGGCCTCGTCTTCGGAACCGGCAAGGCCACCCACGTTTGCAATATTGGATGCAATCGTGTTGAGCCTGACCATCTGTGCGGCCATGGC
>CENJ01113773.1_pt1 | contig 10585 bp, 11 predicted proteins | sample 356161 | NCBI WGS metagenome assembly CENJ01 (sample SAMEA2619531, study PRJEB7988) | marine metagenome | biome: marine biome (ENVO:00000447); feature: surface water layer (ENVO:00002042); material: "saline water (ENVO:00002010), including plankton (ENVO:xxxxxxxx)" | depth 5 m
AATATATCGAAAAGTATTAACAGGTGAAATTTCATTATATAAAAGTTCAGACCCACCGCTTGGAAGATACATTACATTTAAAATATTCATTCTCTCTCTCAGAATTTCTTCCTTTATCTCATTTTTTCCTACATTATTTACATTTGGTGAACCGCAAGTTGAACAAGTACCATGATCACCTTGAATAATAATTATTGGATCAATTGCAGAATTAATCAAAATCTTTTCAACAGCTGAAATTATTTTTTTGTTAACAAATTTTAATTGGTTGATGAAATCATCTTTACGTTTCCACTCATTTCCAAAATAATTCATATCCACTAATTCTGGATTTTTACCATTTTCATCAAAAACGTAGGGAGGGTGAGGAGACATTATATGGGCAAAAATAAACTTCAGGCCTAAAATTTCATTCAAATCTGAAATTTTATTCAAATTAAATAATATTTGATCACTATAGAGGTTGAAATAATTGTTTCTTTTAAACCACTCTCTTAAGATAGTAGACTTTGCAATAACCATATTAAATTCATTATTAAATTTGCTAAGTAATATAGAATGAGGGCCACCTAAGAATATATCTGCATTAGGATTATGATCAGTTGCACCCCAAGTAGATTTAAAATGAATATATTTATATCCATATGATCTAAGAATTGAAACTAACTTATTATTTTTTATCATTTCGTAGGGAATCTTTCTATCTTTAAAATTATTTATATTCTCAATATCCTGCCCCAAATAATTTATATACTTCATATTAAGAGTTGAAGCTAAAGATAAAAAGGTTGCCCCAGGATAATTTGCCTTACTGTTTTCTGCAACATAAAAACCTACAGATTTAAGCGAATCTATGAAATATTTATTATCATAATTGTAATATTCCATTAATACTTGTGAAGACGGATATCCATCTAGAATAATGAAATATATATCCCTCAAGTTTCCATTAGTTTTTATAAATTGAATTTGTTTTTTTGAATTGATTTTATCTTCATCTATAAAATCAATATTATGAGAAATTTTTTCTTTAAAAATTTTATAAATTGAAATTTCAAGTAAATTTAGAATAATAAGAGACACCCCTATAATATTTAAAAACTTCACTACATTTGTACTTATTTCTAATTTTTTTATAAAAATTAAGGAAAGTAATAATATTATAATGAATACTGGAATTAAGAATTGGTTTAAGTTAGTTAATACTGGCCAATCCCTATAAGGAATTAAGAAATCATAAATATTATCGTAGAAAAAAAATGTTATAATTAAAACTAATAGGAATAATCCAGATTTTTTAGCATCCTGAAGTAATTTAATAAAAAGTATCATTAAAACTTTAATACTTAACAAAGAAATTATAACGGGTAATAATAATTCATATATGTATAGCTCTTCTTTGTTGTAATTAAAAATAAACAATAACGGGAAAATGCCTATTAAGTAAGGAAAGACCACATTTGGTATTTTTATTATTTTTTTTAAAAAAATCATATTTATTATATCAACGATTTATTTACTAATTTACTTAAATATTTTGCACCAATTTCTGCGCTTTTTCCTAAGTTGAATATTTTTTCTCTTCTTAGTAATTCTAATTTTTTTGATATTTTATCTGAATTGTCCATAAGGTTATCAATCACTTCACAGATCCTATTAATATTTTTTGGATTTACGATGGACCCAATCTCACTTCTAATTTCAGTTTCAAAAGGACCTATATCATATTTATCAAAATCTATATTATTTATTTTTTTTGGTAAATCAATAGATATCACTGGACGACAAAGTCCAAAAGCAAATGACATTGCTGCTCCAGACCAATCAGTAATTAATATTGCAGATTTTTTTAACTCAATATTGTTTATATCATCGTAAACTAATTTAAAATTTTTGTATTCCTTAAACTTTTCATAAATATAATTCAATTTATCGGGAAATAACTTTTTAGAGTCCCTATGCGGTCTCAAAACTACCTTGAAGTCAATTGAAAGAAGATTTTGGATCAGTTCATCACAGCAAGTTTCAATAATTCCAGGAGAATACCATGAAGGAGTAATTATGATCTGTTTAAGTGTTGAGTAGGGTCTTTTATTAATTGGATTAGAAGATATTAGATCGTCTAACCTTGGATAGCCAATCTTAAATAATTTTTTACATTTACTTTCGTATAGTTTTTCGGATGCTCTCAGCTCTTTGAGATGATGAAAACCAACGCAAAAAAATGAATCATAAAAATCAAATGCACCTTTTCTATACACCATATGGGTACTTAAGAGACTATGTGGCAAATAAACATAATGAACTGAATTATTTGAACGTTTAATGTGATAATTATGTAAATCCGGCATAGTCATCACTACAACCTTTACATCTAACGTAGCAAAAAAAATAGTCCTTATAGTTTTAGAACCAATATTATAAACTGAAAACTTTTTATTAGTATTCGTTAACAATGGATCTTTATTTGAAGAAGTCACATAACAAATATTAATTGAGTAGTTTTCAACTAAAGTACTAATAATTGATTTAAAATAAATATAATAAGATTCTGATTCACTATAGAAAACTATATCTATATTTTTACTATTGCGGAGAAATCTTATATACTCTTTTAAATACTTTAAAGTACTCACTACAAGGTATAGGAATTAAAAACTCAAACTAGACTATTTCTTATTTTTAAATAGTTTTTTTAAAAATAAATAAATATAATTTTTAAACATCACAATTGCACCAACTGCAGTTGCTAGGATTAGCTGAAGAAAGGCATAAAAAGATCCTGTATCAATATACCCAAATAACAATTGCGGTAAACATATGATATAAATAACAAAAAATTGCATATACATAATATATTTATACATATTATTTATTAACTAGATAGAAATAAGAAAAGTTCTTAAGCAAAATATTAAACTATGTAGAATAAAATGGCTATGTAAAAGCAAGAAGAAACTTCCAGACATAAGTTATAAGGACTTTTCACTAGGACAGTTTTTTAGAAACGTGTTATTAAGAAGTTAATGCTGCATTTCATTCATATAAAATCGAGTTACAGGATTGGGCTAATTTAAATTTTTCCAACACATAACATTATCCATATCACAAAAAAAATAAATCATATAAATATAGAGAATCATTTTAATAGCACCATCTTTTTGGTTTGCCTGAACTCTCTTGCCTCAATACTGTAAAGATATACGCCTGCTGAGACTAGTTGACCTTCATTGTTTGTCGCATTCCATTGTATTATTTTAAAGACAGATAATTGATTGGTTTTCACAAGGCTGTATACCACATTACCTTGCAAATCATTAATGGTAATGTTGACAAAAGATTCTTCAAGTAAATCATAACTGATATTTGAGCTTAACTTTTGTTAAGCATCTGTTGCTTAACGACATAGATATAGTTCTTCTTTGATTACTTTTCTAAATCGTACCCATCCTCTTTCCATTTTGTAACTCCACCCTCAAGCAATGCAACATCTTTATATCCCATGTCTTTAAGAAGTTTTCCACCTATTGCAGCACATAAACCTAGACTACAGGTAACAACAACCTTTTTATTTCTATCTTGGATACGATGATCTTTGAAATTTTCAGGAACATTTTCATCCGCTTTATAGTAAAGAGTTCCCAGTGATATATTTACAGCTCCCTTGACCCGTCCTCTCTGTTCAACCTCCTCTTTATCGTTAACATCGAGTATAATTAAATCTTCCTTTTCTTTAATTAAGCTATCGAGGGTTTTTGAATCAATAATTTCTAATTCTTTCTTGGATTCTTCAACAAAATCATTAAATGTTTTTTTCATTTGATTATTCCTTTATTTTACCTTTTTACTTCATAGGCTCCACAACCCAGCATAATAAAGCATTTTCAATCAGCTTTAATTAATTCACTTTCCAACATGGCAGCCATTATCGCTCTTTTATTAATATTTCGCATAAATCTCAATAGAAATTTAAAAACTTATTTAAGATTTCTATAAATGTTTATATGCGTCTCTAAGAAATCTATCCTCATATATAAACGATGATAATTACCTTCTTCGTAAGGTGATCGACGAACTATACCTGCTCCATCATTTCCTTTCCAACTTTTTCCTTTAATAAGAAAAGCAAAAAGAAATTTAGATGCTTTTCTCAATCTAAATAATCTCTCTCATTTTTTTTAAACCTTTAATAAATGACAAGCAAAAACCCCCACGAATGTTGAACTGATTTACTAAAATGAAGGTATGAGAATACAAATGTTATATTTAATATTAAATATGATGATTAAAATATTGTCAGTAGTTGGACTCTTACTATTGATTCCTATGATAGCGATGCAATTAACAGATGAAGTGAATTTGTCTTTTTTTGATTTTATAATTATGGGAGTAATGCTTTCTATTACCTGTCTAATAATTGGCATAATAATTAAAAAGATAAAATATTTTAAATACAGAAATATATTTATTACAATGATTGTAATGATATTCTTTCTTATTTGGGCTGAATTTGGAGTTGGGTTATTTGGGACACCATTTTCAGGAGATTGATTTTTTACCCATCATCCCACAAACAAAAAATCCCACAAATGTGGGGCTTAATGCATAAAAATAATTCTATTTGAGCAATATCATTTTCTTAGTCTGTCTAAAATCTCCAGCTTCCATACTGTAGAAATAAACTCCTGCTGATACGGGCTGACCTTGATTGTTCGTAGTATTCCAATTTACATTTTTGCTTCCTGCAGTCTGGAAACCACTAATAAGAGTTTTAATTTTTTTCCCAATTAAATCATAGATTACAATATTAACTATCCCATCAGTAAGTAATTCATAGCTTATTGTTGTTAATGGGTTGAAAGGATTTGGATAATTGTCTTTTAATGTGAAATTGTTTGCAGGCACATTAATATTTGGAATTTTTAAAATTTCACCTCCACCAGACCAATAAATATTGTCTAATCCAAATTCGCAAGAGGCTCCATTTACCTCAAGAATTACAAATTCATAACTTAGCATTCTAAGATCAATAAATTCTCCTCTAATATCTTCAATAGGAATTGAAGCATGGCCCCAATCACCATTTCTTACCAATCCATACGTAGTTTGGTTTGATGGAAAATTAACATAAGATTGATTACCCCATGCATCTATTATACCAATTTGAAAAGAGATATTAGAAGATATCTTAATGCTAAAGTTTAAATGCCCCTCTGAAAAATTGAATAGATTTACGGGCTGCATCGACATTATTCCAGCTCAAAACCATCCTAAACCAGTTGTGCTCCAAGCAATTCCATTTTCGCCCTCATGGGGTTGAATGTTTCCTTCCGTAAGAGTTCCCTCCCAAACATAAATTTCAGCATCTAAACCAGGAGTCAAACCATTATCAGTTGGGGTTAAATCTGTAAAAAGACCAAAGTCTCCCCCTTGAAATTCTGGCGGTCCTTCATTGACTACACCATATTCTCCCCATTTCATTACTTTGATATAATCAACAAGCATCTTAGCTGGAAACAGCATCGAGATTTGTGAACCACTTGAAGGGTCTCCCAAAGAATAAGCATCAGTAAAATTTCCACCCAAAGCCAAATTAGAGACAAAATAAAATGGTGAGTGAAATTCATCAGAAACACTGTCTATATTAAATACATCAGTAAATAAAAAGTGTTCAACCTCATTATCTATAACACTAAATAAAATACTATCTGGATTCCAATATACGCGATATTTAAGAAATCTATCCGTTAAATTATCATAATTATAATACGGTCTGCAGTAGTCATCATCGGGATCCCATGATATGCTAGCAGCACCTGTTGGATTATCTGGCACCAATGCTTCGTCTGCGTAGAAAATTGCATTCGCTCCAACTACTTGATTCACTGTTGAGTTATTTAAACCATTACCTCCATTGTGCTCATCATGTAGATCTCTAAAAGATTGCCTTTGCCCCATTTCCATAATATCAATTTCTCCATTTCTTGGCCAAGTCAAATTAGATAATCCAAGAAGCCAAACAGCTGGCCAGCCGCCTAAATTTATATCAGGAATAAGAACCCTTGTTTCAATAACACCATATTTTATACTAACTTTAGACTTTGTATTGATCCTTCCTGACGTGTAGTTTAATGGGTTTCCCCATTGATCGGTAATGCCTGCTCCTGATTCTTGTTTAGCAGTGATTTGGACTGCACTATTACCTATTTCCTCAGGGACCTCTACTATTTCAACATTTTCAGATTTATAGTATTGTAATTCTCCATTACCCCAGCCCCAAGATCCATTCCCAGTTTCAATAATCCAATTGTCAAGGTTATCAAAGTTTTCTTCCCAAATAACCTCTCCGGGATTTATTTGTGGAAAGGATATCTGTATTAATAAAAAACAAATTATATATTTTTTCATCTTTCCCCTTTACTTGCTGATAAAATTCATTAAAATAGAACAATTATTTTAATTCCCATGAGAATTCCAATATTTTTTATTTAAAAATAAATATTTTGAATAATTTAAAATATTTTTCAGTTTTTGGTAGAGAGTCGATTAAGAGCATAAACTATAAAAAAACTAACCGCTGACAGACTTAATGCTAATAAAATTTTTGGATCGCCTTCAAAGTAATATGGCATAACACTTTTTTCAATAAATGGTACAATATCTCCACTAGAATCAACCCTTGTCTGAACCACAATTTTCCAAGGCCAAACTTTATCTATTGAACCAATTAAAAATCCTGTTAGGACTGCAATAGTTAAATCTCTATAACTTCTAAACAACTTACTTAATAGTCTTGCAAAGGATAATAATCCAATCAAACATCCAAAACTAAAAACTAGAACAACTGTAAGATTTAAGTCATTTAATGCTTTCAGAATTAATGTATAGCTTCCCATTAGCAACAGAATAAAGCTACCTGAAACACCAGGCAAAACCATCGCGCATATTGCAATCGCCCCTGATATGAATATATAGAATATTGATTCCGGGTTTTCAACTGGGGAAAGCCTTGTTATACTAAAAGCAATAAAAGCACCAAAAATTAAACTTATTAATTTTTGAAAATTCCAATTTCTTATTGCTCTGCCAATTATAAAACTGCTTGCTAAGATTAATCCAAAAAAAAATGACCATACTAATACAGGATAACTTGTTATCAAAAACGTAATAGTCTTTGATAAAGAAAACACACTAAACAGAATCCCGGAAAATATGCATGCCAAGAAATTTCCATTAATTTTATGCCACACTGATCTAATATTTTTATCTTTTAATAAACTAAATATTTTAAAATTAATTGAACTTATAGATTTTAATAACTCTTCATAAATCCCAGTAATAAATGCTATAGTTCCACCTGAGACTCCTGGAACAATATCTGCAGCTCCCATAGCCATACCCTTAAGGAACAATTTTAAGTATTCTAATTTTGATCTATTCAAATTATAAAAAATTAAAGATTAGATTATTTTATTACAATTAGGTCTGAAAGATTTTTTCATCATTTTTTTTACTCTTTAAACTCTGGACCAGGTCGATCTTTACTCATTATTTTAACCAGATCTGAGAACTTTTTCTTTTCAAATTCTTTAAATAAATATGAATTTGTAAATCCACTTTTAGTGTAATGTGCTTTTGATTCATCAAAGAATTTATTCTGGCCTCTAATCATAATCATATTAGATAGCAAAAATACTAAAAGAAAACTTATTATTAATTTTTTGGCCATTAGAAACTAGGCTATTTTAAAGATACTGGCGCAATATTAGAATTGATCTCTTTTCTATATAATTTATCTACCTGTGTAACAATACGCCAAAAACGTATTTTTTCGCTCACGCTACTAGTTCAGTAACTAAGATTTACACTCATCCAAATCTGGAAGTAGCGAAAGAGCTTATAAATAAATTATAAACTATCAACTCTTATGATAACATTATTCACATCTTCCTTAAAACGAAAAACTGAATTTTGATTATAGGAGCGTAGATTCTTGATATTAAATATTCTCTCGAGATTTAAATAATATGCTTATTAAGTCAGCGTTTAGAAGCATTTTTATTTATCTTTAATATTAATTTCCAGTTAGCGATAACTAGATAAAATAAGAAAAATTGTTCAAGTACGAAATTCTTAAAAAGTCATATTAACAACTTTTTTAAACTCTAAAAAAACAAACCAGAAATGATAAAAAATTTCATACCAAATTCAATAAAAAATTTTTTAATTAAATCATTTAGTAAAAACAAAACATTTTTCACTTCTTACTCCCAAGCAAGAGAGGATGTTATGTTGAAATTCTTGTTTAGAAAATACCTATATAAAAAATACAAAGGATTCTATATTGATATTGGAGCCTTTGATCCCACCAAAGGATCAAATACAAGATATCTATATAATTGTGGTTGGTCTGGATTAAATATCGATGCAAACCCAACATCAATTGAAAAATTTAATTTGTATAGAAAACGTGACATAAATTTACATATTGGAATATCAGAGCGTCCTTCAGAAAAACCATTTTTCTATTTCGGTAAAAATGATGGCATCAATTCATTTTCAGAAAGTTTTATTAAAAAAAATAAATCTGTAAAAAATGTAGAAAAAATATTTCAGGTTCAAACTGAAACACTAAGTTCTGTTTTGGATTTACATCTACCTAATAAACAAACTATCGATTTAATGGATATTGATGTAGAAGGCTTAGATTTTGAAGTTGTAAAGTCCAATAATTGGAAGAAATATAGGCCTAAAATTCTTATGGTTGAATTGGAAGCAAAACATTTCAAGGATATTTTAAGTCATGAAATTTCACAATATTTATCTAAGCAAAATTTTGAACCGTTTTATAGAACTATTATTATCGGTGATATTAGTACAGTCTTTTTCATTGATTTGGAGTTGAAGGAAAATTTTTTTTATTAATGAATTAGATCCGTAGTATTGCAGCTAAATAAATTCACAGATATCACCTTATTGCTAAAGTCATTAAAAGCAAAGAAGCCCTCATTTCAGAGGACCTCTCATCAAGATTCTGGTACTGAATACTTTAATTTTTTAGATCAGGCCAACTTACTTCTCAATAAAGAATATCAAAATTATAACCAATTTAAACTAGTAAGCTATCAGGAAAAACTCAGAAGTACAGATGTTGAAGAACTTCTTTTAGAAGCTTATAAAAAATACTATTTAAGAATAGATAAAATTTCAAGCTTAGTTTTTGACCAATTAAAATCTTATTTACCGTTTTAATTATATTTTACTAAAAAGATCATCTCCCATGAGTAATCTTATTTTATTAGTCTGTCCCTTGTTTCTTATTTTCAATGCTTACTTATTCGATTTGATAGCTTTCCCCAAATAAATGTGACTAAAATTAAAAATAAGTAAAACCATCTCTGCCACGCCTTAACATTGATAGAACCACTGATAATATTTTATCATTATTAAACGATACTTACAGACTAATGATTAGATTTAAATTATATTTCACAAATTAATTCTAAAGTGGCAGAGATGATAATGATCTCTAATTTATACTATTTTGGAAAAATCTTTCCATTTTCCATAGTGAAATTCTCATCAAACATTGCAACACTTTCAATTAATAGTTTCTTAGAGCTGTAGGTCTTCCTTTTAGTTTTTGATCCTTTTTTATACCCTTCTGCTACCCATCCAATTGGAAATGTTGTTTCATTTTTAGGACCATCTTCAAATAAATAAATGGAAAAATTTGCTAGGAGACGAAAAAGAAATAAAATAATTCTTCTAATTAACTTCCCTTTTCTCCCAAGTCCTTTTAATGTGCTATCTTCTATTAGTCCATGGATAAACCATTCTTTTGCAGACGATAGGGAAGATGTAGTTGGAGAAACAGTTATATTTTCAAAACCGGCATTTTTATAAATATTTTGTAAGCCATATCTTGTATATCTTTGAAAATCATACGGGACCATATGTTCGTTATAAACAAATGGTGCATGTATATAAAGAGCACCACTAGGCTTAAGAACTCGGTAACTTTCTTTTATAAATAAATCAGGGTATTGCATATGTTCCAAGGAACTAGTAGATAATATCAAATCAATTGAAGAGTTCTTTAATGGTATATTTTTTACATCACATAGGATATCATATTTATCATGCATCGCTCCAATTTGTGGGTGCTCTTGAGCAAGATAAATAGATTGATTAAAAAAGGGTTTATATCTTTGGGTACCTGCTCCAGCATCTAAAACAATTCCTCCTTTAGATTGCTCAGCAGCTTTCATAAGAAGATCAAAGACTAGCCTGCCTTCATCACCCCATTCCCATCCTAATTCATTTATAAAATATTCTTTTAATTTTTCCTTATCCAAAAAATTGATCCTTTGCTATATCATACTTTATTTAAATCAAATTACTTAACAAATCTTAAGTATCGCAATCTTATTTTTAAAAAGAAATCCGTAGTTGGTTTAGTTTGTAAAAGTAAAACAAAGCTTAAGTATGTTATCATTATAAAAAACAAAAAAGCCCTCATATAAGAGGGCTTCTCCTCGAGATTCTGGTTTTCTCGGTAGTAGCGGGGGAAGGATTCGAACCT
>CENJ01013743.1_pt1 | contig 10584 bp, 3 predicted proteins | sample 356161 | NCBI WGS metagenome assembly CENJ01 (sample SAMEA2619531, study PRJEB7988) | marine metagenome | biome: marine biome (ENVO:00000447); feature: surface water layer (ENVO:00002042); material: "saline water (ENVO:00002010), including plankton (ENVO:xxxxxxxx)" | depth 5 m
CCTTCGTGTCCACGTGGTCGGGCCTAATGGGCAGCTTGGCGCTCGCCCACCAACCGATATCGCCCTTCTTATCCCCGTACATCACGTTTATGCCCGGAGCGTGCACCAGCTCCGCACTGGCGGCAAACGATTCGATGCCGCTCCCCCGAGAAAACCCATAAAACGCCTCGTGAATGCGGTTTTCAGGGTAGTGATTGAAGGTCCACCACATCGCCAAATCATCTTCGAGCAAGGGCCCGTGGTGGGTTTTGCGCACCTCAAATTCAACCGGTTCTTCTCCGGCGACTTCGATGACCTCGGTAGTGATTTCCAAGGGCAGCCACTCGCCGCCATGCAGGTAGCGATTGCCGTCGATGGTCTCCCGGTAGAAATCGATTTCGTCGTTAACAAACATCGTGATGCCCCAGGCGTGATCCCGGGTGTGGCCGATGGCCGGGAATGGCAGGCCGCCGATGTGGTTCCCATAGTATTCGAGGTCGGGCGTCACGATGTGCGCTTCGTACCACACCGAAGGCGAAGCATAGGACATGTGGGCGTCGTTGCAAAAAACAACCTCGCCCGAGGCCGTGCGGTCACCGCTCAACACCCAGGCGTTCGAACCCAACCACTGCGGCACGGGGCGCGAGGCATCCAAGGAATGCACCCGAGAAGCCAGCCCTGAAATGTCACGGGCCGTATCACCAGTTGAAATGTGGGTGAAGTCCGCTTGCCCCCAAGCCAAATCCGAGATGTAGGATGAATCCAGCGACGTCTTCATCCAATCAAGGATGGGCTCGGTTTTCAGGTGAATGGCAAACGAATAGGCCATGAAGCCGGTGGCACAGTAGACGTCGCGCAACGTGAATGGTTCGGGCTTGGCATTGATCAGCCGGTATTCAAACGGCAACTCCTTGGTCCCAATGAACGCGTTCACGCCCGCCAAGTAGGCCTTCATCGCTTTTAGCACCTGCGGCGAAGCTGTAGACTCCAGCGTTTCGACCGTTCGAATGGCCGTTTCACGCATGCCCAGGGAGCGCAGGTACTTGTCATTCTCAATCATATCCCGGCCGAAAAGGGCGGAAAGTTCTCCCGCACCTGCACGCCGCAGCAGGTCCATTTGCCACAAACGTTCCATACCGTGTGCATAACCCAATGCGTACATCGCGTCCGATTCAGAATGAGCATAGATGTGCGGAACCGCCATGTCATCGAACACAACTTCCACGTCAGCATCGACCTGCTCTGTGGAATGCTCAAAATCGTATTCTGGTGCAATGGTGCGCGTCGTGATGTACGCCAGCGAAAACAACATGGTCAAGATGATGACAGCGATGCGGAGGACGAGGTTCATGGGCGCAGGTTTTCACCGGCAAGGTAATGCGACGAAGGCGCCCAAAAGGAATGCATCTGCATCGATTTTTCGGCAAACCCTGTCGTAGTTACACACCTCATTTTTACATGCATTACCCGCCCTGTGCAACCTGGGTTCTTTTTATCAACAAAATCGTGTACTTTCGCCCAAATTGTGGTTCTGCGCAGCTCAATGAAGAGGCCGCCACACCTTCTAACCCAAATCCTATGCTTCCGAAACTCATTCGAATGCAATCCAGTGTCCTGGCGGTATTGGCATTGCTATTGCTCGGCGGATTCACCCCGCTGATTGCCCAGGTTGACATCACCGGCTCCATCACCGATGGCGCGACCGGTGAGCCGCTCATCGGCGCGACCGTGATTCAAAAAGGAACCACGAACGGCACTAACGCCGGTGTCGATGGTTCGTTCACGTTGACCGTAGAATCGCTTCCCACAGAAGTGATTTTCAGCTTCGTCGGTTACGAGGCGCAAATCAAAGAGATTACCAACACGCAGCCCTTGGCGATTGTGCTGGTGGAAGACGCCGAACTCGTCGGCGAAGTGGTCGTCGTAGGGTATGGCCGACAGAAGAAACGAGTCTCGACGGGATCCATTGCCAAAGTTACTGCGGAAGACATCGAGGGCATTCCCGTGCCGGACGTCATTTCGACGCTGGAAGGCCAAACTTCCGGTTTGCTTGTCAATGAATCGAGTGGACAACCCGGTGCTGGCAAGTCCATACTCGTTCGCGGTATCAGCACGAACGGTGACAACTCGCCACTTTTCATCGTAGATGGACTGCAACTTGGCAACATCGACAACATCAACCCTGCCGACATCGAGTCTATTGATGTATTGAAGGATGCGGCCTCCAGTGCCATCTACGGTGCCCGTGCAGCAAACGGGGTCGTCATCATCACCACCAAGAACGGCAGCGGTAAGGACGAAGGAACCATCAGCTACCAGACGAGCTACTTGAATTCTCAGCCGTGGAAGCTCCCCGAGATGCTCGGTGCGGAAGATTACGTCATGCTCATCCGAGAAAAGTTTGCCAACAGCAACCAGACCTCTGCACTCGATGTACTGGGTTTCCCCAACATGGGCGACGAATTGACGGCCAACACGAACTGGATGGATGAAATCTTCAATCCAGCAACCGTGGTGAATCACCGTTTGACGGCCACCACCAAGAACTCCTACCTCTCGGTCGATTACTGGGACCAGACGGGAGTCATTGGTGGGGAGAAGTCCAACTACACACGTTACTCGGTGCGCTATAACAGCTCCAAGAAGTACAAGGACTTCATCACCATCGGCCAAAATCTCAACCTCAACCGTACCGACAACAACAATATCGGAACGAACAGCGCGTTCGGCGGGGTACAATCTGATGCCTTTGCCTACGATCCCCTGACGCCGGTCTACGATGATGTCGGCCAATACGGCTTTGCACAGTCCCCATGGGTGCAAAAGGAATACATCAATCCTCTCAGCCGATTGTGGCTAATTAATGGCGATGGCAAATCGGACCAAATGATCGGAAACTTCTTCCTCGAAGCCGAACTCTTTGACGGTTTCAGTGTCAAAACGGACATCGGCTTTGACCTGAACTGGTGGGATTACCGAAGCTTCACCCCGACCTATGAATTCCACCCTGCCGCGCAAAACCTGACCAACGACGTGAGCCAAGGTTCTGGAAACTTCCAAGGCATCCAGTGGGAAAACACGGCGCACTACACACGCTCCAAGGACAAGCACAATTTTGATCTCCTCGCCGGCACATCGTACCGGGCCAACGACTTCCGACAAGTCGGCGGCTCAACTTCAGAACTACCGATTGACAATCAGTTCGACCCCAACTTCCAGTACCTTGATGCTGGCCAAGACACCTTAGACAATACTTTCGGCGGAGCGAACGTACACTACGCGCTGATAAGCACGTTCGGACGTGTGCTGTACAACTACGATGAGAAATACCTCTTCTCTGCAACGCTTCGCCGCGATGGCTCGTCAAACTTCGGCCCGGGCAACCAGTTCGGTGTATTCCCTTCCGCCTCGGTCGGTTGGGTTGCCTCCAAAGAAGGGTTCATGGAAACCATCGAGCCGGTTAGCTTCCTGAAGCTGCGCGCTTCATGGGGGATCAATGGCTCGGACCGCATCTCGCCGCTGAGCTACGTTAGCCGCATTGAACGCGTATTCACCTACGCCTTCGGTTCGGAAAGCCAAACCCTGAACACCGGTACGGCCCTCGCCACGCCGCCCAACCCCAATGTGAAATGGGAGGAGAGTGAGCAAATCGATATCGGTGTCGAACTCGGAATGTTTGACGACAAACTCACCGTTGAAGCGGACTTCTACCGAAAGACCACCAAAGACCTGCTCATGACGCAGCAGATTCCGGGCTACATCGGTGCCACCAACAACCCAACTTCCAATCTCGGTGAGATTCGCAACCAAGGGATTGACCTGGTCTTGGGCTACCGCGCCGGTCAAGGCGATTTGAAGTGGAACACCCAGCTGACTTACACCCACTTCAAGAATGAAGTGATCAGTGTCGCCGGTGAAACCGGTTACCTCAACGGTTGGGGCTGGCCCGTTCGCAACACGGCCATTACACGTATGACCGAAGGGTACGAAGTAGGCCACTTCGTGGGGTACCAAGCGGACGGTATTTTCCAAAACCAAGGCGAAATCTTCAGCCACGTAAACGCCGAAGGTGACCTCCTCCAGCCCAATGCTGCTCCTGGGGACATCCGATTCCTCGATACCAACGGCGACGGCACCATCAACTCCGATGACATCGCGGACATCGGCAGCCCTTGGCCCAAGCACATCATCGGCTTGAGCGCCAGCGTCACATACAAAGACTTCTACGCAAGCGCCATCTTCAACGCCCAAATCGGCCACGAGATCTACCGCACGTACGAGCGTTCAGACGTCACGTTCTCCAACTACCAGAGCTTCTGGTTGGGCCGTTGGACGCCGGAAAACCCCAGCACGGAGTTGCCGCGTTTGACATCAACGGACCCCAACAACAACCAGCGTCCTTCGGATTTCTACCTCGAAAACGGAAACTTCCTCCGCCTGCGCAACCTGCAAATCGGCTGGAACGTTCCCGCGAACATCTTGGAGAAATTCAACATGAAGGAGGCCAAAATTTACCTCACGGGTACCAACCTCTTCACCTTAACCAAGTACCGCGGATTTGACCCCGACATCGGGACCAGTGGCTGGATCTTGGATACCGGCATCGACAAAGGTTTCTACCCGAACAACCGCTCCATCGGTGCGGGCCTCAACGTTTCATTCTAAAGCTCAGAACTCATGATTAAGCACCTACGCAAAGTAACGCTCCTTCTCGCCCTCGCTTTGAGCTTTGGAGCCTGTAACAAAGATCGACTCCAAGTGGACCCTGTGAACCAGGTCCTGTCAAGCACCTACTACCAAACGGAACTGCACGTGTCCGAAGCACTCATTGGTGCCTACGACCCGGTCGGTTGGACCATGGCCTATGGGCAGTGGATTTCCCCTGTGATGTTTGGTGAGATTCGCTCGGATAATGCCAACGCCGGTGGCGACCCCTCCAACAACGACCAGCCCGGATGGCAGGAATTCGATGATTTCACGGAAACCAACACCAACACCGTACTTCACCCCCTCTACCGCCGCAGCTACATCGGAATCAACCGGGTGAACAGCCTGTTGAGCAACACAGACACAAGTGACCCCGCGTTGTCTTCCGATGCAGTGCAATTGTACCTCGCGGAGGCAAAATTCCTACGGGCGTTTTACCACTTTGAAGTGTTCCGTCATTTCGGTCCCATCCCGGTTATCACCGAGGAATTGGCCCCCGACGAAGTGAGTTTGCAGCGCAATACCCTCTCCGAGGTGATGCAGCAAATCATCGATGACTGCGAGGATGCGGCAGCGTTACTTCCCGTCATGCCGGTTTCAGGCCAGGAAGGACGTGCCACGAAAGGTGCCGCCTTGGCACTGATGGGCAAGGCCTACCTCTACTGGGCAGACCTCAGCGGCGACGATGCCACGAAATTTGATGCTGCAGCATCGGCGCTGCAAGAAGTGGTGGACTTGGGCGCGTACGAATTGGTGGACGATTTGGAATCGCTTTACACCCAAGGCACACGCAACACCACCGAAGCCGTTTTTGAAATACAGCACAACCCCCTCTACACCAGTGATTGGGGTTGGTTTGAAGGAATCGACGGCAACGGTATTATTCAATTGTGCGGCATCCGCGGCTTGTGCGCAGATCACCCTACCTTGGAAGCGGGCTGGGGATTCCTGTCTGTTACAGAAGGATTGTACAACCATTTCTTGGATGACGATCATTTCCGCCGGGACGTGGCTATTTCGTCGGAGGCTACATTGGAGCAAGACATGATCGATGCAGGACTTTCCTGTGACCCCATCGTCGACGCGACCCAGAATAACCCCATCGACTACACGGGCTACTTCCAAGCCAAGTACCAAAACTTCAAAGCGTTTGCCGGTACCAACATCAACGGCGGCAACGAGCACTTGACGAAGGCGCAGAACACGCATTACATCCGGTACGCCGATGTCCTGCTGATGCTGGCTGAGGCCTTGCACCGCGGGTCGGGCGACGACGGCTCTGCCATGGCCCACATCGACGCCGTGCGCGAGCGCGCTGCTGGCCCTGGCGACAATGCCGGCACATTCCGCACCGCATCGCAGTTGATGGCAGATGAGGGCATGAGCCTGCTCGACGTCATTTGGTACGAACGCCGTGCGGAATTCGCTTGCGAAGGCGACCGCTGGACTGACCTCGTGCGCTCAGGACGCGCGGAATCGAGCCTGTTCGTTGGCGACGGTGACAAAGAAGGTAATTTCGACGACGAGAGCCTCTGGCTTCCCATTGCACTGGAAGAGACTGTCATCGCCAACGGCATGACCACGTACCCAGATGCTTCCCTTTTTGATTGATCATAACAACCATTCATAATTCTAATCCAATGAACCTCAACAAATTCATTTACGGTCTCGGGCTCACCCTATTGGGCGGTCTCGTTTTGACCGGATGCCGGAAGGACGATCCGGAGGAACCCGGCGATACCGTCGCAACGTTCCAATACGAAATCAGCGCAGGCAACTGGGCCGAGGTCACCTTCACCAACTACTCGCAAAACGCAAGCTCCTACGCTTGGGACTTCGGCGATGGCAACACCAGCACCGAAGAGAGCCCCGTGCACACGTACGCAGCGGGTGGTACTTATGATGTCACACTGACGGCTACAGGCGCTGCAGGTTCGGCCTCACGTACAGAGACCATCAACATCGTTGACCCCAACACCGCTGGGATGTTCTTGTCAGGCGCAGAGGGTAAGACATGGTATCTCGATCGAGAAGCGATTGCCATGGGCATCGGCCCCGGACCGGGTGATGTTTCTTGGTGGTCATTCGGTGGCGTAACCCCTTTGGGTGAGCGTCCGTGCATCCTCGATGATGCGTACACCTTCAATCCCGACGGAACGTGGGAAAAGAACACCGGCGGAACCTTGTATGTCGATTCAGACGCCAACGGCGGTTGGCTCGGAAACAGCTTCGAAACATGCTACGACGAGACCACGCCTGACCTCTTTGTTGGTCCCAATGGCGAGGATTTGAGTGCCTTTGCAGACGGAGGTGACTACACTTACAGCTTCGACCCAGCTCAAGGCATGATCACCATCGAGGGCTTTGGCGCTTACATTGGTCTCGCCCAGAAGACGAACAACGGCGACAGCTACATCCCCGTTTCAACGAAGATGTACACCGTCCTCAACATGGAGACAGGTGCGAATTCAGATCGCATGGAAATCGCTTTGGTCATGCCTGACGGCGCGGCTTGGACGTTCTACCTCGTGCACTATCACGATGCCAACGACCTTCCTCCCATTCCGATCGCAGGTCCTGCAGCGAGCTTCAGCTACGTCAAAGAAGGAACCACAGTGACTTTCACCAACACGTCGAATAACGCTACATCTGCGAACTGGGACTTTGGTGATGGCAACTTCAGCACCGACTACAACGCGGTTCACACCTACGCGGCGGACGGCGATTACACGGTGACCTTGACGGTCAGTGACGACAACTTCGCCACCGATGAAGCCACAGAAACCATCTCTATCAGTTCAGCTGTATTCACTGCTGCAGACCTCTCAAGTGCAGAGGGCAAGGTGTGGCGATTGGACGGTGAAGGCTCGTACATCGTAGGACCTGCTCAAGGAAGCGGCGAATGGTGGGGCGGTTTGGACGCTGCAGGCGTCGTTGAGCGCTACTGCCAGATGGATGATGAATTCATCTTCTACGATGACGGAACCTTCGTCATCGACACGCAAGGCGACGTGTGGGCGGAAGGCTACATGGGCGGTAACAACGAATGCCTGACCGACGAGTCATTGGTCGCTCCGTTTGACGTCTTTGGATCGGGAACGCACGCGTTCACAACAACCGGTACAGAAATCACTGTCAACGGCCTTGGTGCTTACATCGGCTTCAACAAAGCCTCGAACGAAGGTGAATTACCGAACGAAGGAACCGGTACGCCAGCCTCTACCATCACTTACGAGGTGTACGAGTACAGCAACAACGATGCTGAGCGCTTGACCATCACCGTTGATTACGGTGAAAACCCAGGTGAAGCCTACTGGACCATTCGTTTGATTGCTGACTAATCAAGCACATCCTTTTACGAGAAAAGGGAATAGGCCATGCGCCGGTTCCCTTTTTTCTTTCCTTGATTTCCGAGTGGGGTTGCAACTGATCGCCGATCTGTTTGCCCGCCTGCTTACCCGCCTATTTGCCCAAAACAAAAAAGGGAACTCGTACGAAACCAGTTCCCTTTCTTTTCAATTGAGTCCCCGCTTATTCGGGAATCTTGATGAATCGCCCGACGTCCACCGTTTCGTCTTCGCGCAGGATGAACACGTTGTACAGGCCGGCGGCCCAATCGCTTACATCGATGCGTTCTTGGATGGTGGAAACGTCGCGGAAGACCTTCCCGTAAACTGGACGGCCGCGGTTGTCGTAAATGCTCAAGGTCAAGTCTTGGCGGAAGAACAGACCGAAAGCGATGTTGACCTCGCTCACCGTCGGGTTCGGGTAGGCCACCACGGTTTGGTATGGGAATTCAAACGCGGTATCGTCGTCGATGTCACCGAGATACTTGAATTCAATCCAGTTCAAATTGAACGGCGCCGCGGTCACAAGGACGCGCAACTGGTATTCACCGGACGCATTGAGGGTAACCGTCTCCGTGGTGGTCTGCCACGTCTGCCACCCGCCAGTGGACGGGAATTCAGCTTCGCACACGTACGTATTGATGCCACTGTCGTGCAGCAACACCAACTCTACCCCGCCTGCACTTTGTGACGCCGTGCGGAACGAAACGTCGTAATCGCCGCTGTACAAGACATTCACATCGTACAGCATGTAATCTCCCGGATCGAGGTAACCGACGTTCAGGCCGCCTCCAACATCCGTGGTGCTCTCAATCTCCACGCCTTCGGCTTCCACAAAATTCTCAACCTCAATCCAACCAGGAATCGGGTAGACGAAATCGAGCGTGTTATCAACTGGCTCTTGCGTGAACTGCTGCAAACTGCTTCCATCAGCAGCTGTAATGCCAGAACCCGTGTAGGAGATGGTCAAGTCTTGCGTGGCCAAGAGTAGCTCATCCATGTCGAAGACGATGGTTTGGTCGTTTTCGGTACTCATGTTCAAGGCATTGAATGCAAGCGGCACACCGCTGTCGAAGATTTGGAAATCCGACACCTGGGCATTGAGTGGTTGGCTGATCGGCTTGTTCAACGTCAAGGCAATCTGGTTGGCATTGAGCGTGCGTGCTGTCAAGTACGCCATGTCCACCTCATCAGCGGGGATGCCGGTAAACGTAAAGTCGAAGCTGCCGACATTGAATCCCGATTGGTCCGCCTGAAAGCGCACCGTCTGTGCACCTTCCATCAGCAACACGTCCTCAATGGTCAAGGTGGACCAGTTGCTGGTGCCGCCTGTCGTCTGCACGTTGATCGACGACGTGACCTGGACACCGTCGACGTCTAGGTGGAAAATGCCATTCGAGCCGTCCGCCGCCACGCGCAGATCGATGTCATACAAGCCAGAGGTCGCCACATCCACCGTGTAGTCCATCCATTCGTCCATGGAAATCCACCCCACGTTGTAGCCGTTGGAATTCAACTGGTCCGTTGAAAATTCAATGTCAACACCATCGTTGCGGTACTGCCAACCGTTGTTCCACGCCGTGAACTCACCAGTCGTCACATGGAACGTGGCCACCTGTTCATCATTGTAGGCGTAGCCTTGGCGACCCAAGTCAAAATCCGTTGCGTACACCAAACCGGGCACGGGATGTGGCTCTCCGTGAAAGGGCTTGGTCTCGTCCGTGGCGACTTGCCGGAACATAGCATCGGGGACATTGGTCTGGATGACGCAATTCTCAGTTTTCAATCCCTCGGCTAATTCCATCAACGAAGCCGTGGCGACTTCCACCGAAGGCTGCAATGCATTGCCGTTCCAGTAGTCGAGTAGGTCCTGGTAGCCATCAGTCTTCGCGATGGACATGGGGCAGGAGATGCTTTCGATTTTCTTCAGTGGCCACCACGCCCAGCCCATATTCAAGTCTTCGAGCAAGTGGATGGCATCCCGGAACCAAGCGTTACCGTTTTCACCGCTTTCTCCCACGTAAAGCGGCACGTTGTGTTCATCGCGGAGGGAGGTCACAAACTCCATATCCACCGGCTCGTTCTTACTCCAGTATTTGTGTGGAGAGTATACCAGTTGATCGTCCCACGGCGGGGTCAAACCCGTGAAGTCGTTGGCAAACCAGTTGCCCTCGATGAAAATGATATGGTCCGGGTCGACCGTGCGGATGCTGTCTGTGCACTGCATGTACAGGCTGCGCAAAGCGGATCCATTTGGGAGGTTCCAGTTGGGTTCGTTGAGCAAGTCGTACCCGGCGACCCATTGCTCGCCTACGTAGTGCTCGGCAATGCGCTTCCAAAGCGCCACCATTTTGTTCTTGTTTTCGATGCTCTCCCACAGGGAAGGCTTCGCCGGATTGTAGTCCGAGATCTCCTGCGCATAGCCCTGACCGCCGGGAGCTGCGTGCAGGTCCAAGATGACGTACATCTCGTTGGCGGCGCACCAAGCCACCAAGCTGTCGGTCAATTCAAACCCGGTGTCGATCCAGGTGTTTTCGCCGGCTACCGGCTC
>CENJ01173492.1_pt1 | contig 10582 bp, 19 predicted proteins | sample 356161 | NCBI WGS metagenome assembly CENJ01 (sample SAMEA2619531, study PRJEB7988) | marine metagenome | biome: marine biome (ENVO:00000447); feature: surface water layer (ENVO:00002042); material: "saline water (ENVO:00002010), including plankton (ENVO:xxxxxxxx)" | depth 5 m
ATCACCATTCATGCCGGGCGCCCCGGTCTGATCATCGGCAAGAAGGGCCAGGACATCGAACGTCTGCGCGCCGAGCTGTCGAAGCGCGTTGGCAGCGAAGTCAGCCTGAACATCGTCGAGGTTCGCAAGCCGGAGATCGACGCCAAGCTGATCGCCGAGAACATCGCACAGCAGCTGGAGCGTCGTGTCGGGTTCCGTCGCGCCATGAAGCGTGCTGTACAGTCCGCCATGCGCCTTGGTGCACAGGGCGTTCGGATCAACTGCGCAGGCCGCCTTGGTGGGGCCGAGATCGCGCGGACCGAATGGTACCGCGAGGGTCGCGTTCCGCTGCATACGCTTCGTGCCGAGGTTGATTACGGCGAAGCCTCTGCGTTCACCACCTATGGTGTCTGCGGGATCAAGGTTTGGGTTTTCAAGGGCGAAGTCATCGCCCACGACCCGATGGCCCAGGACAAGCGTCTTGCCGAGCAGCAGTCTGGCCCGGCACCGCGGTCAAACGGTTAACCGAGAGGAGTTGAGTAGATGCTCTCGCCGAAGAGAACCAAGTTCCGGAAGGCCCACAAGGGTCGTATCCATGGCAATGCCAAGGGCGGAACACAGCTGAATTTCGGAGCGTACGGTCTGAAAGCCGTTTCGCCCGAGCGGGTAACCGCGCGCCAGATCGAGGCTGCGCGTCGTGCCATTACACGTCACCTTCGTCGTGCCGGTCGTGTCTGGATCCGTGTGTTCCCGGATGTGCCTGTATCCTCGAAGCCTGCCGAAGTTCGTATGGGTAAGGGTAAGGGCTCTCCGGAATTCTGGGTGGTCCGCGTAAAGCCCGGTCGCATTATGTTCGAGATTGATGGTGTTCCATGGGATCTGGCCAAGGAGGCGCTGACGCTTGCCTCTGCCAAGCTCCCGCTCGACACCCGTATTGTCCGCCGTCTTGGCGACGTAGATTAAGGGAGAGGCTGATGGCAACCGTTAAGGCCGAAGACCTTCGCGCCAAGACCGCCGACGAGCTGAATGACCAGCTTGTTGGCCTGAAGAAGGAGCAGTTCAACCTGCGCTTCCAGATGGCTGGCGGTCAGAATGAAAACCCTGCGCGCGCACGTGTGGTGCGCCGCGAGATTGCCCGCATCAAGACCGTTATTGGCGAAAAAGCCAAGACGGCTGCTGCGGCACAGTAAGGAAGTCGAGCAATGCCGAAGCGAGTTATGCAGGGCACGGTCGTCAGCGACAAGAGCGACAAGACGGTCACCGTTCTTGTCGAACGCAGGATCATGCACCCGGTCTATAAGAAGTTCATCACCAAGTCGAAGAAGTTCTCGGCGCATGACGCTGAAAACCGCTGCAAGCAGGGTGATACCGTTCGGATCCGTGAGTGCGCTCCGATTTCGAAATCGAAGTCGTACGAAGTGATCTACGACGACGCAGCCGCGAACTGAGGGAGACTTTAAATGATCCAGATGCAGTCCAGTCTCGAGGTTGCCGATAATTCGGGTGCCCGCCGCGTGCAGTGCATTAAGGTCCTTGGTGGATCCGGTCGCAAGGTCGCCGGTGTCGGTGACGTCATTGTTGTTTCGGTGAAAGAGGCGATTCCACGCGGCAAGGTGAAGAAGGGTGACGTGCATCGCGCCGTTATCGTTCGCACCGCCAAGGAAATCCGTCGCCCCGATGGCAGCGCCATCCGGTTTGACCGGAATGCTGCCGTGCTGCTCAACAAGCAGGACGAGCCGATCGGCACACGTATTTTCGGCCCGGTAACACGCGAGCTTCGCAGCCGGAAATTCATGAAAATCGTTTCGCTGGCACCGGAGGTGCTGTAATGGCGCAGAAATTCAAGATCAAGAAGGGTGACCAGGTCATCATCACCACTGGCCGTGACAAGGGTCGTCGTGGCGAGGTGATCCAGGTGCTTCGCACCGAGGATCGTGTTCTCGTGCAGGGCTGCAACATGGTCAAGCGGCACACCCGGGCAACACAGACCAATCCCGGTGGCATCGTGAACAAGGAAGCCCCGCTTCATATTTCTAACGTCGCCCATATCGACCCCGACAGCAACAGCGCGACCCGCGTTGGCTACGAGGTCAAGGACGGCAAGAAAGTTCGGATCGCACGGCGGTCCGGCAAAGCCCTGGATTAATCAGGGTTAAGGAGACAAAGCTGAGATGAAAACGCGTTTGGAAGAACATTACCTGACGGCTGTTCGCCCGGCTCTCATGGAGAAATTCGGCTACAAGAACACTCTTGAAGTTCCGAAGATCGAAAAGATCGTCATCAACATGGGCGTCGGTGAGGCGGTTCGCGACTCGAAGAAGATCGAGATGGCAACCCGTGACCTTGCCGCCATCACCGGCCAGAAGCCGGTCGTTACCCGCGCCAAGCGCGCGAATGCTGCCTTCAAGTTGCGCGCCGGTATGGCGATCGGCTGCAAGGTCACGCTTCGCCGCGAGCGGATGTATGAATTCCTCGACCGCTTGGTCACCGTCGCGCTGCCGCGTGTCCGCGATTTTCGCGGTCTGAACGGCAAGAGCTTTGACGGCCGTGGCAACTACGCCATGGGGGTCAAGGAACAGATTGTGTTCCCCGAGATCGACTATGACCAGGTTGATGAAGTCCGCGGCATGGACATCATCGTCGTAACCTCTGCACGGACGGATGACGAGGCGCGCGAACTGCTCGCCAACTTCGAATTCCCGTTCGTCAAAGCCTGAAGGAACTGATTGATGGCTAAGAAAAGCGCTGTTGAAAAGAACAACCGCCGCAAGCGCATGGTCGCCCGGAAAGGTGGCCGTCGCGCTGCCCTGAGAGCTACGATCCGTGATCGCTCGCTGCCGATGGAAGAGCGGTTCGCTGCTGTTCTGAAGCTGTCCGAGGAGCCGCGTGACAGTGCCCGTACCCGTATTCGCAACCGCTGCGAAGTGTCCGGTCGTCCGCGTGCTTATGACCGTAAACTGAGAATGTCGCGCATTGCGCTCCGTGACCTTGCCTCGATGGGCCAGGTTCCCGGTGTCGTAAAGTCGAGCTGGTAAGCGAGGAGTAGTAGATCATGGCAATGAGTGATCCTCTCGGTGATATGCTGACCCGTATCCGCAACGGTCAGAGCGCTGGTAAGACTGTCGTCTCCAGCCCTGCCTCGCGGTTTCGCAGCAATGTCCTGGAAGTCCTGAAGCGTGAGGGCTACATCCGCAACTATTCCAGTGTGGATGTGCGTCCTGGCATCAGGGAATTGAAAATCGAGCTGAAATACCATGACGGTACCCCGGTGATTTCCGAGATCAAGCGTGTCTCGCGTCCCGGCCGTCGCGTGTATTACGGCATCAGTGACCTGCCGCGGGTCTATAACGGGCTTGGCATTGCCATCCTGTCGACCCCGCGCGGCGTTCTGTCTGACAATGAAGCTCGCACCGCGAATGTCGGTGGCGAGGTTCTTTGTCACGTATTCTAGGGAGGCGGCGCAATGTCCCGAGTAGGAAGCAGTGCTATCACCATCCCGGCCGACGTGACGCTGTCGAGTGAAGGCGGCATGATGGTGGTCAAGGGCAAGAATGGCGAGCTGTCGGCCGCGCTTCACAGCGATGTCGAACTGTCGGTTGCCGATAACGTCGCGACCCTGAAGCCGTCGCGTGATACCCGTCAGGCCAAGGCGCTGTGGGGTACCATGCGCGCCAACCTGAGCAACATGGTTGTTGGTGTGTCCGAGGGCTTCACCCGCAAGCTGGAGATTAACGGTGTCGGTTATCGTGCCGCCATGCAGGGGAACAAGCTTGTTCTGTCGCTTGGCTACAGCCACCCGGTCGAGATGGAAGTCCCGGCCGGTCTGAAGGTGAATGTCGAGAACAACACCAGCGTTACCATCACCGGTGCCGACAAGCAGCTTCTTGGCCAGTTCGCCTCGGAAGTGCGTGGCAAGCGCCCGCCGGAGCCGTTCAAGGGCAAGGGTGTGAAATATGCCGACGAGTATATCGTCCGCAAGGAAGGCAAGAAGAAGTAGGACCCGAAAATGTTTTCATCCAAGCACCTTTTTGATCGCCGTCGTGCGCGCAATCGCTCCGCACTGAAGCGTGTGTCTTCCGGCCAGCCGCGGTTGTCGGTTCACCGGTCGTCCAAACATATCTACGCCCAGGTCATCGATGATGCCGCTGGTCTGACCCTGGCGTCGGCTTCGACTCTTGAAGCTGATCTCAAGGGCAAGGGCGGCACCAGCAACAGCACCGCGGCAGCCGCCGTCGGCAAGCTTGTTGCCGAACGCGCCAAGGCCAAGGGCGTTGAAATCGTCGTCTTTGATCGCGGCGGCTACATCTATCACGGTCGTGTGAAGGCTCTTGCTGATGCCGCGCGCGAAGCCGGACTGAAATTCTAGGGAGCACGCAAAGATGGCACGCAATAACGACAGGCAAGATCGCGGCGCTGCGCGCGAGGAGCCCGAGTTTCTTGAAAAGCTGGTTGGCATCAACCGGGTGGCCAAGGTGGTCAAGGGTGGACGTCGCTTCGGCTTCGCCGCGCTTGTCGTCGTCGGTGACGGTCGTGGCCGCGCCGGTTTCGGTACCGGCAAGGCCCGCGAGGTTCCCGAGGCCATCCGCAAGGCGACCGAAGGCGCAAAGCGCAACATGGTTCGCGTTCCGCTCCGGGATGGTCGCACCCTGCATCACGACATCAGGGGGCGTTACGGCGCTGGCCGGGTTCTGCTTCGCGCTGCCCAGGCTGGTACCGGAATCATCGCCGGTGGCCCGATGCGCGCGGTCTTTGAGGTGCTTGGCGTACAGGATGTGGTCGCCAAGTCGATCGGTTCCTCGAACCCGCACAACATGATCAAGGCAACGTTTGCCGCGCTGACTGACATGCAGGCTCCGCGCAGCGTTGCCCAGAAGCGTGGCAAGCGCGTTGGCGATATCCTCGGCAAGCGCGGCGGCGACGACCAGGCCGCAGCGTCCTAAGGGAGAGGGAAGATGGCTTCGAAAACAGTGCGCGTGACGCAGACCAAAAGTGCCATTGGCCGCCTTGGCAGCCAGCGCCAGACGCTGATCGGCCTCGGGCTGAACAAGATTGGCCGCACCCGTGAGCTGGAGGATACTCCGGCGGTGCGCGGCATGATCAACAAGGTCAGGCATCTGGTTCGCGTCGAAGGCGAGTAAGCGGTACAGCGAAGAGGCGCCACTGGCGCCATCGAGGAGTGAGAGATGAAACTCAACGCAATCAGCGACAATGACGGGGCAACCCGCAACCGCAAGCGTGTAGGTCGCGGCATCGGGTCCGGCACCGGCAAGACAGCCGGCAGCGGTCACAAGGGCCAGAAGGCGCGTTCCGGCGTGTCGATCAACGGCTTCGAGGGCGGTCAGATGCCTATCCACCGCCGTCTTCCGAAGCGTGGCTTCACCAACATCTTCCGCAAGAAGTATGTCGAGGTGAACCTTGGTCGTCTGCAGACAGCCATCGATTCAGGCAAGCTTGACGCAAAGAAGCCGGTCGACACCGACGCGCTTCTCGGCGCGGGTGTGATTTCCAAGGCGCGTGACGGTGTCCGTATCCTTGGCAAGGGGGAGCTGTCGGCCAAGAATCTCGAGATTCATGCCGCTGGCGCCTCAAAAGCCGCCATTGCTGCTGTTGAAGCAGCCGGTGGCAAGATCGTTCTGCCGGCCGTCGCCGAGCAGGACTGACCAGCAGCGCGCACAGGGTAGACAGCAGGTATGGCATCCACCGCAGAACGCATGGCAGCAGGCACCGGTTTCGGCGCTTTCGCCAAGGCCGAGGAGCTGAAGAAGCGCCTGTGGTTTACCGTTGGCGCGCTGATCATCTATCGGCTTGGCACATATCTGCCGCTTCCGGGAATTGATCCTGGCGCGCTTTCGGACATTTTCTCGCAGCAGTCTTCCGGCATCCTTGGCATGTTTGACATGTTCTCGGGCGGTGCGCTCGGGCGGATGACGATTTTTGCGCTGAATATCATGCCGTACATCACGGCAGCCATCATCATGCAGCTGATGACAGCCATTGTGCCGTCGCTTGAACAGCTGAAGAAGGATGGCGAGGCTGGCCGCAAGCAGATCAACCAGTACACCCGCTATCTGACCGTGCTTCTGGCGACGGTTCAGGGCTACGGCATTGCTGTGGGTCTGGAAGCCGCGTCCGGCGTGGTCAGTGATCCGGGGCTGTTCTTCCGGGTCACGACTGTCACCACCCTTGTTGGTGGCACGCTCTTCCTGATGTGGCTTGGAGAGCAGATCACAAGCCGTGGTGTCGGCAATGGTATTTCGCTGATCATCTTCTCGGGCATTGTCGCCGAGGTTCCGTCAGCGCTTGCCGGTACGCTCGAGCTTGGCAGAACCGGGGCGCTGTCAGCGTTCCTGATCGTCGCTGTCTTCATCATGGCGGTTGCCGTGATTGCCTTCATCGTCTTCATCGAGCGGTCGATCCGCAAGATCGTCGTGCAGTATCCAAAGCGCCAGCATGGCAACAAGATGTTTGGCGGTGACCAGTCGTTCCTGCCGATGAAGATCAATGTGCCCGGCGTTATTCCGCCGATCTTTGCCTCGTCGCTGCTGCTGATGCCGGTGTCGATCATCAACCTGACCGGTGGTCAGGAAGGGGGCGCCGACTGGCTGGTGACGCTGAATGCGCTGCTTGGCCGTGGCCAGCCGCTCTATCTCGGCATCTATATGGGCCTGATCGTCTTCTTCGCGTTCTTCTACACCGCGATTGTCTTCAATCCGCAGGATACGGCGGACAACCTGCGCCGCTATGGCGGGTACATCCCGGGCATCCGCCCTGGCAAGTCCACCGCCGATTATCTCGACCAGGTACTGACCCGCCTGACTGTTCTTGGCGCAGCCTATCTGTCCTTCGTCTGTCTTCTGCCGGAAATCCTGATCAGCCAGTATTCGATCCCGTTCTATCTTGGCGGCACCTCGCTGCTGATTGTGGTGACGGTGACGCTCGACACGGTTGGCCAGATCCAGTCGCATCTTCTGGCCCACCAGTATGAGGGGCTTGTGAAGAAGTCCAAGATCAAGGGGCGCAACCGATGAACATCATTCTGTTCGGTGCGCCGGGTGCGGGCAAGGGAACCCAGGCCAAGCTTCTTGTTGAAAGCCGTGGGCTGGTGCAACTGTCCACTGGCGACATGCTGCGCGCCGCGATCGAGGCCGGCACCGAACTTGGCAGGCAGGCCAAGGACATCATGGACCGCGGTGATCTGGTGTCGGATGACATCATCCTCGGCATGATTGCCGAGCGCATGGACAGCCCGGAATGCGCCAACGGCGTCATTCTTGACGGGTTTCCGCGTACCGTGGCTCAGGCTGACGGGCTTGGCGCGATGTTCGAGGCGCGGGGACTGACCCTGAATCATGTGATCGAGGTGCAGGTCGACGAGGCCGCCCTGTTCGCCAGGATCGAGACGCGCGCTGCCGAGACCGGCGGGTCGCGTGCTGACGACAATGCCGAGACGCTGCGCAAGCGTCTGGCGGTATATCACGAGAATACTGCGCCGCTGCTTCCCTACTATGATGGCAAGGGGCTGCTGCGCACGGTGGACGGCATGGCATCGATCGATGAGGTCGGCCAGGCAATCGACGCCATTCTGGCGTCATAACAGAGCGTTGAGGTTGACTGTAGAGGGCAAAAGCCTATAATTCGCCGCCTTCGAGAGATATAGACAGGTGGCGCGGAGCCGTCCGAGCGGGCGGAAGTCCGAGACGGTCGTAATTTGACGGTGCCTAAGGAAAGGCACGTTTGCGAAAGGGAGCCAGACAGTGGCACGTATTGCGGGTGTAAACATTCCCACCAAAAAGCGGGTGGAAATCGCACTGACCTATATTCACGGCATTGGCCGGACCAGCGCCAAGGGCATCTGCGACAAGGCAGGCGTACCTGACGAGCGCCGCGTGGCTGACCTGTCCGAAGACGAGCTGACCAAGCTTCGTGACATCATCGACGCTGACTTCCTGGTCGAGGGTGACCTTCGCCGGAAGACGTCCATGGACATCAAGCGCTACCTTGACCTTGGTTGCCTTCGCGGCCTTCGTCATCGCCGGAACCTGCCGGTTCGTGGCCAGCGCACACACACAAACGCACGGACCCGCAAGGGGCCTGCAAAGCCGATCGCCGGCAAGAAGAAATAACCCGGAACTCCGAGGAGATAGCATATGGCAAAGCAACCAGCGCAAGGCCGGGTCCGTCGCCGCGAACGCAAGAACATCACCAGTGGTGTTGCGCACGTGAATTCGACCTTCAACAACACCATGATCACCATCACCGATGTGCAGGGCAACACCATTGCCTGGGCATCCGCCGGTGGCATGGGGTTCAAAGGGTCGCGTAAGTCGACCCCGTTTGCGGCCCAGATGGCTGCAGAAGACGCCGGCAAGAAAGCCGCCGAACATGGGATGAAATCGCTCGACGTCCAGGTGCGTGGTCCTGGCTCGGGTCGGGAATCTGCCCTTCGTGCCCTGCAGGCCGTTGGGTTCAATGTGACCTCGATCCGTGACGTGACCCCGATCCCGCATAACGGGTGCCGCCCGCGCAAGCGTCGCCGCGTCTGACCGACAAAGCCTTGCAGCGCCCTGAGCGCCGGCCTTCCGGTCAGGCGCCGCCCACACTGGATATTGTTCGCATAAAGGAACACCAATATGATTGAAAAGAACTGGCTGGACCTGAAGAAGCCGGACGAGCTTGAGATCAAGCAGTCCGAATACAACCCGAGCCAGGCGGTGATCCAGGTTGGCCCGTTCGAGCGCGGGTTCGGCGTGACCATCGGTAACGCACTTCGCCGCGTACTGCTGTCGTCGCTTCAGGGATCCGCCATTTCTGCCGTCCAGATCCAGGGGGTCGTTCACGAATTCTCCTCGATCCCGGGTGTCCGCGAGGATGTCACCGATCTGGTGCTGAACATGAAGGGCGTGTCTGTCCGTGCTGATGATGACCAGCCGAAGCGTCTGCGCCTTGCTGCCGAAGGTCCGGCAACCGTGACCGCCGGCATGATTTCCGAGACCGCAGGTGTCGAGATCATGAACCCTGACCATGTGCTCTGCCAGCTCGACAAGGGCGCGTCGGTGGCCATGGAGCTGACGGTGACCTCTGGCAAGGGATATGTCCCGGCTGGCAGCATGCGCAGCGAGGATTCGCCGATTGGCCTGATTCCGATCGATGCCATCTACAGCCCGGTGCGCCAGGTCGCCTACAAGGTTGAAAATGCGCGTGTTGGCCAGATCACCGACTATGACAAGCTGCTGCTGACCGTCGAGACCGACGGTTCGGTAACCCCTGAGGACGCGGTTGCCTACGCCGCACGTATCCTGCAGGAGCAGCTTCAGACCTTCATCAACTTCGAAGAGCCGAAGGAACAGCCGTCCGACGAGGACAGCGAGGACCTGCCGTTCAGCCGCAACCTTCTCCGCAAGGTCGACGAGCTGGAGCTGTCTGTCCGTTCGGCAAACTGCCTGAAGAACGACAACATCGTTTATATCGGCGATCTGGTACTGAAGACCGAGTACGAAATGCTTCGCACCCCGAATTTCGGTCGCAAGTCGCTGAACGAGATCAAGGAAGTGCTCAAGGGCATGAATCTGGAGCTTGGTATGGATATTCCGACCTGGCCACCGGAGAATGTCGAGGAGCTTGCCCGCCGTCTGGACGAGCCTTTCTAAGGCCGCCCCGGCGGACCAACTTTGTATGACCCGGCAGGCAAGGGGCCAGCCGGGCTAAGGGAGACAGGAAAATGCGTCATCGTTATGGTGGACGGAAACTGAACCGCACCTCGCAGCATCGCCAAATGCTGTTCCGGAACATGGCACAGGCTCTGATCAAGCATGAACAGATCGTGACAACCCTGCCGAAAGCGAAGGAGCTTCGCCCGGTGGTTGAGCGTCTGATCACACTTGGCAAGCGCGGCGACCTTCACGCACGTCGCATGGCTCACGCCAGACTTCGCGATGATGCGATGACCAAGAAGCTGTTCGAGGTTCTTGGCCCTCGTTATCAAGAGCGTGCCGGTGGCTATACCCGCGTGATGAAGGCCGGATTCCGCTATGGTGACTCGGCGCCGATGGCTGTGATTGAACTTGTCGATCGCGATGAGGATGCGCGCGGGCAGGATTCCGGTCCGGTACAGGTGCAGGATGATCTTCAGGCGGAAGACACCGCAGCCTGATCGCAGCGCTGACACAAGAATGCCGGGCCGTCCTTTGCAAAAAGGGCGGCCTTTTTTGTTAGCACTATGAAGCCGGACCAGGCGGTTGTCAGACAGGTCATACGCCCATATGCCTGAGGATGCGTGTTGATCATCCGGATTTTCTTTGCCGCATGCCACGGCTTCGGGCAAAGATAGCGCCATGAACGAGCTTGACCTCGACACCCCGGCCCAGTCTGGCCAGCAGGCCGAAGGACAGGTGGACGCCAACGCGCCGCTTGCCGAACTGCTGCGCCCAAAAACGCTGTCCGAGGTGGTCGGGCAGGATGCCCTTCTCGGGCCGCAGGGACGGCTTCGCCGGATGCTGGATGGCGGTGATCTGGCCTCGATCATCTTCTGGGGCCCACCCGGGACAGGCAAGACAACCATTGCCCGTCTTCTGGCGGCAGAGGCTGGCATGGAGTTCGAGCCGAT
>CENJ01010801.1_pt1 | contig 10581 bp, 8 predicted proteins | sample 356161 | NCBI WGS metagenome assembly CENJ01 (sample SAMEA2619531, study PRJEB7988) | marine metagenome | biome: marine biome (ENVO:00000447); feature: surface water layer (ENVO:00002042); material: "saline water (ENVO:00002010), including plankton (ENVO:xxxxxxxx)" | depth 5 m
CGACAGCTTGTTTTGTCTGCGACAGCTTTACGAATTGATATTTCCTCAATTCATGATTGATTAGGCATATGCAACGTGTCTGTCTCCAAAAATTCCTTTCCCTTGCCGCCTGTTTTGTGGGTGCGCTTATTGTCTGCTCCCCAATCAAGGCTTTGGCTGAGGTCTCACATGAAGAGCTTATGCTTCAGCCCTTAATTGTGACAGGCAAGCGGGCTGAGTCCTTAAAGCAAAACAGGCCCGGGAATATCAGTGTTGTTATTGAGGATGAAACATTCATTCATCCTGTCGAAGCACTTGCTCGTGTCCCGGGTGTGATGATGCATCGTGGCAGTGGAGTGGAGCATCTGACGTCGATTCGCTCGCCGGTGCTTGTTGGGGGCGCTGGCGCAGGCTCGTTTTTATTTATGGAAGATGGCATCGCTTTTCGTGCGGCCGGTTTTTCAAATGTGAATGCGTTGCTTGATGCACAAAATGAACATAGTGAACGACTTGAGGTCATTAGGGGGCCGGGCCCTGCCATGTATGGATCTAATGCCGTTCATGGTCTGGTGAATTTTATTGCGCCATCGCCATATGACACCACTTCTGATTTTCAGGCGCGATTAGGGAGTTATGGCAGGTATCGCTTCACATCAAATATGACTTCTCAAAATGGTGATGATGAAAAAGGCTACAGGCTTGGGGTCACTCTTTTAGGTGAAGCTGAGGGTTATCGGGCGGCGTCAGGATTTGATCAACAAAAAATCAAATTTCAATCCGGCTGGAGGGGGGGAGTTGATACAGATTACAGGTTGGTCATATCTGCCAATCATCTGGAGCAGGAAACTGCCGGTTACGCAACAAGTTACCGTGACAAGCAACTCGCAAAAATCAACTCTGATGATAACGCATTCAGAAATGCTGAAAGTTTAAGGGCGGCTCTTTATGTGGAAAAAAAATTATCCGGTAACAGAACTTTACGCCTGACACCTTATATCCGTTATCACGATATGCGTTTTTTAATGCACTTCCTTGCCAGTGCTGACCCGGAAGAAACCAACCGTCATTATAGTGTCGGTGTTCAATCTGCGATTACACAAAAATTCTATGACACTAAATTTCTATCTGAGTTGGTTTATGGTCTTGATGGTGAAGTCACCGAAGGGGATCTGACTCAAATTCAAACACGCCCGGCGCAATTTGGGTTCTTGCCGGGTGTTCAATATGATTACACCGTCAAGGCAGAGACATTTGCCGGTTTTGTTCAGGGTGAAATACCGTTGGGTAAGACCGCCCAAGTGACAATTGGCTTGCGCGGAGAGCACACAGATTATGCATATAAAAATGAAACAAACGATGGTGCGTTTGGGCGATTTTTCCGTCCGGCTGATAGAGATGATGATTTTCAAACGTGGTCGCCGAAGCTTGGCTGGGTGAGTAAAATTCGGCAGCAAACTTTTTTTGCAAATCTTACACGTGGTCATCGTTCGCCCCAGACAACAGATTTATACCGCCTTCGCAACGGGCAGACACCTGAAACAATAAAAGCCGAACAGATTGACAGTTTTGAAATCGGGGTGCGTGGTTTGATGGGTCAATCGGCAAAGGCGTTAAGTTATGAGGTCGCAATTTATAAAATGCAGAAGAAGCATTTTCATTTTCGTGACTCCAATAATGAAAATGTGAGTAATGGTAAAACCGGTCATGAGGGTGTTGAGCTTGATGTGCAGTTCCGCCCTATGCCAAAATTGATTTTGAGCTCGCAGCTGACTTATGCAGTGCACAGTTATGATTTTAAACATACGCCTAATGGTATTGTTAAGGGAAGTGATATTGATACCGCGCCACGACGCCTGGGTAATGTCTCAGCAATTTGGACGCCGGATGATGTTTCGTCTTTGAAGGTGAACTGGCAGTATGTGGGCAAATATTTTACTGACGAACGAAACAGCAATTTTTATTCGGGTCATGATTTGGTTGATATGACTCTGGCGCGTGAGATTGCGGACGGAGCGTTTTTAAGTTTACGCGTAATGAATTTGTTTGATGAAAAATATGCCAAGCGCGCAGACTTTGCATTTGGCAATGCACGTTACTTCCCCGGTGAACCGAGACATTTTTCCATTGGTCTAAAGAAGGTTTTTTAGTTCACTGACAAACGAGGCTCAAGCAGTCCATGTGATGGGTAAATTGTCCATGCCCATGGTTGTGCCGCCATGCGCCCTAATTTTGCTTTCATCAGTGATTGAAAATGTATCAACCCGCTTGGCAAATTCCTCCAACACAATTTTAACTTCCAGCTTGGCTAGATGCATGCCGATGCATTTATGTGGACCATCACCAAAAGCATGATGCATATTGCGCTCAACTTTCGAACGGTCAGGATTGAAATTATGTGGATCCGGGAAAGTTGCCGCATCACGGTCTGTAACGAATGATGGAACAACAATATTATCGCCTTGTTTGAAATGTACACCGTGGAATTCTGTATCCGCTTCGCATATACGGTTCAGATTGATGAAAGCGTGCATGCGGAGGAGTTCGTCGGTTGCCGTTTCCAGAAATGCTTTGTCGGCTTTAATTTTTTGATAAAGATCCTGGTTTTGGGCAAGGTAATTGGCAATGAAGGTCAGCATGGCGGCAACTGTGTCCACTCCGGCGAGAAACAGTAAATAACAAATTGCATCGACCTCGTCGCGTGAAAGCCTTTCACCTTCAACCTCTACTTCAAGCAACATGCTCATTACATCATCGCGCGGATTGGTGACATGATCTTCCGCTGCTTGGCTTAAATATTGTGCGATTTTTTGGCCGTAATCAACACGCGCCTCGACAGTTTCAGCTCTGTAAAAACCGTTTTCCCATTCAAAGAACTGCGGTTGCATGTGCTGGGGCAGGCCGAGCATTTCAAGAAACACACCTGTTGGAATGGGTTTGGCAATATCCCAAAGAAAGTCAATTTCCGGCGTCTGCAGTGCTTCATCAAGAACATTGATTGTGCGTTGGCGAATTTTGTCTTCCATCTTACTGATGATATTGGGTGCGAATACCGGAAGCAGGAGACGACGGTAACGCGGGTGACTTTGTGGGTCACTTTCCAGCGGTATCAAGCGCGGGCGTTGTTCGTAATTAGCCGGCACACCAATCGGGAATGAACCATAAAGTTCTGGGTTGCTCAAAATTTCATGCCCCATTTCATAATTTGTGACAATCCAGTGCCCGCCATTATGAGGTGTGTAAAATATATCCCGCTCGTCATTGACGAGTGCATCGGTCATTCTTTGTTGCGGGTTGCGCATCATTTCCGGGTCGGCAACCAAATCAAAATCACTCAGCAGGTTTTCAGGAACATCAGATATCTTGGTCGGCATAGTATCTCCATTTTTTGCACCCCATTTTTACAATGAGTTCAAAACAACTAGGCAATATGAAACTATTTTCATTTTGCTAATTAAGTTCACGCTTCTGCGAGGCTAAACAGTAGGAAAGAATAAAGCAAAATTTACCTGCCTTTTTCCGCAGGGTCTTTACATAAAGGCTTTTTGGATGGTGGCTGCCAAACTAATTGTAATAAATTTGTCATTATTTATGCTTGACCGGCTCAATTCGTGTTCGCATAGTGGTTTTGCGGCAGTGATTTGATTTGTTGCATAGTTTGTGAGGTGGGGGATTTGCGGTTTTTTTTAAATGAAAACAGCATTTAGCGATTCATCCGTTTCATATTTGTTATCAGGGTTTCATGAATTAAATCCTGTGTAGCGACTGTATAGGCTCAATTCGGCATCTACCTGGGAGGGTAACCGAATTTACAGTCGGAATTGTTGAGGAGTAGAGTATGTCCGGTTTGCTGCCTGAACTAATGGAGGGAAAGAAGGCGCTTCAGACTCGTTCTGATTCGAATATCCCTTACAAGAATCCACAAAAACCTTCACGTAATTCGCAAGAAACTCTGCAGGAACTGCTTTTGAATATCAAAAGTCAGTTACCCGGTGCCGGTCATCCTTTAAATGCCGCGGCAATACATCATTTTGCTGACCCAGGAAAACTTATCCGTGGTCAAATCGCTCTTGCGGCAGGTGAGATGCTGGATTTAAATCGCGACATTGCCATGCAATGGGCGCTGAGCGTCGAATTTTTGCACAATGCATCTCTTGTACATGATGATATTTGTGATGAAGACACCAGCCGACGTAACAGAGAGACTATCTGGAAAGCTTTTGGGCTTCAGCAGGCCATTTGTCTCGGCGACTGGTTGGTAGCGCAATCATTTATTCATGCCGCCGAAGCGGACAGTCAGGCTTATTCTTATACCGGGTCACAAACAGCGAGCACGGCTCTGCTGGCCCATGGCATGTCTGAGCTTTCAACCGGCCAAGCTTCGGAGTTTGTATCTTCCACCTATCCAAACTGGGCACATTACAGTCGGATTGTCTCAGGTAAAACCGGGCAGCTGATTAGCATTCCTGTAGAGGGGATTTTTCTGCTTGCCAGTTTGCATGAGGATTATCAACGCCTTGAAAATGTTTTTGGTAATCTCGGCCTTGCTTATCAAATTACAAACGACATCAAAAACCTTATGGGAACAGATGGTGCAGCCCGTCAAGGTGGAGATGTTTTGAGACAGTCACCCAACGCTGTAGTTATTCTTTTCAGAGACAGTTTGGTCAACGGATCCCGCAAAGATTTTGATGAAAAATTTATGCAAGGTTCAGTGTGCGCTCATACAGATGAAAAATGGATGCAGAAACTTCTTATGACAGGCGGAAAGTTGGCGGCGGATAAAATCACATCCTTGCTTGTGGAGGTTGATAAAGATCTCAATGATTATGCCTATGACATGAAAAGTGTCTTGTTACCCGTAACGGATTATCTCTCTGCCGCGAGCCGGAAGATCTATCACATCTCGTCAACCTCTAATGCATCCAGTTAGGTTAACTGCCCTATGAACGAACATCTTCCTAAGGCCCTTGTCATTGGATCTGGATTTGGTGGTATTGGAGCGGCACTAAGATTGCGTGCGCTTGGTTATCATGTTGATCTGGTGGAACGCTTGGACAGTCTTGGCGGGCGTGCTCAAGTCTTTGAAAAAGACGGCTTTCGTCATGATGCCGGGCCAACTGTAATTACAGCCCCTTTTATGTTTGAAGAGTTGTTTTCACTCTTCGATGAAAAGCTCTCTGATCACCTTGAGTTTGTTCCCGTGTCGCCATGGTACAGATTTCATTTTCCTGATGGGTCGGATTTTGACTATGGGGAAGACATGGCTGCATTTGAAGCAGGGATGGCTAGATACCGCGAGGCTGATATTGAGGGCTATCGCAGATTGCTCGAAGCATCACGGGAAATTTTTGAGGTTGGATTTGAGAAGCTTGCAGATCAACCGTTCTTGAAATTTACGGATATGTTGAAACAAGTGCCCGCACTTTTGAAATTGCGGAGCGACTTGACGGTCTCCCAGTTTGTCAAAAAATATATTACGCATCCCTATTTACAGCAGGCTCTTTCTATTCATCCGTTACTGGTTGGCGGAAATCCCTACGACACAACAAGCATTTATGCGCTGATACATTATTTAGAGCGCAAATGGGGTGTGCATTTTTGCATGGGAGGGACCGGCAAGCTGGTTTCCGAACTTGAAAAACTGATGCGGCGGCACGGCGTTGGCATTCATACCGGCGCAGATGTTGAAGAAATTGTTGTGAGCGACAAAAAAGTTACCGGCATTAAATGTGTTGATGGCCGTCAGATGGACGCGGATCTTGTTGTTTGCAATGCTGACCCGCCGACGGTCTATCGTGAAATGATGCCTGTAGGCGGCAAGTCATTCTTGCGTCCCAAAAAAATAATTCCAGAAGCATTAACCAAATATTCTATGGGTCTATATGTTCTCTATTTTGGAACCACGCGTCAATATCCAGATGTGGCGCATCACACCATATGGCTAGGCGAACGGTTTAAAGGCTTGCTGAATGATATTTTCAACAAACAAATCGCTACAGATGATTTTTCGCTTTATCTCCATCGCCCGACGGCAACAGACCCTTCTTTTGCGCCGGAGGGATGTGACAGTTTTTATATTCTTTGCCCGGTGCCGAATTTGCAGGGTAATATTGACTGGGATGTTTATGGTCCTGAATTGCGTGACCGAATTGTCAAAGCCCTATCTGAGACAATCATGCCGGACCTTGAGGCACATGTAACGGCAGATTTCTGGATGCATCCGGGTGATTTTGAAAAACAATACCGCGCTACCCATGGGGCTGGTTTTTCTATTGCGCCGGTTTTCAGACAATCAGCTTGGTTCAGGTATCACAATCAGGATCCGGATATAGATAATCTTTATTTTGTTGGCGCGGGAACACATCCGGGGGCAGGTCTGCCCGGTGTTTTAAGTTCTGCGAAAGCTTTGGAAAAAATGATTCCGGCGCAGTCGCATATTCAGTCAGAAATTCAGTCGCAGGGTGGTGCAGCCGATTTCTTAGCGGAGGCGGGTGAATGAACGGACCGGCATCTTTTTCTGAGAGTGAGGTTTTTTTACCTTATGAGGATTCTGCAGCAACGCTTGCCAAGCATGGCAAAACATTCAATTGGGCGCGCCGTTTCTTGGGTAAAGAAAATGGCGACAAGGCGGCACAACTTTATGCGTTCTGTCGCTACCTTGATGATTTGGCGGATGACGGGTTAGCACATGGTCATACGCGCATTGAGGATATGCAGAAAAAACTATCAGGAGCAGTTGTGCCTCCGGGACAGATGGATGAGTTTGCAAGGTTTCTGGATTTTGCCGATGAAAATCATTTGTCCTTTACGGCATTGAATGAATTGCTTGAAGGGCTGATTGGTGACAGAGAGCCGGCCGAATTACAAAGCGAAGCTGACCTGTTGTGCTATGCATATCGTGTTGCCGGAACGGTTGGGGTTCTGATGAGTTCAGTTCTGGGCTGTTATGATGAGGATGCTTTTGCCCATGCAATTGATTTGGGCATTGCTATGCAACTGACTAATATTGCCCGCGATATTGCCGAGGATGCCCGCATGGGTCGGCGCTATATCCCTGCTGACTGGTGTGCAGATTTATCGGCAGCAGAAATCTGTAAAGCGGCCGCAGATGACTCAGAAACTGAGATAAGCCATTTGGTGCAATTATCTCTTTATCGCTTGTTGCGACTTGCAGATAAATATTATGTTTCCGGCTTTCAGGGGTTGCCATATCTACCGGCTCGCGCGCGAACAGCCATTGCAGTTGCCGGACGAGCTTATCAGGCGATTGGTCATCGCATGCGGTCTAAAAATTTTTATAGCTGGTCCACCCGAGAGGTCACGGGGCCGGGCACAAAAATCATCGCAAGTTTCTCTGCCTTAGTTGATGTAAGGTTTAGATATACAAAAAAAGTCCAACATTCATCTGAACTTCATAAACATCTGATTGGTTTACCGCATGTCCGGTCGTCGCATTGCTAAACAAAGGCGTCGAGCCGATGTTGGAATTATCGGGGGTGGGCTGGCAGGTTTAAGTCTCGCCTACCATCTTTCGCAATTCCATGATCTCAAAATTCTGGTTGTTGATGACGGTATGCCGAAGCCCGATCATATATGGGGTTTCTGGGACAATGGAAGTCCGCATCTTGAATTGGCGCGTGAGCATGCGCTGTCGCAGTGGTGGCACTGGCAGATTGCAGAACCGAGCAATGCAAAAGTTATGCGCGGGCAAGACTATCATTATTATGCCGTTTCATCCGGCGCCTATATGAAAGTTTTGGCAGAAAAATGTGCCAGAGCAAATGTTAGATTTGTGAATGGCACTGTGATGAAAACCTCCATTAATGAAGATTATACGCGTATGCTGATGAAAGATGAGCAGACAGTTACAGCGCATCATGTTTTCGATACTGTCAATTATATTGCCCCGTATGATTGCATGAAGCAGCATTTTCTTGGACAGCATATCAAAGTCTCCAAAAACATTTTTAACCCGGGTCAGGTAATGTTGATGGACTTTCGTGTGTCACAGGAAGACGGCATACATTTCATGTATGTTTTGCCCTTTACGGAAAAAAAAGCTTTTATCGAGTCGACGGTGTTTTCGCGCAGACCGCATGATCCAGAGTGGTATAGGGAGCAGATTACAAATTATATCAAGCGATCTTTACATCTAAACGGTGAGCAGGTCACCGTGTTGAGAGAAGAAGAAGGGGTTTTGCCGATGTCTAAGGTAAAGCCAAAGCAGAATGAAGGGTGCATCCCGTTCGGTCTGGCAGCTAATGCAATGCGCGCCTCAAGCTCCTATGCTTTTGCTCAGATAAATCGACAGGCTTATGATTATGCAAAACGTGAAACACTGATTTGGGGCATGCCTGAGGCAGGTGCTGATTTTTTTGAGCGATGGATGGATGAGGTTATGTTGGATGTGCTCACTAAAAAACCTGAATTGGCACCACATCTTTTTACCCGAATGGCCAAAAAGGTTAAGGCAGATGATTTTGCCAAATTTATGAATGGGAGGTCAGGCTTTTTGCCAAAGCTAAAGACAATTAATGCCATGCCGTCTGGGCCGTTTTTAAAAAGTATTGTCAGATTTTAATGTTGCCAATGACGCTTATCGATTTGCTTCCAGTTTTGTTTATTATGCTCGTTGGATTACCCCATGGAGCAGGAGACGGTTTGCTCGCTTTCAAAAATTTTAAGCCCGCCCCAAAAGGCTGGGTGATTTTTGTAAGTTCATATCTCGCTATCGCAGGGATGGTTGTAGCCTTATGGTATGTCTACCCCGTGCTTGGTCTGTTATTGTTTCTTATCCAGTCCTGCATCCATTTTGGTCTTGGTGATGTATCTGCCTCAGATCTGATAGCAAGAGGAACCCAATCGCAAAACCGTTTTCATCACTGGGCAAGAATTATCGCCATGGGTGGTGGGCCGGTTCTGCTTATTCCATTATTTCATCCCATTCAGGTCAATGATGTGTTTGTTCTGTTGTCAGGTCAGGCGGCGTCTTATCTTATAATCTATATTATCTTTTTATTACCTCTTTGGTTGGCAGCTATTGGCATTATGCTTTCTTATCTTCCTAAAACCGGGGGGAGGGAGACGGCTCTTTTGCTGCTTCTCGTCGGGCTGTATTTCATTCTCCCGCCACTGTGGTCGTTTGCAATATATTTCTGCTGCGTTCATTCATTGCGGCACTTCGTGGTGCTGAATACCCAAATTGAGGGTGGCTTGGTCAAATCAGGTCATCTAAGGCAAATTGCGCTGTTTTCAGTTCTGCCAATCGCGCTTATTTTTATTTTTGCCCTTCAGGCACAGGATCATTTTACAGAGGCACTCACTGCGGGGCTTTTCATTGGTCTCGCCGCGCTTACAGTGCCGCATATGATACTGGTAGACGGCCTACGCAAGCATCACAAATTTTCTATCTGACAATTTCATATAGCGCGACTGCAGTGGCTGTAGCGACATTAAGCGTCGCAAAGCTTGACGCATCAGATGCGGTAAGGCGCACAAGTTGTGTGCAATTTTCCTTGGTAAGGCGTCTCAGCCCCTTACCTTCCGCGCCCATAACACAGGCAATGGGCTGGTCACGAGGGATATCGCCCAACCATTGTGTGCCGTCTTCATCAAGCCCGCAGGTCAGATATCCGGCCTCAGCGAGGCTTTCTAGGCATCTGGCAAGATTAGCCACTCGCACGAGAGGCATTTTTTCAAGTGCACCAGATGCTGTTTTTGCCAAAGCCCCCCCTGATGCGGGGCTATTATGACGGGTCATAATCAACCCGCCGGCACCGAAAACCGTGGCGGCACGGATAATCGCACCAATATTTCTGGGGTCTGTTACCTGATCCAGTACGATAATGGGCTTGCCACTGGCTGTGACCGTTTCGAGACTGACTTCCGGGAGAGGGGAAGCATTAAGTAAAACCCCTTGATGGACAGTCCCCGGTTTTAGTTTTTTATTGATTTGATCCGGTGAAGCCTCCTGAACATCCAGATTTGGTGGAATGTCTGTCTGTTGTCGGATTTCATTAAGTGCATTTTTGGTTGCTATCAGCTTTTGACAGTTGCGGGCAGGGTTTTGCAGAGCCGCAATCACGGCATGCAAACCGTAAATAACGCTGTCATCCTCATGTGGGTTTTCCTTTCGCCCTGATTTGCCGGATTTAAGGTTTTTAGGGTTGAATTTCGGGCTGGAAGAGGTTTTTTTCATGCGCCATTTATAGATAATTTGAATCTTCTTGTATATGGGGCTGATGGGAGGTGGCATGAAAAGATATAAATATCTGTTTCCCCACGTTTTTCTCTATTTGAGGCTTGCACAAAGGTCTTTCTGCGCTTATAAGAGGCCGTTAAATGTCGCAAATACTTTTTTGACTTGGATTTAACCGATGGATTTAGCCATTAGGTTAATCTGCGGTCAGGCAGGTTTTTGTGCATTTTTTGTTCGCTAAAATTAACAGGTTTCGTTTTATTCATGAAACTCTTGTTAGGTTTAGTTTGGACGGGAATCCCCGCTAGGGGCCTGATACGCATAGGGTTTCTATTGACCTGGGGTTTCTCAAGGTCTGGAGGGATGCCCGAGTGGCTAAAGGGGACGGGCTGTAAACCCGTTGG
>CENJ01031839.1_pt1 | contig 10581 bp, 7 predicted proteins | sample 356161 | NCBI WGS metagenome assembly CENJ01 (sample SAMEA2619531, study PRJEB7988) | marine metagenome | biome: marine biome (ENVO:00000447); feature: surface water layer (ENVO:00002042); material: "saline water (ENVO:00002010), including plankton (ENVO:xxxxxxxx)" | depth 5 m
CAGCAGGTACCCATGCTGGCGTCGGTTTGCCGGCGGGTGGAAAGTCCGGGGCACGCTGATCAATTGGGCCCAGCGCTAGCCGCTGTCGTGGCCGATATTCTGGCGGGCAGAGGCGCTCCGGGTGCGCTCGAGATTCCCATCGATATTCAATACGCGGCCAATCAGCCCAGCAAGATGCCGGTCCCCGACCTTGTTCAATTCGCGCCAAATGAAAAAACAGTGGCCCAGGTGGTAGACGCCCTCAGAAAGACTGAAAGGCGCATTATCGTTGCCGGTGGTGGGGTCATTGCGGCCGGGGCTCAGGATGCTGTTTGTCGTCTTGCCGAGCATCTGAATGCCCCGGTGATTACGACGGTTGATGGTCGTGGGACGCTGCCGGAAACCCACCCGCTTTGTATTGGCAATTTTTACAACGCAGCGGGCCTATACGAGGCTATCCAAGATGCAGATTTGACCCTGGCCGTCGGCACTAAGTTTGCCGTGGGCGTTGAAGGCCAGTTCGCTGCGCAAACGCCCCCTGGCACTCTAGTGCAGATTGACATCGACCCCACGATGATTGGCCGCACGCACCGTGTGGCTATTGGACTCATGGCGGACGCCAAACTGGCGCTGGATGAGATAAATCGCCAACTCAGCACTTTCGCGCCCAATAATGTTCGCTTCCGGGATGAGCTTTTGGCTGCAGGGGAGGCGGTGCGGCAGGCGACGCGCCATCGACTGGGCCCTGATTGGCCTAAGGTCATGGACTGTATTCGACACAAGCTGCCCGCAGATAGCGTCATTGTTCGCGACCAGACCATCTCCGCCTATAGCTGGGGGAATCAGTTATTGCCCATTTTGCAGCCCCGTACCTCTATCAATCCGACGTCTGGCGCCATTGGTCCGGGTTTCCCGATGAGCATTGGTGCGGCGATTGCCACCCGTCGCAAGACCCTGGTGGTGCATGGGGATGGCGGTTTCATGTTCCACGCGACAGAGCTCGCCACCTGCGCCCAGTATCAGGTTCCCCTGATCATTTGCGTCTTTAACGATTCTGGCTATGGCGTCCTGCGGTGGCTACAGCAGGCCCGTCTGGGGCGCATCAACGAAACAGAGCTGGGCAAGGTCGACTTCGTCAAAATGGCGGACAGTATGGGGGTGCCCGGACAGCGGGCGGTTAATCCCGATGCTTTCGAGCGCGCCTTGGATGACGCCCTGGCGGCGGCTGGCCCCTATCTCATTGATGTGGACATGGAAGGCTTTGCACCCATGGCAATGTCGGTGGTGCCCAAGCCTCGGCCTGGAAGCTAGGGGCTTCTGACCTCAACAGGGGTTTGACCCCGATAGCGAACCCTAAAGATTTTTCCGCCCTGGTCATCGGAAATCAGCAGGCTGCCATCCGGGGTCTGTAATACATCGTTGGGCCGTCCCTGGGCACGTTCGCCCTCCAGCCAGCCCGTAATAAAGGGTCGATAGTCCAGTCGACCTTCATCATCCTGCATCAGCACGCTGACCTGGTAGCCCACCTTGGAGGATCGGTTCCAGGAGCCGTGCTCGGCCACAAAGAGTCCTTGCCGATAAGCGCTGGGAAACTGGCTGCCGGTATAAAAACGCATCCCCAGGGGCGCTGAGTGGGCCTGGATGCGCCAGCGAGCCGGTTCAAAGCTATGCCGCCGCGCCTCGACATGATCACCGAATTTCGGATCGGCAAAGGTGCCATCGGGTTCGTGAGCGGCGACGCTGTGGACGAAGGGGTAGCCATAGTGCAGCGGTTCTTGCAGGTCAGCGGGAATGACGTTTAGCTCGTCAGCAGGGATATCGTCACCCAGCATATCGCGACCATTATTGCTAACCCACAGGTCGCCGCTGGTTGGATGCCAGTCCATGCCCACAATATTGCGAATCCCCCGGGCGACGAGGGTCGTTTTGCCGCTGCTTGGGTCCATGCGCAGCAAGGTCGCGTATCGCGGGTCCTTAGACAGGCAAATATTGCAGGGGGCGCCTACCGGGATATACAGCTGTCCGTCTGAGCCGAATTTAATGTACTTCCAGCCGTGGTGTTTGTGGGTCGGGAGGTCGTCACTAACGACCTCGACGTGAGGCTTGTCGTGGAGCTGATTGTCGATATCCGAGATGCGAAGCACTCGAGACAGCGCAGCGATGTAGAGGTCTGACCCCAGCATCGCCACGCCGCTCGGCATATCCAGCTTATTCAGCAGGGTAACCACCCGGGGGTTGTCGTCTTCCAGCGCATTGATGACGGCATAGACCCTGCCTTTGCGACGGGTTCCGACGATGAGATGGCCGCCAGGGGTTAGGGCCATCTGTCGGGCATTGGGTACGGAGAAAGGCAGTGCCTCTACGCTGAACCCCGGCGGGCTTTCCAACTTAGCCGCAGAAACAGTGCTGACAGGGAGCCATAGGCAGCATAGCCACAGCGGCCAAAGCCGCATGATGCCGACAACGGCAAGGTTAACAACTGTACTCATAAGTGCGCGCTCCTGCGGCCGATCGCTCATCTCGTTGCCCATGACCCTGCTTCGAGGTTAAGACCAAAAAGCCACGATAACTGCAAAAGTACTTGGTTTGAGCAGACCTTTAAAGCACAGTGATCGGGTGATACCTGTACTAACTGACACCATCAAGGACGCTATCCAGAGCGCCTACCGCACCTGGCTTGCTACGCGTGCCTTTAGCCCTCGCCGAGGCCAAAAGGAGATGATTGCCGCCATCGCCCGTACCCTGGCCGCCCCAGCGCCTCGCTTGGCGGTGGTAGAGGCCGGCACCGGAACGGGAAAGACGGCAGCCTATTGTTTGGCCGCCATTCCGCTGGCGCAAAACCTCGGTAAGACCGTCGTGATCAGCACGGCGACCATTGCTCTCCAAGAGCAGGTAGTGCTCCAGGATTTGCCGGATATCAAGGCAAATGCGGGCCTTGAGTTTGGCGTGACGTTAGCCAAGGGTCGCGGCCGCTATCTTTGCTTAAAACGCCTGGATGATAACCTGCGAGACCATAATCAGCAGGAAATGCTCGCCTCCGAAGCATCAGCTGAAGAGCATACGGCGCTTTACCAGAGCATGCTGGGTCGATTCTCCGAGGGTGTTTGGGATGGCGAGATGGATTCTTGGCCTGATGCGATTCCCGAAACCGCTAAGTCCGTCCTCACTACGGATCATCGGGGCTGCAGCAATAATCGCTGCAGCTTCTTTAAGCAGTGCCCTTTTTTTCGCGCTCGCGCACGGTTGGAGGGGGCAGAGGTCATTGTTGCCAATCATGACCTGGTATTAGCAGACCTGGCGCTGGGCGGCGGTGCCATTCTTCCCGAGCCGGAGGAATGCATCTTTATTATCGACGAGGCCCATCATATTGCCGACAAGACCCAGAATCATTTTTCCTCATCCGCGCGGCTCAACGCGACCATTCAATGGTTAGACAGCGTGAATACTACCTTGGGGTCCATGGCTCAGCAGTTCTCTCAACCAAAGAACTTAGTCTCTCTGGCGACTCAGACCGCTGCCGATACCGATGCCCTGGGGAATCATCTGCACGCGCTTGCGGGAACCCTTGAGGACATGCCCTTTGAGAGTAAGGAAGAAGACAAAGAGGCCTATCGTTTTCCAATGGGCCAGGTGCCTGATGCCACCGCAGAACTGTGTCGCGCCTGTTTGCCTTCGATAACGAGAATCAGTGACGCTCTGGAGCAGACCCATGACCTCCTGTCCAAGGCAATGTCTGGCGAGCTGGATTGGCCTCAGGCCTACGCCGCGGAGGATTGGTTGCTGCCGGTTGGGCAACTGCTCGGGCGGGCTCAGTCGGTAGAGACCCTGCTCCAGGATTATGCCGATGGCGATGCGAAAACCTATCGTCATGCCCGCTGGCTGAGCCGCAATCCTTATGATGTAGAGATGGTAAGCGCACCGATAGAGCCTGGCCACATCCTGCAGCGGGTGCTTTGGGACCGGTGTTTCGCCGCGGTGTGTACGTCGGCCACCATCACCGCGCTGGGCAAATTCGACCGATTTATTGAACGTGCGGGGTTGGGCGATGAGGCCATCACGCTATCCATCGCGAGCCCCTTTGACTATGGGCGTATTGCAACCTTCCAGGTGCCGGACATGGCCGCAGACCCTCGGGACTTTGACGGCCACAGTGCAGAAATTGTGAGCCTGCTACCTGAGCTGCTGCAACAGCACCCCTCTGCGCTGGTCCTCTTTACCTCGTGGCGACAGCTCAATGCCGTGATCAAGGGGCTACCCGACGCGTTGGTCTCTCAGCTCCTGGTCCAGGGAGAGGGCAGCAAGCAGGCGTTGATCGCTCAACACAAGGAGAGAATCGACGACGGTAAAACCTCCTATCTCTTTGGGCTGGCCAGCTTTTCCGAGGGACTGGATTTGCCCGGAGCCTATTGCCGGCACGTTATTATCGCCAAGCTGCCGTTTTCCGTCCCGGATAACCCCATCGACCAGGCCATTGCTGAGTGGGCAGAGGCTCAGGGCAGGAATGCCTTCTATGAGATCACCGTTCCAGATGCCGCCCTTAAGCTGGTGCAGGCCTGCGGTCGGTTGATCCGTCACGAAGCCGACTTCGGGACGATCTCCATGCTCGATAAACGCATCGTGACCCAGCGCTACGGGCGGGCGTTGATCCAGTCGCTGCCGCCCTTCCGGCTAGACCTGCCCGGTACCCAGTAGCGCCGTTAGAGGCGCTGGTCGAACTTGCCTGGGCTGAAGATCGTTAAAGAGCGCGTTTGGAGACGGCTGTAGATGTCTTTCATAAAGGCACCCATTTCTGCCTTATCCAGACTGGCGACCTGCTTCGCAACCTGCTCTTTGCTGTTAAAGAGATAGTTTTCCACATCCAAGCTTTCCCAATAGTCCTCACTTCGCTCGGTCAAGTTTTTGTCTTTTTCCGTCAGGCGCGTGATTAATCCCTCTTTTTGACGCTGAAAATCCTCATCGGATAGGGTTTCCCAATCGTTGATGTAACTCTCCATAAACGCCATCACGGCTTCGCGTAAATCCTCGACGCCCGCCGCCGGCGATTGTACGAGAAAAATATTACCGCTTTGGGTGCTCAGGCGCCGCACGCCGGCGCTTACAACATACCCGAGTTGTTGGTCAGTCCTGAGGCTTGAGAAAAAGGGTGACCTTAGGAGCTGGCCAGCAAGGCCGCTCTTCGCGGCGCTGGCGAAGGAATCATCTGGGTCCTGAACATAGAGCAATAGCACCGCATCATCGTGGTCAACGTCCAGATTGATCGATTCTGCTTCGCTGAGTTGCTGAACGGTCGGCTGCCTGCGAGGCATGTCTCTAAGCGGCAAGGCGTCCTGAAGGTAGGCCGCCACCGCCTCTGCATCTTGCTGTTGCACGTTACCGTGAAGGCCGCCGAATACCGACAGCGTCCGCAGCTGATTTTTCCGCCATGCAGAGAGGGCACTGAGATCAACGGATTCCAATGCGTCCGCGAGCTCATTGGGGGTAAACCGGACGTCGACAAGGTGGGTTCCTAGCTTTCGCAGGGCTTGGGAATAAGGCTTATCCTTGGCGGCGTTGCGCCAGTCCATAATAAGTGCGGTTTTGAGTATCTCGAACCGTTCCTGGGTGAGCGGGGCGTTAATGAGTTGATGCACGATCTGTTTTAGCAAAATCAGCTGCTTGTCCTGGTAGCCAGAAAGCTTGAGCCGCATACCGTTGCTCGTTGACTGTAGGCCATAGCCCATACCAGCCAGACTGGCTGGGTAGAGAGACTCGCTCAAGGCGTCGTTAATGAGCTTAATGAACAGCTGGTTCTGGGCTCTATCTGCCGGCGTGACGGACCCTTGCTCGCTCACCAAGTCAATTCTCATATTCGCCCTGGGGGCGCCAAATTCCACGTCGGTGTCAAGCCACAGCTGAATCGCCCCAGTATCCACCGCTAGGGTAATGGGCTGCTCATCTGCAGTGAGGAGTCCCAGCGCCTCTGGGAGGAAGGGGTTGGGTTCTGGTAGGGCTAGGAAAGCCTCGACCGGGGCCAGCTCGATGGCCCCTTGTGTGAGCCGATAGGGCACCTTGAACCAGGTCTCTACGGCGTCGGTAGCGACATCTGGCGCCGATACCTCGATAAAGACATTGTCTTGTCTGAGGTATCCCAGATAGTCCTTGATCATCTGCGCGTCAAAGTTTTCCATGAGATACGGTGCTACCAGCAGCTGCTCAGGCGGGTACTCCGCTAAGCGAGGGGCCATCCGGTAAACGAATCCTGTGGCGGATCCCTGCCCCTGAAAGCGAAAGGCCAGTTCCGCAACCTTGGCCTGTTCTTCATACAGCCATCGCTTGGGCTCCTCGGCACGAAGCAAGGCAATGTAGTCAAACAGGAGCGCGCTGATACTCGGGATGTTTTCTCGCCCCTCAGGTGTCAGTTTCATCCCAACGCTGATCATGCTGGTATTGTGATCGAAGTTGTCCGTACCCGCATTCAGGCTTTCTATCCAGCCCCGCTGAATCAGGGCCCGATGCAGGCCGCCACTGCCTTCGTGGCCTAAGAGGTTGCCGATGTATTCTTGGGGCTTATTTTGAAAATTTGGCAGGACGCTGGGGACCGGGAAATTATAGGTGATCTGGAAGCTGTCCTTGATCGATGCCGAGTCCAGGCGCGCGGGAAGCTGCCCCTCTGCAAACATCGGCACGGAGGGATAGAGGGGCCCTGCATCCTTGTTCACAACCTGTCCGAATAGGGGGCGGACCAGCGCCTCCAGGTCATCCAGACTACGGTCACTCAAAATCGCTAGGCCCATCTGGTCAGCGGAGTAGTGTTTTTCGAAAAACTGCTGGAGGTCATCGCCAACGTCCCCGGCTAAGGTGTCCAGGGACCCGATGGTGAAACGATGGCCCGGGTGTTCGGGGTTCAGTGCTCGCTTGCTCACGCTGTAGCCGCGCCAGCCGTCGTCCTTGATCTGCATTTGGTACTCGGAGTGCACCGCATTTTTCTCGCGCTCGACGTATTCCGGGCTGAGCAGCGGATCAATGAAGAAATGTGCAAAGCGGTCCAGGCCCTCCGGGAAACCGCTGTTTTGAATATCAAAGAAATAGTTGGTGTGATCCAAGGCCGTATAGGCATTTGAACTGCCTCCATTGCCCGTAATAAATTGCTGAAAGGTATCCACCTCAGGGTACTTCCCGGTGCCGATAAAAAGCATATGCTCTAAGAAGTGGGCCAGGCCAGGTCGGTCATTTGTCTCATGAAAGCTGCCGCGATAGACCGCCAGGGCGGCTGCAGATTTGTCGGTTTCTGGATCAGATACCAAAAGGACCTGAATTTGATTGGGTAGGCGCAGGTAACGATATGCCCGATCATCGTTTGGGCTTTGCCGGGGTTCAATCCGTTCGATGCTGTTCTGAGACTGCTGGGAGAGTTGTCCACTGCAGGCCCCAAGGCAGAGTAGGATCGGTACCGCCAACCAGCTAAAAGTGAGGGTCGATTTCATAGCTTAAGGTTCCACTGAGATTCCCGGCAGGTCATAGTAGCTGAGCCGGAGACCGGGCGCGATGCACCAAGACATCATGTCCAAAATTCATTTTGGGCATCGGCCTCCTGAGGTAATTGAAAGGAAAACGATGGATATTGATGAGCTGAGGCTAGCGCTAACCGATGCGTCGAGCGGAGATCTGAACCAAAATACAGGTCGCTTTTTGGGTTGGGACGCTATTGCCACCTATATGAGCGCCAGGATGGCGGGTCGTTTTTCTCCGGTTATTGGTGTCAGCGGCCCACAGGGCTCGGGCAAGACTACCCTTGCTTTGTCTCTGGTGGAGAAGCTGCGCGCCTCGGGATATTCGGCGGAGGCCGTGTCGCTGGACGATTTTTATCTGCCCTTGGCTGACCGCCAGGCGCTTGGCCAATCCGTTCATCCCATGCTGGCCACCCGTGGCGTACCGGGCACCCATGATGTGGCTTGGATGGGGCGCGTCCTGCACGCATTGACCGATCAATCGCCCGGATGCACGGTGTCGCTGCAGCTCCCAGTTTTTGATAAGGGGCTGGATGATCGTGTGGACGTCAGAACCGTTGAGGCTGAGATACTGGTCATCGAGGGATGGTGTCTTGGGGTGACGGCACAGACCGACAGCGCGCTTGAGACACCGATTAATCGCCTGGAGCGTGAATCTGATGGCACCGGCCTGTGCCGACGCTGGGTGAACCAGCAAATCGTCGATCACTATCTGGCCTGCTGGACACACGTGGGTTGCTGGCTCCAGCTGCGTATCCCTGACTTTAAGCTGGTGGCTCGCTGGCGTGGTCAGCAGGAACAGTCTTTGCCCGCCGAACGCCGGATGACCGAGGTCCAGCTGGCCAACTTCATTAACCATTATGAGCGGCTGACGCGCTGGCAGGCCCAGTGTCCCCCGTTATTGCCCGGGCTATCGGTGGCCTTAGACGAGGCCCACCAGGTGCATCAGGTGGACGAGCACTTCTAGCGGCAGGGCCAAGGTTCAGCATAAGAGTTTTAGCTTGGTTCAGATTGCGTTCAGCTTCGGACCACTAAATTAGCCTCATCCTAAATCGCTAGTGGAGGCGAAATGCGCGTTCAAAACCAACTTCTCACAAGATCTCCCGTCAGACGTCGTCTTGACTCTGTTCACGCCTCGGCCTACCTCGTGCTCTTTTTCATCGTTTTATTGTTGAGCCAGGGTGCGTTGGCCCAGAGTCGGTATCAGGTGGCGGACGTTGTTTCGGTTGTGCCGGTCTATCAAAACGTTCTGGTAAAACAACCCCAAGAGGTTTGCTATGAAGAGCAGCAGCCCCGACGGAACCCTCGAGGCGAGTCTAAAACGCCGGGTATCGTTGGCGTTATCTTGGGTGGGGCCTTAGGCAATGCCGTGGGCAACAACAAATCCAGCAAGAAAGTAGGCACGGTCGTGGGGGGCGTCCTGGGGTATTCCATTGCTCAGGACATCACGCGATCCCGCCGAAATCAGGGCGGGTATACCGATGTGACCTATCGAGAGGTCTGCGAGGTTCAATACGAGACCCAGCAACAGGAGCGGCTGATGGGATATGACGTGAGCTATTCCTATGCGGGGCAGACTTATCACACCCGGTTGGATCGAGACCCTGGCCAGACCCTTCGCGTTCGAGTCCGCGTCAACCCGGTTTAACCATCACAGCACTACGTCAGGGGGCCATATTCAGCCATGCGACCCCCTGCTATATTGCACCCTATGAGACGAAGAACGATGTTGGCCGCTGGGCTGACGCTGGTATATCTCGCCGGATTCGGCCTGCCCTCGTTGCTGGCTCAGCCCAAGGACGCGGAAATGGAGCGTCGAATCAACGCCGGCCAAAAGCAGGCACTGGGGTATCGCCTGGACGGTAGGCGTGATCGCGTCACGCTACAGCAGGCCATCGACATTGCCATGGAGGAAAGCGGCGGGCGCGTGCTCTCCGCCACAACGCTGACGGAACAACGGGGCAACAGACACCGCATACGCCTGCTGCTGGAAGAAGGGCGAGTGACCACGATGATTGTTGATGATCATGGTCGCATCATTGCGCCTCCCTGATATGCGTACGCTGATCGTTGAGGATGAGGGGCTGCTTCGCCAGCAACTGGCTGAACACGTGAGCGGCTTGGGGCATGTGGTTGATCAAGCGGCGGACGGTGAAGAGGGGTTGTACTACGGCACAGAATTCTCCTACGACTTGGCTATCGTTGACCTGGGTCTCCCAAAGCTGTCGGGTATTGATCTCATTGCCCAGTTAAGGACCAGGCATCGCGACTTCCCGATTATCGTGCTCACTGCACGAGACCACTGGCGGGACAAGGTTGAGGGTCTTGAAGCCGGGGCCGACGACTACCTAACGAAACCCTTTCAGCTTGAAGAGCTGACCGCGAGAATGAACGCCCTGATTCGGCGGGCCGCCGGTCATGCTTCCCCAACGATCGTGATTGGTGCGCTGACGCTCGATACCGTTGCTCAGGGGGCATACCTGGACGGACAGGAACTCACGCTGACCGCATTTGAATATAAGCTGCTCGCCTACCTGGTGGTGAACGCGCCTAGGGTGATCTCTAAGACCGAGCTGACGGATCATCTCTATGCTCAGGACTTTGATCGCGACAGCAACGTGCTGGAAGTCTTGGTGGGTCGGTTGCGTCGTAAGATGGCGCCCCACGAGTTGATCGTAACCGCTAGGGGGCGCGGCTATCATCTTCCTGCTGGGCAAGCGCCGACGGCGGGTCCGGGAGCGGAATCGGTTGACGGTTAGTCAGCCTGAATACCCAACGCCCTCATCGATTCAGCGCCGTCTGAGTCTGACGACTGGCTTGGTTTTGATTTTCTTTCTTGGCTTGGTCGGACTGGTGCTGGATCAGGCGTTTCGCTCAAGCACCATTCGCGGTGCCGAGGAGCAGCTAAAGCTTCTCACCTACTCGTTGATGGGTGCGGCGGAGGAGGAGGGCGGCACTCTTGTCTTTGCTAAGGACCTTTTTCAGCCTCGGTTAAACCAACCCGCTTCTGGTCTCTACGCGGTGGTGATGGATGATCTGGGCACTCTGCTATGGCAGTCCCCGTCGCTACAGGCGATGCCGCCTGAGTCGGCATTGGCCTTGGTCGTCCAGCTCA
>CENJ01043677.1_pt1 | contig 10581 bp, 9 predicted proteins | sample 356161 | NCBI WGS metagenome assembly CENJ01 (sample SAMEA2619531, study PRJEB7988) | marine metagenome | biome: marine biome (ENVO:00000447); feature: surface water layer (ENVO:00002042); material: "saline water (ENVO:00002010), including plankton (ENVO:xxxxxxxx)" | depth 5 m
TAAAGTTTCTTTAACTCTTTTTGAATGATTGAAATTAATTTTTTGTCAAATTGAAAATCAAAATCATTAGCAATAAGCATTCTAACATTGAAAGATCCAAGAGCTAATCTAATAAATGATTTATTATCATATTTCACAGGTTGACCAATAATAATTTTTTTAAAATCATAAAAATCGTCTCTCTCTTTGGCGCATATTTCAAGATATAGAACTCTTAGCTCTTCATCAGAGAGTAAGCTTCCATCTTTATGTTTAACATTAAAGGAAACTATCGATCTATTAGTAAACTGTTGATCTGGCATCAATTCAAAGTAATCACTCTTAATTTGAAGTTGACTAATAATAAAAGCATTCCATCGATCAACGGACATTGTGACCATATCTTCCCCATAAAAGGATAATAATTTCATTTCACTTACAGCGGCTTCCCAACGTAGTAATGTACCATAATTTTCGTTTTGTCTGAATTTACTTCTCAAGATAGGATGGCTTAATGGGATATCGGAAGTGCTAAATATTTTAAGGAAAGGAGCAACTGCTTTATCTGAAATATTAACTAACTTAGAAGTAATGGTTTTTGGTACTAAAATAGCGCCACAAAATGGAGGAGATTGATAAAATTTTGAGCCCGTTAGCATTACCATACAATTTAATCTTATCAAATTATTTATTAACTTTTGGGTAGTTCTCATTTGACAAACGTCTATCACCCAAAAACATTTTTTATTTGCTCTAGGAATCATAGAAATATTATCAACAATTCCTGATTTACTTCCTATAACTAAATTGGCGATTACTTGATTATCTATACTTTTTCTTTCAATTATTTCAAGAATTTCTGTTTTATGATTTAAAATATTTCCCAAATCATCTCTAGCTGAAAATGTTTCTTGATCAATTGTAATTTCTTTATGAATGGTATCGTTTTTAATAACATTTTCTTCAAACTGATTCGTACCAAAAAAATATTCTCCCTTTATTGCTGTATTTGAACCTGTGCCCAACTCTTCAGGACATGTTACAACGCTAAATATTTTTTGATCTGGATTAATAATTCTAGAAAACATTATTGGATAATAACATAAATCACTTCCTGATGGAGCGTAGAAGATATCAAAGTCATTTGAAGAATCTACATCAATTAATTTTTTAAGTTGATTCTGTTGCTCATTTAGTAACTTATCATAATCTTCTTTTTGAAGCTTCTTTAACATTTTATCAACTGCACGTTTACTATCAACATTTAAATTTGACATCGTACATGATCCTCTATTAAAAACAGACTTATAAATAAGTGGATTGCCATGGTATTTGTTCAATCCATTTTTGTTGAGAGTAATTCTTTCGTCTCCGCCCTTAACTATATCGTTAATATCCATAAAATCAAATAATTACACAAATAAATGTATTTTAATCTAGAATATGTATTAATTTTAAGTATAAATGTTAATCAAAATTTAGATTGAATAAAACACTTATTAATTGGCAGGATTTTCTGAAAGTAGATATTAGAGTAGGAACCATTATTAAAGCTGAAAAATTTACCTTAGCTAAGAATCCTTCTTTTATAATTTATGTTGATTTTGGTGAACTGGGAATTAAGAAAAGTGCTGCACAAATCACTAAGAATTACAATACTGATTATTTAATTGGACAACAAATCACTGCTGTTATTAACTTTCCCAAAAAACAAATTGCTAATATCCAAAGTGAATTTTTAACTCTTGGAGCAATTAACAATGGTTTAGATGATGTGATATTAATCCAACCATCCTCTAAAACCAAAAATGGGTCTAAAATTTGTTAATATTTTTAATTTAAAAAGCCTATTGTACTTTATTAATAATAACTTCGTGTTAATTTTACAATATGAAAAGAATTGGAATACTTACAAGTGGTGGAGATTGTGCAGGTTTAAATGCTGCAGTTAGGTCTATTTTTTACAGAGCTAAAGACCAATACAAAATGGATGTATTTGGAATCCTAGAGGGGACTGTAGGTCTAATGAATAGACCAGTTTCATATATAAAACTTGATTATAACACATTTTCTGGAAACTTACTAAGACAAGGAGGAACCTTTTTAGGAACTACTAACAAAGGAAATCCATTTAAATTCCCAATGAAAGATGGCTCTTTCAAAGATAGAACAGTGGAAATAATAAGTGGATATCATGAACTTGGATTAGATGGTTTAGTTGTAATTGGTGGAGATGGTAGCATGAAAATTTTAAAAACTATTGCAGATAAAGGTGGATTAAATATTGTTGCAATTCCTAAGACCATTGATAATGATGTAGGTGCAACTGAAAATTCAATTGGTTTTAATACAGCCGTTAAAGTAGCCACCAATGCTTTAGATAATTTACAATTTACTGCAGCCAGTCACAATAGAACCATGATACTGGAAGTTATGGGTAGAGATGCAGGTCATATCGCATTAAATGCTGGAATAGCAGGTGGAGCAGATGTAATTTTAATTCCCGAAATAAAATATTCTATTGACGGAATTGTTAAGAAACTTAAAAAAATGAATAGTCACGGAATAAAACATTCTCTGATTATTGTAGCAGAAGCTGTAAAACAAGAAGATGGAGATAATAGTATAGTTAAATTTGCTGATGGAGAAGAACGATTAGGAGGGATTGGAACTTACATAGCACATCAAATAATGCAAAAATCTTCAGCAGAATGCAGAGTAACCACATTAGGCCATGTTCAAAGAGGAGCTCCCCCAACTACCCAAGATAGAATACTAGCTAGCGCATTTGGAGTACATGCAGTTGACTTACTTGCACAAAATAAATTCGATAGAATGGTAGCATGGAGCGATAGAAAGGTTGTTGACTTCCCAATAGAAAAGGGAATTGAGACTTATAGAAAAGTTGAATTAGGGGATTCTTTGGTAAAAACTGCTTTGGCATTAGGAATCTATTTAGGAGATTTTAATTAGATATTCTTTTCTTAGCCCATGGAATGCTACTGAAAATGTTTGAAGGTTTTTTTATATTAAAACTTTATTACTACAAATTTTAAATTTCTTTAGTTTTGAAAAAAAAAATATTTAAAAAATGGTTCTTTTTATTTATTTTTTCACCTAAAATTTTGTTTTCACAATTCCAGATATGTTTTCATAATCAATTTCTCAATTCGGAGTTAATTTTAGATAAAAAATATGCAATGTCAAATGACAGCATATCTATTTCTTCACTTAATTATTACATTTCTAAAATCAGTATATTTAATGATTCAAATCTTATTTATGAAGATAGAAAACTTGGACACTTAATATCCCATGAAATTAACCAATCACCATGCATAAAATTGGAATGCGATCAAAAAATTAAGTTTAATAGAATAAGTTTTAATTTAGGAATTGATAGTGTTACTCATATTAAAGGGGTCTTAGGTGGTGATTTAGACCCTACAAAAGGGATGTATTGGACTTGGAATAGTGGATATATTAATTTTAAAATTGAAGGATACTCATCAAGATCTTCAGGAAAAAATCATTTATTCCAATTTCATATTGGAGGTTATCAATTCCCGTTTAATTCATGTCAAAAAATAGATTTAACATTAAAAAGAAATAGTACTATAGATATTTATTTTGATGTATTCAATGTCTTAAATGGAATTAATCTTCAGGAAAACTATCAAATTATGAGACCCTGTAAATCAGCAGTCGAAATAGCAAATTTGTCAAAAAACGCCTTTTATATAGAATGAAAGGAATTTATATTCAATTTTTTATATCACTATCCATATTACTGGGGTTTAATTTATATGATAGCCCTTATTTTAAATATCCCGATTACTTTCCTAAACCTTTTTATCAATTTGAAAACAACATACTTGATAGTAATAAAATTAAGTTGGGTAGAATGTTGTTTTACGACCCCATTTTATCTTCTGACAATACTATTTCTTGTGCTTCTTGCCATTCGCCTTACAATGCTTTTTCTCATTCTGACCACCAACTAAGCCATGGAATAAATGATCAGATTGGAAAAAGAAATGCACCAGCTCTATTTAATTTGGCTTGGCAAAAAAAATTTATGTGGGATGGTTCTATAAATCATCTAGATGTGCAGCCGCTGGCTCCAATTTCTCATTCTAAAGAAATGAATGAAAATATTCAAAATATAATTTTAAAAATTTCTAAAAGTAATTTCTATAAAAAATTATATAATAAATCATTTGGCGATAGTTTGATTACTGGAGAAAGAACGCTGAAGGCATTAGCTCAATTTCAACTTACTTTAGTGTCTTGCAATTCAAAATTCGATTATGTTAAGCAAGGAATTAATTCCTTTACTAAAAAAGAAAAACTGGGTTATCAAATATTTTTAAAAAATTGTAATATTTGTCACCAAGAGCCTCTATTCTCCACCTATCAGTTTGCCAATAACGGACTTACTGTTGACAGTACTTTAAAGGATTACGGAAAAGGATCTCTTACTATGCAATCAAAAGATAGTTTATTATTTAAAATTCCTTCTCTTAGAAATTTAAGTTATTCTTCCCCGTACATGCATGATGGAAGATTTAAAACATTACATCAAGTTATTAACCATTACAACAACAAAAAGTATAATCATAAAAATTTATCTCCGGAAATATTAGAACTCAAACCTTTAAATAATAATGAAGTCGTTAACTTAATAAGTTTTCTAAAAACTTTAGACGATTCTTCTTTTATTTATAATAAAATTACTAGATTCCCAATTCTGTTACTTTCAAAAGAAAATTAGAATAAATATGAAAAAATCTATAACAATAATTACTTTCTACACATTTATAAATATTCTAGGATTTTCTCAGGGTCCTGCTATAACTTCTTGGATACAAAACAATTCAGTTACTGGAACTTATTATAATGCGGGAAATTCTACAGCAATAGGAAATAACATTTTAGTAAACTGTCAAAAAGTTGAATATTCAAATGACTATGTTTATGTTATGACCGAGGGAGTGCCTTCATATACTACTGGACCATTCCAAGATGGTAATCCTTCTCAAGCTCAAGCCCAAGGTGCGATTTATAAGTTCCCAATTAACCCCCAACCCAATACTTCAACTGCAACTAATACGACAGCAGGAAACATTGGTGTTTTTATAAATGGTGTTGCTTTATTTGATTACAGAGACGGCGTAGCTTGGAATCCTACTACTAATGCATTATGCGGAGGACCTGGAAATACTCCTTGTCCTGGTGGACCAAATGCCAATATGGATTGGAACAGAGACGCCATACCAGCTGAAATGTCAGGATTCGACTGTTCTAAAGGGCATCCTTCAATGGGAAACTATCATCATCACCAAAATCCTTCTGCATTTAAACTTGACTTGAATGTGATATCCAATGTATGTAATTTATATGATGCTGACGGCCTATATGCAATAGACAGTTCTCAGCATTCACCACTAATTGGTTTTGCTTATGATGGATATCCAATTTATGGGGCTTATGGATATAAAAATACTGACGGAACAGGAGGAGTAATTCGAATTAAATCTAGTTACCAACTTAAAAACATTACAGCTAGAACCAATGGACCTGCGGTTAACAACACCTATTTTCTAGGATATTTTAGAGAGGACTACGAATTTATTTCCAATCCTGATCCCGAGTTTTTAGATGAACACAACGGGAGGTTTTGTATCACTCCCGAATATCCTAACGGAACTTATGCCTACTTTGCGACAGTTGATGAAGACTGGAATTCTGCTTACCCGTATGCAGTTGGTCCAACATTTTATGGTGTTTACTCTAACGCTTCAGTAAATAGCGTTAATGAGTCTACCACTGTTTACACAGCTACCTTAAATGATGAAACAATTAAATTAGATGAATTAAAAATTAATATTTTTCCTAATCCAACCATTGATGTAATTGCTGTTCAGATAAGTCAACTTAGTCACATTAATTTGAATATTAAACTTACGGATTTGAAAGGTCAATTAATTGCAGAAAAAAATCTGAATGCTGGTAGTACTATTGCTTACTTCCATACAGAAACTTTATACAACGGAGTTTATCTTATCAATATAAACCAACTAAATAATTCAATTACTAAAAAAGTAATAATTAATAAATAATTTTGTGGTTAGATAATTTCTATCTACCAAATACTTAGTTTTATAGTATGCAAATTGGTATAGATAGTTTTGCGGCTGCAGAAAATTCAGATTCATTTAATGGTAAGAAAAATGCACAATCTATTGAGAAACTAATCAATCGAATTGTAAAAGCAGATCAAGTGGGATTAGATGTATTTGGGGTTGGTGAACACCACAGAAGAGAATTTCTTGATAGTGCCCCTCACCTAATTTTATCAGCAGCCTCAGCCAAAACTAAAAACATTATTTTAACAAGTGCTGTTACTGTTCTCAGTGCAGCCGACCCAGTTAGAGTTTTTCAAAACTATGCAACATTAGACTTAATTTCTAATGGAAGAGCTGAAATAATTGCAGGAAGAGGCTCATTTACAGAAGCATTTGAATTGTTTGGATATGATTTAAATGATTATGATCAACTTTTTGAAGAAAAATTAGAACTTCTAATTAAAATTCAGAATAATGACACAGTTAATTGGATGGGAAAATACCGACCTGATATCAATAATCAGACCATTTTTCCTAGACCTGTTCAAAACCCCTTACCTATTTGGATTGGAGTTGGTGGAACACCTCAATCATTTATAAGAGCAGGAAAATTAGGTTTACCACTTATGATAGCTGTTATTGGAGGAGAAACCCATAGATTTAAGCCTCTTGTAGACATGTACAGAGAATCTGGCCGAAGAGCTGGACATTCTTCAGAAAAATTAAAGGTTGGTTTACATTCTTTGGGTTATGTAGCAGAAAATTCTAAAAAAGCTGTTGAAGATTACTTTCCAGGTTATGCCAAAACTTTTACAAGAATTGGTAAAGAAAGAGGATGGCCACCTGTAACATTAGAAAGATTTAAAGCTCAAAATGGACCCTTAGGAGCGCTAATGATTGGAAGTACTGAAGAAATAGCAGAAAAAATACTCAGACATAGCGAAGCCCTTGGTGGAATTTCAAGATTTACTTTTCAAATGGATAATGCTGAATTATCTCATAAACAACTTTTAAAATCTATTGAATTAATTGGGGAAAAGATTAGGCCAATTATAAATTAATCAACATTATTTTTTTTTAAAAATTTACTTTTAATTTTGTGATATGAATAGAAAAGATTTTATAAAAAAGTCAACTGTTTTAAGTGCAATAGGTCTTTCATCTCCAGTTTTATTAAAGGGTAATTCAAATCCCAAGACCTCAACTTATTACAAACTAAAAGATCAAATTGGTTTCAATCACATTCCAAACAATGAAATAAAAACTATGAATAGTGTTGTTCACAAAGCAAATTCAAGAGGTCATGCTGATCATGGCTGGTTAAAAGCAAATCATTCATTTAGTTTTGCCAACTATTACAATCCTGATAGAATGAATTTTGGAGTAATAAGAGTTTTAAATGATGATAGTATTGCTCCTGAAAGAGGTTTTGGAACTCATCCTCATGACAATATGGAAATTATTACTATTCCACTAGAAGGAGACTTAAAACATCAAGATAATATGGGTAATGGAACTATTATTAAAAATGGTGATATTCAAGTCATGAGTGCTGGAACAGGAATAACTCACAGCGAATTTAATGCTAACAATAATTCCTATTGTAAATTATTACAAATATGGCTCTTTCCTAATAAAAAAAATGTAACTCCAAGATATGATCAAATTTCTATAAACACCTTATCTAAAAAAAATAAATTATATCAAATATTATCTCCAAATAAAGACGATCAGGGAGTCTGGATTCATCAAAATGCATGGTTTCATATTGGAAAATATGATTCAAAATCAAAAGATGAATACACTTTGAAAAATAAAGAAAATGGAATCTACTTTTTTGTAATTGATGGAGAAATAACTATTAACGACCAACAACTTTCAGAAAGAGATGGTATGGGTTTATGGGATATAAGCCAAATTAATTTTGTGGCTGAAGCACGCTCTAGGGTCTTAGTAATGGAAGTTCCACTTGAAATTAATTAGAAAATTATTAATTTTAGTGAATGTCTGATTACACTACAGCTGTTAAATATGCCATGTTTTTTTTCATGGCACTCATGCTTATTGAGTGGATAGCATCAAAAATTTCAAATAAAAAAGTATATCAAATTTCTGATACTATTTCCAGTATTAGCTCTGGAATGACCAATAACATTAAAAGTATTTTAAATCTTTCTGTTGTCATAATTAGCTATCATTGGATGTTTGAGAGTTTTGCAATTTTCCAAGTTAGTTCATCATGGTGGGTATATGTTTTAGGTTTTTTGGGAATAGATTTTGCTAATTATTGGACTCACAGATGGAATCATGAATATAATATACTTTGGAATAGGCATATTATTCATCACAGCAGTGAAGAATATAATTTAGCATGTGCATTAAGACAAACTATTTCAACTGTATTTCAAATTTATTTCTTTTTATATCTTCCTTTGGCGATTATAGGAATTCCACCTAAAGTGATAGCTATTCTTCTTCCTTTGCACTTATTTGCTCAATTTTGGTACCATACCAAACTTATTAATAAAATGGGGATTTTAGAAAAAATCATTGTTACTCCTTCTCACCACCGAGTTCACCATGCAATAAATGATATTTATTTGGATAAAAATTATGCTGCAATATTTATATTTTGGGATTATTTATTTGGCACATTTCAAGAAGAGCTAGAAAGTGAACCACCTGTCTATGGTATAAAAAAGCCTGCCAAAACTTGGAATCCTATAATTATAAACTTCATGCATCTTTATCAACTTTTTAAAGACGCTATAAGAACTAAAAAGTGGAAGGATAAATTTAAAATTTGGTTTATGCCTACTGGATGGAGACCAAATGATGTTAAGGAAATTTACCCCATTGAAACAATTGAAAACCCCCACAATTATATAAAATACAGTAATCCTAAAAATATTTTTTTAAACTTTTGGAGTTGTTTTCAACTTTTAATTCATTTAGCTATGCAATTTCATGTTATTTACTTACTAAGTTTTTTAGGAAATACTGAATTCGATTTATTTCAACTTTTTACAGGCTATCAAGTTCTTATTACTTATGGAATATTTTTCGTTATATCAGTTTGGTCTTTTACATCTCTGATGGACAGGTCATTACACTTTTTGGTTGTAGAGACATTTAAGAATATTGTCGGCTTTGGATTAATTATTTTATTCCCTGAAGTTCTGAATATTTACAAGGAAATTGATATTCCTATTTTAATTCCCAGTCTATACTTATTCTTTTCTCAAATTATAAGTATTTATTATTTTATAAAATTTTTAAAGGAAAGAAAAGTTTCACTAATTCTATAGTCCGTTTTTAGTATTGAATTTACTGTAACAAGGTATTGATCGATACTTGCTTTTCTTATGCCTTTTTGCGCTCATTAAACCTGCAAAAAGCCCTCCCTCAATACTTTCCAATATTAGCGATATTTCATTTGTTCCTCCTGAGTATGCTCCCAACTCTGAAATTGTAAAATCTCTACTGTAAGACATTGTTAAAGATAGATTAGATTGTTTAAAAACTTTCTGATAACCAAATATAAAATATAGAGATTCAAATTTATCAAAGTCATCTGTTAACGATGTCATTTGTTGTCTATAAAAAAGTCCAAGATGTAAGGGATATAACCAAGCCTCAGCCAGCCCTATTTGAAGCGTAGATAAATTTCCTTGTTGCACATAAAGAGCAGAATGTTTCACACCACCTGCAATTTTATTTTTACTAAAAGGCCATATCATAGAACCATGAAGTGTATACCTTCTATTGCTCTTATAAGTATCATTTACAAAACTATTTCCTCTTTGAACAAAATCGTGAACTGCTAATCCAATCTCTACATCTAAATCAATTGGTAAGTGAAACCTTCTAGACTTAGAACCTCTTTTTATGTGGTAGGTTATTACCGTTCCCAAAGCAAGATTGGAAGTATTCAATCTATTACTATTTGGCAGAATAAATGAAGTGCTATACACATTTCCAAGATAAGGGTCTAGTTCATCACTAAAAACCATTCTAGACCAATCTAATCGTTTGGTTATATTTTGATAGTGAAAACCAAATTGCCATGCAATAGGGCTCGGGAAAACATCAAAAAGCCTGTAAGCACCACCAAAATGAAAACGATCAGTTCTAAAATAACTTTCCCCTTCATTTCCCGTAGAGTACAACATTGACAAAGCAGAGTTCTGGTGGTTTTGCCAAGTATCAAAAGAAATGGAACTGGTATTAAATTGAGCAGGGACTTTTGACCATTGATTTTTATTATTTACGAATAATCTAAAATTATTATCCATTCCTGCCAACGCAGGATTTAAATACATAGGATTAAAATAAAACTGACTAAATACAGGTTCCTGACTAGAATAGTTAGTGAATATTAATAATAAAGCTATTATGTTAATTATATTTTTCATCATCTAATAACGGTTACAGTTCCTGTTTTTCTATATACATCTTCATCTTGATATTGTTT
>CENJ01088383.1_pt1 | contig 10572 bp, 14 predicted proteins | sample 356161 | NCBI WGS metagenome assembly CENJ01 (sample SAMEA2619531, study PRJEB7988) | marine metagenome | biome: marine biome (ENVO:00000447); feature: surface water layer (ENVO:00002042); material: "saline water (ENVO:00002010), including plankton (ENVO:xxxxxxxx)" | depth 5 m
TGAGGTGCTAAGACCTACATTGTCAGATACAAGAGGACACGCTTTATTCTGTGGTAGTCCTAGAGGGTTTGGTAACTGGTCTTATGAGTTATTCAAGCAAGGAGAAACTAATAAAGACTGGAAAAGCTTTCAATACACCACACTAGAGGGCGAACAGGTATCAGAAGACGAAATCGAACAAGCTAAACAAGACCTAGACCTTAGAACCTTTCAGCAAGAATATGAAGCGACTTTTGTTAACTATTCGGGGATGATTTACTACAACTTTAGTAGAGATAAAAACATAGTAGAGAAGTACAACAAAAAGACGGGAATTTTACACATAGGTTTAGACTTCAACGTAGACCCTATGAGTGCTGTTGTTTGTGTTATAGAAAATGATAGAATTTTTATGATAGATGAGATACAAATATATAGTAGTAATACGAATGAAATATGTGATGAGATTAGAACCAGATTCAAAAATGTTCAAATAGTGGTGTATCCAGACCCATCAGCTAGGCAAAGAAAAACTAGTGCAGGTGGATTAACTGATTTAGCTATTTTGAAAAATAATGGTTTTGATGTAAGATGTAGAAGTACAGCACCTTTGGTAAGGGATAGGATAAACGCAGTAAATTCTAAGTTAAAGAATGTAAATGGTAAAAATAGTTTATTTATTGTTAAGTCCTGTAAAAATGCGATCAAAAGCATAGAACGTCAAATATACAAGGAAGGAACGCATATTCCTGACAAAGATAGTGGCTACGATCATATGAATGATGCTCTAGGGTACTTAGTAGAGTATAATTTTCCACTTAAAAGGAATTTTGCACCAAGCCAACCTAAAAGGTGGAGTTGATGAACAGGGAAACACTTACAAGCAAACACGATCTTTGGAACGCTAACATATCCAATTGGGAGTTTTATATTCGTAGCTATTTGGGTGGTAATGATTATAAAAATGGATATTACTTGCACCGCTATGTTTTAGAGTCACCAGAGGAATATGACGCTAGAATAAGGCATACCCCTGTTGACAACCATTGTAAGAACGTCGTTCAGATATACACTAGCTTTTTATGGCGTGTTCCCCCAACAAGAGATTATGGGTCTTTAGATGGCGATGAACAGTTAAGTTCGTTTTTAGTTGATGCGGATTTAGATGGTAGAAATTTCAATACTGTAATGCGTGAAGTACAAATGAACGCAAGCATATATGGTAATTGTTGGGTGATAGTCGATAAACCACAGTCAAACGCAAAGACAAGAGCAGAAGAACTAGCACAGGATATCAGACCCTATATCAGTATTTACACCCCAGAGAACGTTGTGAACTGGAATTACAGGCGGTCAGCTAGTGGAAGGTTCTATTTGGATATGCTCATGGTGGTTGAAGATATAAACGCAGACAGAGCAATCATCAAAGTATTTACAGAAGAAACAATAAGCACCTATGAGGTTGAGGATTATTCAGAAGAATACACAGAAGGGGATGCACGACTATTAGAGGAAGTACCCAACCCAATAGGAAAGATTCCTGCGGTTAATGTCTATAATCTAAGGGGTGCTAAAAGACCAATAGGGATTAGTGACCTTGCTGATGTTGCCTATTTACAACAATCTATTTACAACGACTATTCAGAAAAAGAGCAACTTATCAGACTAGCAAACCACCCAAGTCTTGTAAAAACACCTAATGTTGAAGCTAGTGCAGGTGCAGGAGCGATTATTGAGATACCAGAAGACCTAGAAGCAAGTCTTAAGCCTTACATAATACAGCCTAGCGGTCAGAACTTAGATGGAATAATGAAGTGTATACAAAACAAGGTAGACGCTATTGATAGAATAACGCACATGGGTTCAGTAAGGGCAACAGGTACACAAATAGCTAGTGGCATTGCTCTACAAACAGAATTTCAGTTATTGAACGCAAGACTATCAGAAAAAGCCGATTATCTTGAGAACGCAGAAGAACAGATATGGGGTTTGTTTGCTATGTGGCAAGATAAACAGTTTGATGGGTCTATAAACTATCCAGACACGTTTGATATAAGAGATTGGGCGAATGACCTACAATATTTACAAATGGCAAAAGCTAGTGGTATCAAGTCCGAAACATTCAACAAGGAACTCGATAAGCAGATAGCACAGGCAGTAATTGACGATAGTGATATGATGCGAACAATAAATGAAGAAATAGACGCTAATAGAACAGTAAGAGGACAGTTTCAAACCACAGAAGTAGAAGGACAGACAGTTGGCGAAGAAACGTAAAGTACCCAAAGACAAGAAAACTGGTATTCCTAAAAAATATCTTTCTGGTCTGAAAGGTGCAAAAAGAAGCTCTAGGGCAAGTCTATTGAAACAGGTGAGTGCATTGTACAAAGTAGGTGCAAGAATACCTAGATCGTTATTGAGAAGAAGGAACAGGGCATAATGGCAGTAAGAAGGAAACCTTTATCAGCGAAAACAATTTCAACACTCAGAGCAAAAGCAAAAAAATCAAAATTATTTAATTTAACAGATTTAAAGGCTAGTTTTCGTAGGGGTCAAGGTGCATTTCTTTCCGCAGGTTCAAGACCCAAAATACCTATGAACGCTTGGGCAATGGCGAGAGTCAACAAGCTAATTAGCAGGGGAAGGTCTGGTTCATTCGACAAAGATATTATCAAAAGAGCAACAAAAAGAAAAAAGAAATAGCTATAATCCCAGGGATAAAAGGTAATAAAATCAAGGACTTAGCATGGCAAAGTATAGAGGTAAAGACGTTAAACTAAACAAACCATTTAGGTTATCTACAGAAGAATCTAAGAGAAAAAAGTTTGGTGTTTATGTCAAAAACAAATCTACAGGCAATGTTAAGAAAGTTACTTTTGGTGCTAGGGGTATGTCTATCAAAAAAAACATCCCTGCTAGACAGAAATCGTTCTTAGCTAGAATGGGTGGGGTACTCAAGGAAGTAAAAGGACAAAAGACACTTTCCCCTGCTTACTGGTCAATCAGAGCTTGGAAAAAAGACTTTCCTTTATAATGTCAAAGATATTAGATAAATTAGCTGACCAACACGAACAGCGTATAATTGATGTACTCTATAGGCTAGAAGAAGACGTAATAAAAGAAGTCACAAGAGCCACAGGCGGTAAGCTTGTTTCACAAAGACTAGCGATACAACTTCAACCTGCTATCCGAAACCTAATAGAAACCACATTCCTAGACGAAGCGGATACCATAATAAATGAAGAATATAACAAGATAGCAAAAGAGGTTTTAGATACGTTTGGAAAAATGCCAATACCTAAAAAGTTTAAAAGCCTAACAGAAGTTGACCTTACAACCTTGAACGCACTCAAAACTCAGTCCTTTAGTGGATTTGAAGATATAGCCGAACGATTTCTAAAAGTAATAAACGATGAAGTTTACCAAAGCACAATAGCAGGTAGACCATTTGATGACATGGTTGCCAATATAAGGTCACATATCAACGGAGTGTATAAGAGGTCAAACACCGCAGAAATAAATGAACTGGTAGACTTTATAAACGAAAACAAATTCGATAATTCTAAAAAAGCAGAAATTGAGGAAGCAGTTAGAAAGCTACACACACAATACGCAAGTGACAGGGCAGGAAATAACCTTAGACGTTACGCAAGTCAGATAGCTCATGATTCAGTAATGCAGTTTCACGGACAGTTTACAGTAGCTAAAGCAAAAGATGCAGGGTTAACACATTTTACCTATACAGGAACGCTAGTAAGAGATAGTAGACCTTTTTGTCGAGATATGTTAAATAAAACATTAACCGAAAAAGAAATTCGGGATACTTGGAATAATCAAGGGTGGCAAGGCAAGTCCACAGGTGACCCATTTATCGTTCGTGGTGGTTATCGTTGTCGGCACACTTGGATTCCAACTAACCCAGATTGGGATATATAGGAGTTATAAATGGCTGAAGAAACCCAAGTAGAACAGACTACTGAAAAGACTGAAGAAGAAGTGCAACCAGTACAAGAAACATCAAGTGAGGTAATATTCACAGAAGATGAAATGAACGAAATCGTTAGAAAACGAATAGCCAAAGAAAGAGGTATTTGGTATAAAAAACTAGGTGTCGATGACTTTGATACCATTAAACAAGCTGTAAAGTCACAAAAGGATACAGAAGAAAAGCAACGTATCCAAAAAGGGGAGTTTGAAGAAATACTTAAAACCAGAACACACGAGTTCAACAAAGAAAAAGAAAATTTAGAAAATCAGCTAAAAGATATAAAGATAAATAAGTCGGTATTATCTTCAGCATCAAGGAATAAAGCGATTAATCCAGACCAAGTAGTTGAGTTGTTAAAAAACAATATTCAACTTAATGAAAGTGGTAACGTAGAAATTCTTGATAAAAATGGAATAGCGAGGTATAGTAAATCGGGTGAACTTTTGACCACAGACGAATTAGTACAAGAGTTTCTTACACAAAACCCTCACTTTGTTAGTGCAACTCCTAGTGGTTCTGGCTCTGTGTCAAATGTGGATAGGCAAGAACTCAATAAGCCTTTAAATCTGAGTGATTTAAATATGAACAATCCAGAGGATAGAAAGAAGTATGCTGAATATCGAAAGCACCGAAATTCTAAACCCTATGTGATTAACTCAAACCCTTAATTTGTTTTATTTAAAGGAGTAAACAATGGCAAATGAAACAACCAGTAGTACCATTTCAGAACTCTATACTGAAATCGTAGCCGAAGCATTGTTCGTAGCAAGCGAACAGTCAATAATGAGAAACCTTGTCAGAAACTACACTATTGCAGGTGGCGGTAAGTCTGTTGAAGTACCAATCTACGCAACAGTATCAGCATCAGCCGTAAATGAAGCGACTGACTTGTCAAACACAGCCGTGAACCCAAGTTCTGTTACTATCACAGCATCAGAGCAAGGAATCATGACCACTTTAACCGATTTAGCCAGAAATTCAGCGTCACGAAATGTTGCAGGTGACATTGGTAGATTATTTGGTGAAGCTATTGCAAAAAAGATGGATACAGACTTGATTGCTCTCTTTGATGGTTTCTCAACAAGTATTGGTGGTGCAGGAACAGAATTGACGATAGATAATATCTTCAAAGCTGTTGCAACACTAAGACAGGCTAATGTGCCAATGCCTTATTATGGTGTATTCAATCCGAAAGTTATCTACAACGTAAAGAAGTCACTAACTAACACGTTTGTTAATCCGAATGGTGGTGACCTTCAAAACGAAGCAATGAGAACTGGATTTATCGGAACTATTGCAGGTGTTCAAATTTTTGAATCTTCAAATGTTGATGGAACTTCTGATACAGATAACTGTAAAGGTGGTATCTTTTCACAAGACGCTTTAGGTTTGGCAATGATGCAAGACTTGAAAATTGAAACTCAAAGAGATGCTTCATTAAGAGCAGATGAAATCGTAGCTACTGCCGTCTACGGAGTTGGTGAACTGCACGATTCTTATGGAATCGAAATGCTTAACGAATCAGTAATCAACTAAAACTTATGGGGTGGGAAACCACCCCTATTTTTTGAGGTATTAAAATGAGTATGATTAAACTTGAAAGAAATGGTAAGGTTATTGAACGGCTAAAAGCAGATTATGAAGCAAATAAAGCTACTTATGAGTTGAGGGGTTTCAAAGAATTTGTAAATAAACCTGCACCACAGCCAAAAGCGGAAAAACCTAAAGAAACAAAGAAAACTGAAACAAAAAAGGCTGAATAATGGCTACCACTCTATTTAGTGTTGCTCACAGTGATTTGCAAAAGATACAGCCAGATATACTAGGGTTTGGTATTACGGATTTTGAAAATCAAATGCAGTTTGCGGAAAACGATGTTTTAAGACGCATAAGGGGAGAATGGTGGGAAAGATACAGGCACACAGTACGCTATAAGGACATTACGAAAGTAACATCGGTTGAAATGACCAATAGCAAGTTGACGAACTCACAATGGATACAATCGGTTGTTTATCTTACCTTATGGAAATACATATACCCACAATTGACCAAATGGCGTGACCCAGACACAGGGGAAGGCAAAGACACGTTTCAAGTACAGATAGATTTTTACAGGGATAGGTATGAAGAAGAATTTCAAGCTATTCTTAGGGATGGTGTTGAGTATGATGAAGATGGTGGCGGTACAGTGTCCGACTCAGAGAAAGAACCCATTCATTATTTGAGATTAGTTCGCTAATGGCAGTTGATGTAAAAGTTGACGTAAATTCGATTGCTGTTACAAACCTTTTGAAGAATATAGGTAGAAAACAAAAAGCGGTCATACAAAAATCACTTAATAGGGTTTCTAATATGGCGGTTCTAATGATTACTAAGCGTACACAGTCGGGCAAGCTTCCCGATGGCGGTCAAATGAGGGCATACGCTAAAGGCACAGTAAGAAGCCGAAAGAAAAGGGGTAGACAGACAGGGTTTGTAGACCTAACGGACACAGGCAAGATGTTTCGTAGCTTAGACTTTAAAACAAGCGGTATGAAAAGCACGTTATTCTTCTCAAATATGGAAAGAGCAAAAATAGCGAGTTATCACGACACATTTGGAGTAGGTAAAAGACGTATTACAAGACCATTCTTTGCAATAGGCAATAAAGAAGAAGATAAGTTAAAAGCAGAGTTCGCGAGTTTTTATTTCAAAGAAATGCGATTATGAGCAAAAGAGAAAACATAGCGAGTGACATAATTACAAAGCTTGATGCGGTCACAAGTCCTATTGAGTTCAAAAAGATAACAAGAGAACCTTTTGAGGTAGAAGAACTTAGTGATGCTCAATTCCCTGCTATGTTTATTCAGTCTGGTGACGAGACAAGGGAAGTGTCAAGCATAGGCGATACAGGTGCAGGGTCTTATAGGGGAACGATAGATTTTTTGATTGTGGCTTTTGGCAAGGGTACAAATACCAATATAGACACAGTACGCAACCAGATAATAGAAGTTGTTGAAGAAACTTTAGATAATGATATAACTAGAAATGGTAATGCTATTGATACCCAGATTATTGAAGCGTCAACCGACGAGGGGACAATATATCCTTATGGCGGTGTACGAATTACAGCAAGGGTTCTATATGAATTTACAAGAGGGAGTGCATAAATGGCTAAAAATGTGACTATGAAAAAAGGCGAAAGTATAATAAAATGTGTTGAAGATCATGTAGAGCATTTTGAAAAAAATGGTTATAAGATACATGAAGAAAAGGCGGTTTCTAAAAAAGCCGAAAAACCTAAAGAAGAAAAGGAGTAAAAAATGGCTACACATCACGGAAAAGAAGGAGTTGTAACTATTGGTGGTACTACGTTAGGTAATGCTACAGGGTTCACAGTAGATACTACGCACGATGTTGTTGAGGATACAGCGTTAGGTAGTTCTATGAAGTCCTATTTAGTTGGTAGAGGTACTTATACGTTCACTATTGATATGAATTTTGACGAAACCGATTCTGGTCAAACAACTTTGGTGCAAGGTTCAGAACTCACGTTTGCGTTCTTGCCAGAGGGTAATGCTTCTGGAGATAGAAAGTTTTCTGGTAGTGGAATAGTTACTGGAATGTCTGTTGGTGTTACCTTAGATGGTGTGACAACGAGAACTGTATCTGGACAAGGTAATGGTGGGTTGACCATCGGAACTGTCTAAAATGTCAGATCAAAAGATTGATTACTTTGATGGTATTCGTGACCATTTTAGTCAGCTAGACACACAGATTATTGAAGTTCCAGAGTGGGGTTTGACAGGCGAAAAGGCTATTCATACCAAACCTTTTAATATGCTTGAGAAACAAAAGATATTTAAGGGTGCTACGAATACTGATTTGCTTGTACTCATTGACGTTATCATTGAAAAAGCCTTAACGAAAGATGGCGAAAAGATGTTTAACGCACAGCACATTCTATCCTTCAAAACAAAAGCTGACACAAATGTTATTGCAGACGTTGCCACAAAGATTATGGGTACTGGTAATGAAGATATTGAGGATTATAAAAAAAACTAAAGAATGATGCAGAACTTCATAACATCTTTGGTTTAGCCGAAAAGCTTCACAAAACAGTTTCCGAAATCTTGCAAATGTCTGTTGAGGAGTTTAATATGTGGATTGCCTACTTTCAAATCCAACATGACGAAAGAGAACGACAACACCGACTAGCAAAGGCAAGTAAATAGTGGCAACAAAACAAGTAAATATAGACATTATAGCGAAGGATAAAACCCGACAAGCTATGAAGTCAGCGTCTTCAGGTCTTAACAATTTAAAAAAGTCTGTTTTTAGTTTACAAACTGCCCTTATAGGAATAGGCGGTACATTAGTCGCTAAAAGTTTTCTTGATACCGCAAGGGAAACGGAAAGGCTACAAGTACGATTTAAGTTTCTATTTGATGATGTTAGAGAGGGCGAAAAAGCCTTTAGAGGTCTTACAGAATTTGCAAGTAAAGTACCTTTCAGCCTAGAAGAAATACAAAGGGGTGCAGGTAATCTAGCCGTTGTTTCTCAAAGTGCAGAAGAAATGAATAGACTACTGGCTATTACAGGTGATTTAGCGGTTGCATCTGGCTTAGACTTTCAAACAACAGCCGAACAATTACAAAGAGTATTTTCAAGCGGTATTAACTCCGCAGACCTTTTTAGGGAAAGAGGTGTTAGAGAAATGCTAGGCTTTGAAGCAGGAGTCGCAGTAAGTGCAGAAAAGTCAAAACAACACATAATAGATATTTTTGAAGAGGGCAGTAAATCCTTTGTCGGTGGTAGTCAAGTGATGGCAGACACCTTTGATGGTGTTGTGTCCATGATTGGTGATAAGGTAAGACTTTTTAAACAAGATGTAATGGATGCAGGTCCATTTGAAGCGTTAAAAGCGTCAGCACAAGTTTTAGATGAAGCCTTAGTGAAAAACTTTGGAAGTATAGAAAAATCAGCCGAAGCTATAGGGGAATCAATAGTTACAGCAACTATGAAAACTATGTTATTTGGAGCAAGTGTAATTGATTCCTTTAGACCAACTTTTGTTTTTATTGGTGGCTCTATTGCTAATTTAGTGAATACAGTCCGAAATTTACCCTCACCTATTCCAGAAATAGGGTTACTTGGCTTTTTAATGCTTGGAACAAAGGGTAAATTAGCGGTTGGTGGTATTGCCATGGCAAAACAGAGATTAGAGGAATTACCACCTGCAATTAATCCAAGTATTTTATTAAGTCTAGAGCTTGTAGAAATATTAAGTAAACTTGGTTCTGTTTTTGGTGTAGGCGAAGGTAATTTTAAAAACCCAATGAGAGAATTAAATAAAGAATTAGAAAATGCTAAAAAAAATTCAAAACCAATAGAAGACTTTTTTGGTAAAGACTTTGGAGAAGATGCCGACAGAGCAAACGTTGTTTTTAAAGAATTTAATGGTCATTTAGATGAAACAATAAAAAGTGGGGGTGATTTAGAAAAACAGTTTGCAAAATTTTTTAAAAAACTTAATGAACAAAGAGAAGCCACAAAAAAACTGAAAGAAGAAGAAACAGCAAGAGCGTCAGCTGTTCAAGCAGTTCAAACAGCTTTAGCGGTGTCGCATGAAAAAACAACAAACGCAATCGGAGATGAAACAAAAGCAGTTATGACACTAGCACAAGCTAGGGAAGAAGCTACCAAAGCATTTCAAACCGCCTTGACGTTTCAAATGCCAGATATAGACACAGGGTTATTATCAAACTTTTCCAAAGGCTTCAAAGATGTTGCAGACTCACAAAAGGCAATGTTCACACAAATGCGTGATATAGGTGCATCAACATTTGAAGGGTTAAAAAATTCACTCACTGATTTTGTCATGACAGGAAAACTAAACTTCAAAGATTTAGGAACTTTTGTTATTCGGTCAATGGTCGATATGCTTATAGGAAAAGCAATACAAAATGCTTTAGATGGGTCACTTGCCATGTTTAAAGCAAGTTCCATCAAGAAAGCCATGATAAGCTTGTACGAGGGTGCAATGAAAACTTTTGCTTCTATACCCTTTCCTTTTAATGTGGTTGCTGTAGGCGGTGCTTTAGCCTTTGGAGCAGGGATAGTAAATAAGATTAGAGGGTTTGAAAAAGGTGGTAGACCGCCAGTAGGACAACCAAGTATTGTCGGTGAAAAAGGTGCAGAACTCTTTGTGCCAGACCAAGCAGGTACAGTTGTACCAAACGACAAACTTGGCATGGGTAAAAACGTTACTGTTAATTTCAATATCAATACAGTAGATGCCAGGGGGTTCAACGAATTGTTAGTAAATAGCAGGGGTGTTATAATCAACCTTATAAACAGTGCTATGAACGAAAAAGGTAGAATGGCAGTGATATGAGTGGAGCATTACCAAAAACAAATTTTACAGCTATCAATATCAAGAGCAATCAAAAGACTCTTTTTAGTCAAACCGATAGCGGAAAGACATTTAGAAGACAAGTGCAAGGTCAACGCTTTAGTTTTACTCTTTCGTATCCTCCCATGACTAGAGCAGACTTTGCACCTGTGATGGCTTTTATTATGAAGCAGAGAAACAGGAAAGAAAATTTCACAGTGAGTTTTCCAAG
>CENJ01060941.1_pt1 | contig 10571 bp, 11 predicted proteins | sample 356161 | NCBI WGS metagenome assembly CENJ01 (sample SAMEA2619531, study PRJEB7988) | marine metagenome | biome: marine biome (ENVO:00000447); feature: surface water layer (ENVO:00002042); material: "saline water (ENVO:00002010), including plankton (ENVO:xxxxxxxx)" | depth 5 m
TAAGCTGATGATGATAAGTCAGATGAAGCAGGTGATAGTTAAACTCAAATAAATATATAGACACAACGAAATGTGACTAATCTAATCTGTATGCTCCAGGAGGAAGTCTGCTGGTTCCAGGAGGCGTCCTTCTGGGGCGTGTATCTATTAAGTCATTAAAGTTTTCATAACCCATCATTTTTGAGCCTAAGTCCCTAAGTTCTTTATTTGATAATGTGGGTTTTGTTTTATTTTCTTTGTTACCTGATACTACTAAGTTATTTAAACCACTAGTTTGAGAGTTCTTTTTATTTTGCAATTCACTCTTTAAAACCCTTAACTCTTCAGCCTTAAAATAAGCCTCCTTAACACATGCATTGAAATCTGATGATGGGCTACCATCCTTATTAAATTCAACGTATCCAAATGCCTTGCATTGAGATTTGTATTTTTTCATTTCTAGGTTTGTTTTTTTCTCCTCTTCTTTTGAGGACTTGTCGTAATAAGCTACTTCAAGTTTCATAACTTCATCTTCATAGCTAAAACCATCTAAAAAAACATTCACTTCATTCTCAATGGCCTTCATTTCACGTATTAATTTTTCTTGTGAAAGCCTATCCGATGCCTGACTTACCGTTGATAATCCCAGAGTAAGCACCCCTACAATTGCGCTTGAAGCAGGATTAATTTTCTGAGACTTACCAACAAATTCTCTTATGTAGTCACCAGACGCTAATTTGCCGTTTTCGTATTCAACTACACCGAAACCATCCCTATCAACTTCTTTGCCTCTCCAAAACTCGACTTTGCCGTAATATTTTCTCTCTTTGAATTGGGTGGGATAGGTAATTACTCCATTAAGCTTTTGATTTGATAATTTCCATAAACCGAACTTGCTATTCTCTCTAAGGTCGAACTTACCTTTGAAAACCCTCCCGTCAGAGAGATAAATTTCACCTAAAACATTATTGCCGTTATTTTGCTTGAACCTAATTTTTACTAAACCATTTCGTATGACTTCACCTTCAAGTATCGAGCCATTAAGATATTTAATATAATAGGTGTCATCACCATCATAAGTTGCCGTCCAGCCATTCATCTTTCCAATCACGAAATTTGCTATGACTTCCTTATTGCCATCGACTCGGCCTTGCAAACCATTGCCTAAAGCAAGTGCTGGCAAAGAGAAAAGCAGTGCGATGGTGAGGAGTAGTGGTTTCATTAATTTCCCAAATCAAAGTATAGTTGTTAAAATGGTATAAGTATTAATTAGTTCAACGTGACGATAAATGTTATGCCAAGTTTTATGATGAATCATTACTAAGTGTAATTATCGTTAGTGAAAGGCGAGGACGACTAATGTATGAAAAACTAGATAATCTTATGATTTATTATGCGTAAATGGATATACAATGCTTGGAATACAGTTTTTGACCACAATCTTAGTCCGTTAAGAAATATTCCCGATGTTCATGTCCGCCACATGATTTTACAAATTTTAGCCTATATGTGGGTTATTGCTTTCAGTATTGCTATTGGTAGTTGGGCGGGTTTCTTCTGGTCTATGTTAGGTCACATTGCCCTCTTGACTGCTATTACTGTTACGGTTGCAACATATAAAGTAGCAGAAAAGAAACCAGAAGTTTTTACTCTTAATAAGTGAGCATCTCCGATGCATTGTTTGTTTATTTTCGGGTATGCAAGTTAAAAAAATATACAAAACAATCTACAACACCTTATTGATATATTATTGAAACAAAAAATACAGTTTCAAAAGTCGTAATAATTATAAAATACTAAACTGCGACCTATTTTACCTCAACACTAATTGCATTATTGAGCTCACCTCTGCTCGTCTCTCAGGAAAAGTTATCGTCGGATATCAAAGAATAGTTTTGGCAGGAAGGGGCAGACGGTTCGTAGCAAGCCCAAGCTGGCGTCGAGAAAAGCAGTGCGATGGTGAGGAGTGGAGGTTTTATTGATAAATCGACGATTTTTAAGCCCGTACCAATTTTATTTGGTATTAACAAGTTCATATTCAGATATTGCAGATTCTAAATCCGCAAGCTCATCACAACCATTAGGGCACAGTAATTTTAATTTTGCGAGATTGGATTGAGCTGACTGCACATCATCAAGCCTTAAAAATAACTCACCTTGATATTCAAGGGCTAATTTATGGTCAGGCTGAATTGTTAGAGCTTTTTTATAATAAGTTTTACTGTTGTCATAATCACCAATCTTGCGATGAGCAAATCCGAGATAATTGTAAACATCGGCATTATCTGGTTCTTCTTTATTAGCTTTTTTCAACTTTTTAATCGCACGTTTGTATTTATCTTTTTTAATTAATTTTTTTGCATCATTAACAAGTTTGCTGGCACTTGGTTCATAGCCATAACTGCCTGCAGCCCAAGCTGGCGTCGAGAAAAGCAGTGCGATGGTGAGGAGTAGTGGTTTCATTTCAACATATCCAGAATTTGATTAATTTCATTTGCGCAATGTCTCAATGATGAACCCAAGCTAAGGCAACAATAGAAATTATCATTTGCACCATAAAAATACTTACCGAGAGGCGATGTAATAAATCAAAACTTTTGCTCGAGGCATTAGGCTCTTTAAGCAATTCATCTCTTTTTTCATTGATTAATGGCGTTAAATAAAAAGTGTTAAATCCAAAGCCAAAGGTTGAAACCACAGTAAGTATCGCTAAATCACCCCTCCCAGCCTGATAAGCGAAAACACAAGCAAATAGAGTGAGCACCAGACCATATATGAACATTCTAGGGAATAATTTCCGAAGCAGCTTGCCTGCATTCTCTTCATCAAGTGATGTAAAGACAGATGGGGCGATTACACTCAAAAAAAGCACCATGAAGCCCAAAACCATGGCGTGCAAAATTAGAAACAACCCGATAAACATTCATGACCTCTAAATAACCGAACCACCCTTTGAAATGCTAATTTCATCCATTGTATAATGCAACCTCAAGTCAGGAGGCGTTCACGATGCGAGATAAGACAGGCAGATTTATCAAAGGCTATTCAGGCAACCCTAGTGGCAGACCTAAAGACGAGTATAACGTCATTGAGCTAGCAAGAAGCTACACGACAGAGGCTCTTGAGACGCTGGTAGAGCTGATGCGTGATGGTAAAGATGAGCGTGTAAGAGGCACTGCTGCTCAAGCATTGCTGGATAGAGGATGGGGTAAGCCTAAGGTGGAGGTTCTTACTGAGAATGCGGATTACAGGGCTGCTTTACAAGAAGTCAGCCATTTAATTCTGAGGGAACGAGAAGGCCTGAAATCAGACATTCTGCTGAGATAGTGCTGAGACAGATAGACTTTTTGGTTGCAGTCTTTTTCTAAGAAATTGTAAATGATTGTAACTGTTTAGGAAAATGGCGCACCGGGGAAGATTCGAACTCCCGACCCCTTGATTCGTAGTCAAGTACTCTATCCAGCTGAGCTACCGGTGCCCTTAAGGCCAACATATCTGGCCGTTTGTCTGAAAGCTTTAAAGCCAGTATATCTGGTCGCTTATCTGAAAGAGTGTCTTAAAGACTTCACCGCAACTTGGCAAGAGGTGAATATTTAGTGGATACTGGTTAAGACCCTCATTACGGTTGAAACGGCTTGAATGCCAAATGAAATGAAGTGCCGTCAAAAGACATGAAGAAAATGAAAACAAAAATATCCTTTAGTTTACGCTTAAGCTTATTTGGCTTGCTTATTCTTCTGCCGGTATTTCAAGCCGACGCAGACAAAAATGTAACGGTCAATCAAAGCAAATCCATGGTGAGCGCAGCCCATCCTCTCGCTGTACAAGCAGGCATGGATATTCTTGAAAAAGGTGGCAGCGCAACAGACGCCGCAATTGCCGTTCAAGCCGTTTTAGGACTGGTAGAACCTCAATCCTCAGGGCTTGCTGGTGGCGGGTTTTTCCTACACTTCGATGCGACAACAGATGAATTAACCAGTTGGGATGGTCGGGAGACAGCGCCGCTTGCCATGACGCCAGATGTTTTTGTAAGTCGCGCGGGGACAATGGAGGGTTTTGTTGCCGCCATGACCAGTCCGGAAGCTGTCGGCGTTCCCGGCATTCCTGCCCTACTGGAAAATGTGCACCAAAAATACGGACATCTCGACTGGTCAGAGTTATTTGAACCCGCCATTAGGCTGGCAGAGGACGGTTTTAACATTACACCGCGTCTCCATTATCTGCTCAGCACAGATCCATTTCTGCAATACAACGCCTCAGCAAGAGACCTCTATTTCATATCAAACAAGGATGTGGCGGCAACCATTTCAGATAAAAGTGCTTCAAAGCTAAAAGCCAGAGAGATTGGAACAAGGCTGAAAAACCCTGCCTATGCAGACACTCTCAAAAATTTGGCTGAAGAAGGCGCTCAAAGTTTCTATACCGGCAAGATCGGGAAAAAAATCATAGCTGATTTAGCAGATTTGAAGGCTCAGCAATCACTGACAAGTGAAGATTTTGTCAGCTATCAGACTAAGCAACGCCCAAATTTATGCCGCCCGTATCGGGCTTATAAGGTTTGCAGTATGGGGCCGCCCAGTTCCGGTGGGGTGGCGCTTTTACAAATTCTCGGCGTGATGTCTCACTTTGACATGACAGCCTATCCTATGGGTGACACCAAGTTTGTGCATCTGATGACCGAGGCCACACGCCTCGCCTTTGCCGATCGTGCGCGATATCTTGGAGACTCGGATTTTGTTGAGGTACCTGTCACTTCTTTGTTGGATGCTTCTTATCTAAGCCAACGCAGTCAACTCATTGACCCGGAGCAAGCCCTGAAAAATATTCATCCCGGCATATTCAACAACACAAATGCTACCAACTCTTTCCTGACTGCCCCTAGTCCGGAGCAACCATCTACAACACATTTTGCTATCCGAGATGCAAAAGGAAATGTGGTTTCCATGACCTCATCCGTAGAGGCGGCTTTTGGATCCCGCATTATGTCAGGCGGTATGTTTCTTAATAACCAACTGACTGATTTTTCTTTTCTGCCTGAAGTAGACGGAAAATTGGTGGCAAATTCGGTTGCTCCGGGGAAGCGCCCACGTTCCTCAATGACACCGGTGATTATATTTAATCAAGACGGGTCATTTTTCGCAGCACTTGGATCACCGGGTGGCCCGAAAATTATTTCTTATGTTGCCCAGACCGTCATCGCGCTTCTCGACTATGACCTGAATATGCAAGAAGCAATAAATTTGCCGCGCCATGTGACAACCGGTAAAGTGCTGGAACTGGAAGCCGGGACACCACTCACAAAATTAAAACCAAAGCTCGAGGCCATGGGTCACGAAGTTGTCCTAAAAAGGCAACATAGTGGTGTACATGGCATACGCCTGAACAAAAATCATGCAACAGAAATGATTGACGGTGGCGCTGACCCAAGACGCGAAGGTCGCGTCTTAACTAAATAAACAAGACGCGAAGGTCGCATCTTAACCAGACATAAATATACCAACTTTAGGCAACGATTTGCTTATTGCTCGTCGCAAAGTCATCTGCATTCTCATCACCGTTATTTTTAGGGTTCTCCTGATCGGGAATGTAGATTTTAAAGCATGACCCTGTATTCCCAGTGTAAAGCAATTCAATAGTGCCGCCATGAAGATTGACCAAATCATGAGCGATCGCAAGCCCAAGACCTGACCCGCCTGCCTTGGAAGAACGCAGCTCGCTAGAAAAAAGCTTATCAACTTTTTCCTCAGAAATGCCCGGCCCGTTATCTCTTATATTGACCTCACATCCATGGGTTAATCTTTTCGAGGAAACACTTATCCTACCCTCTCCGGAGTTAATATCCCGTCCGTTCGTTTGAATAGCCTGATCGGCATTCAGTACAATATTATAAAGAATTCTGAAAAACAGTTTCGGGTCACAATCAACTTGCACCCCCTCAGGACAGAAGTTTTTAAGCCTTACCACCTTATCCAAATCATGAAGTCGCGTGATGGAGAAAACATTTTCAACCATTGGTCCGACATTTTCCAAGCGTCGATCAAGCGTGGTGTCTGCGCGCATCGTGTTTTTCAAAACCAAATCACACAGCAGCGTTGCTTTTTCAAGACTGCGCGTGATGCGCTCACCACTGACGCGGCTATTTTTATCATCAGAGGTTTCTAGACGGTCAGCAATGAGTTGGATACTTGCAAGACATTTCTAAAATCATGGGTGAGTTTTTGGGTCGCTTTACCCAATGTAGCCATTTCATTTTCACCGGAAATAAATTGCTTAAAATGCTCCTGCGTATTTTTGGAGGAAGAAAGATTCTGTCCGGCAACCTTTTTACCATAAAGTTGTTCAATCCATCGGCGGAATGAAAAGTTGAACATCACATTAAAATAAGTCCAAACCACAATGGTCAGAATAATCGCAACCATCAGACAGTAAAAGTTAATTGCCTGAAAGATATTGTACATCCAGTTGGTCAGCGCTGCCGGTTTGATAATGGGATAAACTTTTTGAACACCCTCAAATTCTTCATTATCAATGATAACAAGCGTGTCTCGATCCAAGGCAAGAAAGCGGAAAGTATCGAATAAATCTATGAAAAAATTATTACCACCGAGATTAAACCGCTCAACTATTTCTGCATTATTCAGTCTGGCATCAAATGTAAAATGGAAAATCTCACCACCATCTCGCGTATCTTCAATCGTGAAACCTTCAATCCAGTGGCGATTAATGCGCGAAACTTCTTCTGAAATGCCGGGCATTTCAGAGTGCAGTAAGGATGCTGACTGATAAGTTCTCGCAATAAATGACGTCGTGTCATAAATAAAGCTCATCTGACTCTTTCTGACAAATGTCAGATAAATAGGGGATGCAATGAGCATGCAAGTCACATAAACCATGATAACAATCGTCAAAACCCTTTTCGGGTGTTCAAAGAGCAAAATCTGACGATCGTCTTTATTCCAATTAACTCTGAATATTTTACTTAAATTATTAATCATTTACCTACCTTTTGTGAGCAAAATTTAACCGAACATGCTCAAAAACCTGACAAGCCGTCGTGTTCCCTTTCCAAATAATGCGGGTGAATAAAATGAACCTGCGGCGCGCTTGGATGCTTCACTTCTAGTTGGATATGCAGCAATTAAATTAGCCATGGAAGATATTTTCAATTCTTCCTGCATGGCGAGCGTCCAGGGCGTTATCAAATCTCCGGCATTTTTCCCGACAATACCGGCACCTAAAATTTTTCCACGTCCTGAGACAACAATCTTCACAAGCCCTTCGATTTCGCGTTCAGCCCGCGCCCTGTCATTATCGTCGAAACTCCATTTAAGCGACCTTACACCTGAATAAATTTGACTGGCCTCAGACTCTGTTAGACCGACCTCTGCAATTTCGGGATTTGTATAAATGGCACGCGGCATTACGGATAAGTCAGCTTTTGCCGGCAACCTGAAAAGCGTATTACGGATGACGATACCTGCGTGATAACCGGCAGCATGAGTTTGTTGTGTTCCACCAATGACATCCCCAATGGCAAACACTCTTTTATTGGTTGTCCGTAAGCGACGATCAACCTCAATCCCATTTTCAGAAAATAAAACCCCTGCCTTGTCCAAATCCAGTTCATCGAAATTCGGGCGGCGTCCGGTCGCAACCAAAACATGGCTCGCATCTATATCACGCACACTCTTACCATCGGCGATATGAATAACAGCCCCACCGCGACGTTGGCTGATTTGGATGATGTTTGTTTCTTCGACAACTCTAATGCCCTCTTTGCGAAGTTGTGCAGACACAACTTCTGCAAGTTCATGGTCGCATTTAGGGAGAAGGCGTCTTGATTCCAGAATTGTGACCTCGCTCCCTAATCGTCTGAGAGCCTGAGCCATTTCAACACCAAGAGGTCCACCACCAATAATCACAATATGGCGGGGGGCGCGGGTGAGATCAAAAACGTTTTCATTGGTTAGATACTCAATGTCTGCCAACCCCGGTATATCCGGGAGCGCTGCGCTGGAACCGGTCGCAATGACAGTATAACGCGGCATGATGATTTTAGATCCGGCACGCACACGCCGTGCATCCAGAAATTTAGCTTTGGACTTAATAACTGTGACGCCCAACCCTTCAAAACGTTCCACAGAGTCATGCGGGGCAATGCCTTCAATCACATCATGTACATGGTTATGAACGGATCTAAAATTTATATCGATACCATTCTGCTTAATGCCGAATTCTTTTCCGTCCTGCATATTATGGGCTTTATGCGCGGCAGATAGAAGGGCTTTCGATGGGACACAACCATAATTAAGACAATCACCACCCATTTTACCTTTTTCAACCAGCACAACACGCGCACCCATTTGAGCAGCACCTGCAGCTACAGATAAGCCGCCCGAGCCGGCACCAATTACACATAAATCAAATTTTGATATGGCTTTCATATTCCGGCCTAACTGCCTAACCCTTTATTTTATTCCATATTACAGGAAGTAAACTCAAAAACCCCAATCCGCACAATGGCAAAAAGACCGACGGGCTAAAAATCACAGATGTATTAAGCGGCTCATCCGCAGATAAAACATATGAAAGTCCATTTCCTAAACCGGCATAGACAAATGTCCCCGGCATAATACCAACCAGTGTTGTCAAAGCATAGGTTCTGAGCCTAACACCAATCAAAGCAGGGAGAAAGTTGACCAGAAAGAACGGAAATACAGGAATAAGCCTCATTGCCAGTAAATAACTGGTCGAATGGCGTTTAAAACCTGCCTCAAATTGCTGCAACCGCGCCCCTGCGCGTGCAACCATTGCCTCACGAAACGCATACCGCGCCGCCAAAAAAAGAGTGCAGGCACCAATTGTCGCTCCGATAACCGTGAGAATGCCGCCAATCAAGACGCCGAATAGCCAGCCCCCGGATATCGTCATAATTGTACCAAAAGGCAGAGAAAATGCGGTGGAAACCGCATATAGAGACATATAAAGCAGTGCCGCTTGAACCGGCATATCAGTGATAAAACCTTTCACAATGCCTTGATGAGTTTGCAAAAACTGAAAATCTACATACTTATCAAAATCAAAATAAAATGCAGCGATGAGACCTGAAAAGAGAAAGAGCAATGGGGTAATTTTCTTTATTTTTGCCAAACCGGAAATTCCTCGTGTTAATTTTTTTCAAATATCAGGGTGAAAGACTGACCTGTCCAGCTTTAAAAACCACCTCACAAATAATTGATAAAGTGAGAGACATGCGTGAATATCAGTTTAAGCGAATTAAAAGTGCTGAAAAGCAAGCGATTGATTGACTTTATTGAATATTTTGGTATATCCACGCTCTAATTCAGGGTTTCATATTAGAAATCCCTCATTTGCATTTTTCAGGAGACTGTGTCGTGAAAAGGACATTCCAACCATCCAATCTTGTGCGTAAACGCCGGCACGGGTTTCGTTCCAGAATGGCCACAAAAAATGGCAGACTCGTCTTAAACCGCCGCCGCGCTAAAGGCAGAAAAGTTCTGTCGGCCTAAGCTGGTCGTTCAAATTCTGTCTCATGACACAGTTGGAACGCTTGCGGATAAGGCCGGAATTTCTTGCCGCCGCCAAAGGTGAAAAAAAACCTATGCCCGGACTGGTTTTGCAGGCACGCGTCAATACCAATCACAATCATATTCGATATGGTTTAACCGCCAGCAAGAAAGTCGGTAATGCTGTTGCGCGCAACCGTGTTCGCCGACGTTTGCGAGTCGCGGCTGAACAAATTTTACCGCATTCAGGTCGAAGTGGATTTGATTATGTGCTAATCGGTCGTCAGGCAACATTGGCTAGGTCTTTTCGAGATTTGCTAAAAGACCTTGAATCCGCCCTCAAGCGCATCCATGATGCGCCGCAGGGCACCCAGAATGCGCCGCAAGGCATCTATAATGCGCCGCAAGGCAATGTTTCTTCAAACAGTGATTAAAACAAGAGGAGTAAAGTGTGGATCAGAAAAACGGTAATTTTTTATCAGCCATTTTTTTGTGCATGATTGTTCTCCTCGGTTGGCAATATTTTGTTGTTGAGCCCAAACTAGCCGCAGAACGGGCAAGACAGGCTGAATTACAAAAATTAGAAGGCCAACAAAACGGCCTTGAAGCAAATGAAGCATCCGACGTCGTGGCGCCAACAGTTAGTGGTTTAGGCCTTGGTTTGGAGAGCGGTTTAGGCAATGGCGCACTCAATGAGCAACCAGGTGTCGCCTCAATAGACAAAGGGTTTACCAACACCCCAAGATTGAAAATCCAAACTCCAGAGCTGTCCGGAAGCATCGCCCTCATGGGTGCGCGATTTGATGATATTGAACTGATCAATTTCCCGACATCTCTTGAGGAAAACGCGCCCTCAGTAAGATTGCTGGAACATGCAACTCTTGGAGATAATAATACGTGGCAAGCCAGTTACGGCTGGAACAGCGCTGACGGCAATGCCGACAATATGCCCAACAGCACAACTCTTTGGGTCATTGAAAACGGCTCAGTTTTAACACCTGAGACACCCGTAACGCTTAAATATGAAGCGCCGAACGGACTGATTTTCAGACAAAATATTTCCGT